>Ga0116210_1001269_pt1 | contig 19368 bp, 15 predicted proteins | sample TshhotsprinmetaG_FD_94483 | JGI IMG/M metagenome (GOLD analysis project Ga0116210, IMG submission 94483) | Hot spring microbial communities from South Africa to study Microbial Dark Matter (Phase II) - Tshipise hot spring metaG | ecosystem: Environmental > Aquatic > Thermal springs > Hot... | reverse complement strand
GGGGGAGCGCACCCTGACTTGCGCCGAGTTCTTCCAGGGCGTGCGCAAGACCGCGCTCCGGCCCGATGAGATGCTGGTCCACATCAATGTCCCGGCCCTGAAACCGACCGAGCGCGGCACCTTCCTGAAACTCGGCCTCCGGCAAGCTCAGGCCATCAGCGTGGTGAACGTGGCAGCGATCGTGGATTGCGAGTCGTGGATTGCGGATTCACCTGGCGAAAGCCGGCCAATCCGAAATCCGAAATCCGAAATCCGAAATGCCAGGATCGCCCTCGGCTCCGTTGCGCCCACCATCGTCCGCGCAACTGAGGCCGAGGCATACCTGGCCGGCAAAGCGTTGACCGACGAGCTCATCGCGCGCGCGGCCGAGCTGGCCGCGGCCGCCGCCCGTCCCATCTCCGATATCCGCGGCAGCGCCGAGTACCGCCGCGACATGGTGCGCGTGCTCACGGCGCGGGCGCTGCGCCAGTTGCGCGATGGCACGGAACGGGTGGATTGGCCGGAGCGGCCGGTGTTGTTGTGGGGGAGAGGAGTCAGGAGTCAGGGGTCAGAGGTCAGGGGTCAGGCCGCGGTCGGCGGTCAACGGTCGGCGATCAGCTTGACCTTGAACGGCAAGCCGACAACCCTGCCCAACGCCCGCGGCAAGACGCTGCTGCGCGCGTTGCGGGAAGATGCCGGCCTGACCGGGACCAAAGAAGGCTGCGCGGAGGGCGAGTGCGGCGCGTGCACGGTTTGGCTCGACGGCGTGGCGGTGATGAGCTGTCTGGTGCCCGCGGAGCGGGCCGAGGGGTGCGAGGTGGTGACGGTCGAGGGGCTGGCAGAGATCGCCCCTCACCCCAGCTCTCTCCCCGCAGGAGAGAGGGAGCCATCTCCCCTCTCCCTGACAGGGAGAGGGGTCGGGGGTGAGGGTCTCTTGCACCCCGTCCAGCAAGCCTTCATCGAAGCCGGCGCGGTCCAATGCGGCTACTGCACGCCCGGCCTCCTCATGTCGGCCGCCAGCCTGTTGGAAGAAATCCCACAACCGACCGAGGCCGAGATCAAACAGGCGCTGACGGGGAATCTATGCCGGTGCACGGGATATTACAAGATCGTGGAAGCGGTTGAAAACGCTGCGCATAGGAGGCGGCCAGCATGACCTACCAGATCATCGGCACAAATGCCGCCCGCATAGACGCGCCCGGCAAGGTCACCGGACAGACCCTCTACCCCGGCGACATCGTCTATCCGAACATGCTCCACATGGCCACGCTGTTTGCCGGCCGGCCCCATGCGCGCATCCTGAACATTGACACGGCCGCGGCCGAGGCCGCGCCGGGTGTCGTGGCCGTCTTCACCGCCAAAGATGTGCCGGTGAACGAATACGGCCTCCAAATCAAAGATCAGCCCGTGCTGTGCGGCCCGGGTTCCGGGAAGGCCGGCGCCGACATCGTTCGTTTTGTGGGCGACCAGGTGGCGCTGGTCGTGGCCGAGACCGAGGCGCAGGCGCGCGCCGCGTGCAAGCTGATCCGCATCGAATGGGGGGACTTGCCGATCGTCACCGATCCGGAAGTCGCAGCGCCGTCGCTGGCCGGCGGCCTGGTTGCTGCCGATCCCACGCGGCCAGTGCCCATCCAGCTTCATCCCCACTGCGCCGACAACATCTGCTATTCCTACCGCATCCGCAAAGGGGACATCGAGGCCGGCTTTCGCGAGGCCGACGTCATCGTCGAAGCGGTTTATCAGACGCCGGTGCAGGAACACGCCTACCTTCAGCCGGAGGCCGGCGTTGCCTACCTCGACGAGGCGGGGCGTATCACCGTGGAAGTGGCCGGCCAGTGGACTCACGAGGATCAGAAGCAGATCGCGCACGCCCTGGGCCTGCCGTTGGACCAGGTACGCGTGATCTACCCGGCCATCGGCGGCGCGTTCGGCGGCCGCGAGGACATGTCGGTGCAGATCACCTTGGCGCTGGCGGCCTGGCGGCTGGCGCAACGCGGCATCCGCCGGCCCGTGAAGACCGTCTGGAGCCGCGAGGAGTCCATCATCGGCCACGGCAAGCGCCATGCGATGAAGATCTGGGCCAGGTGGGGCGCCAGGCGCGATGGGATGCTGACCGCGGCGCAGGTCAAGGTGATCGCCGACGGCGGCGCGTACATGTACACCAGCAACAAGGTGCTGGGCAACACGACGCAGACGTGCACCGGCCCCTACGAGATCCCGCACGTTGCAGTGGACACCTATGCCGTCTACACCAACAACGTGCCGGGCGCGGCCTTCCGCGGCTTCGGCGGGCCCCAGGGCCACTTTGCAGCCGAGAGCCAGATGGACAGGCTGGCCGAAGCGCTGGGCATGGATCCGGTGGAGATCCGCCTGAAAAACGTGTTGACCGACGAGAAGCTCCTCACCACCGGCACCCCCATCCCCGGCGGCGTCGGCCTGACCGAGACGATCATCGCGGCGGCGAGGGCGGCCGGCTGGACGCAGGACGAGGCGGGGCACTGGCACAGGCCAGCGAATCAGCAAATCAGCAAATCAGCGAATCACGAATCACGCACTACTCAACACGCAACACGCCGCGGCATCGGTTTCGCCTGCGGATTCAAGAATGTCGGTTTCAGCCTGGGCTACCAGGAGAACAGCTACGCCCGAATCGAACTGCGCGGCGGCGGCGAGATCGCCGAGGCGGTCGTTTATTTCGCCGGCGCCGACTGCGGCCAGGGCAATCACACGGTGCTCGCCCAGATGGCGGCCGAGGCATTGGGCGTGCCGCTCGCGCGGATCAAGCTGATCACATCGGACACGGCGCTAATGGGCAGCAGTGGGAGCGCGTCGGCCTCGCGGCTCACCTACATGGCGGGCAACGCAGTGCGCGGCGCGGCCGCCAAGGCGCTGGCAGCCTGGCGCAACGAGGAGCGGCCGGCCGTGGGCGAATTCGTCTATCTGGCGCCCAAGACGACGCCGCTCGACCCCGAGACCGGCTACGGCGTGCCCAACTTCGCCTATGGCTACGTGGCGCAGGTCGCGTTCGTCGCCGTGGATACAGAGACCGGCCAGGTCAGGGTCGAACGTTTCATCAGCGCCGACGATGTGGGCAAGGCGATCAACCCGCAACAGGTGATCGGCCAGATCGAAGGGGGCGCGGTGCAGGCGTTGGGCTACGCGTTGCAGGAGCACTGGCAGAGTCGCGAGGGCCGCGTGTTGACCGACAGGCTCAGCACCTACCTGATTCCCACCGCGCTGGATGTGCCGGACAAACTGGAGGCGATCATCGTCGAAGTGCCCGATCCCAACGGCCCGTTCGGCGCGCGCGGCATGGGAGAAATGCCCTATCTGCCCGCCGCGGCGGCCGTGGCCGCTGCGGTTTACGACGCCACCGGCGTGCGCTTTGACGACTTCCCGCTGACGCCGGAGCGGGTATGGCGAGGATTGCACGGCCGTTGAATCCTTCCACTCCTCCGCTATACGATGACAGGCAGCCGGCGACGCGCTTGACAGCTCGTACGAAATCGCGTACCATGTTGCCGACAGGAAGAAGGTGCGCATGACAGTGCTTACAGTCAGTGAGGCCCGGGCAAACCTGTATCAGCTGATTGACGAAACCGCGCAATCGCACCAGCCGATATTAATCACCGGGAAGCGACACAATGCCGTCCTGGTTTCGGAAGAGGACTGGCGCTCGCTGCAAGAAACACTGTATCTTGTTTCCATTCCGGGCATGCGGGAGTCCATCATCGAAGGCTTGCGGACGCCCGTGGCAGAGTGCAGCGAGGAGCTGGCGTGGTGAAGTGGCGGCTGGTTTACACCCGCTAGGCGCAAAAGGATGCTCACAAACTGGCGGCTGCCGGTCTCAAGGAGAAGGCGGCTGCGTTGTTGGAGATCCTGGCGACAAATCCCTTCCAAACGCCGCCACCTTACGAGAAGCTGATCGGCGATTTGCAGGGCGCCTATTCGCGCAGGATCAATATCCGACACAGGCTGGTATACCAGGTGCTCGAAGAAGAGCGGATCGTCAAGGTGATCCGTATGTAGTCTCACTACGAGTGAAAACGGGTGAAACAGCCCTTGAGCATACCGGCATGATGATACGAAGGGCCGGCTCCTGGATGACGGGCGCTGGCCCTGTTCGCGTTGGATGTCATTGCGAGTTACACACGCTATGCGGGCGGCATGGCGTCATGCAAAGACTCACGGACGGTCATTCTCAAAGCAGTACGACTCTGACCAAATACTTCAAGAGGTACATCCATGCTGGCAGACCTGATCTTAAAGAACCGCAGCTATCGTCGTTTCTACGAAGACGTGCCGGTTGATCTGGCCACGCTGCGCGAGCTGGTGAATCTGGCGCGGCTGTCGGCCTCGGCGCGCAACATGCAGCCGCTCAAATATGTGCTGTGTTGCGACCGGCAGACCAACGCGGCCATCTTTTCCACCCTGGCGTGGGCTGGCTATCTGAAGGACTGGGGTGGGCCGGTGGAGGGCGAGCGGCCTGCGGCGTATATTGTCGTTCTGAGCGACACGACCCTGGGCCAGGCCTTCGTCGGCGTAGATCAAGGGCTGGCGACGCAGAACATCCTGCTGGGGGCCGTCGAGCGCGGGTTGGGCGGCTGCATCATCGCCTCGGTGCAGCGCGAGCGCCTGCGGCAGATCCTGGCCATCCCCGAACGCTATGAGATCCTGGCTGTCGTGGCGCTGGGGGTGCCCAAAGAGACCGTCGTGATTGATCCGGTTGGCCCCGACGGCGACATCAAGTACTGGCGCGATGCGGACGGCGTCCATCACGTCCCCAAGCGGTCGTTGGATGAGCTGATCCTGGACCAGCGAGGGTAACGCTGTGATATCACCGACAGCGAACGAGGCGCTCGCTGCGCTTCTGGCCGGCAATCAACGGTTTGCAGCCGGTGCCAGCCTGGGCCCGCGCCGTTCGGCCGACCGGCGGGCGGAGGTTGCGGGGGCGCAACGGCCTTTCGCCGCGGTCATCGCCTGCTCCGACTCACGCATGCCGCCGGAGATCATCTTCGACTGCGGCCTGGGCGACCTGTTCGTGATCCGCGTTGCGGGCAACGTGCTGGACGACGTCGTGTTGGGCAGCGTCGAGTTCGCCGTAACATCCCTGGGCGTCGGGCTGGTGCTGGTTTTGGGGCACAGCCGCTGCGGCGCTGTGATGGCTGCTTTGGAGGGCGGAGAGCCTCCCGGCCACATCGGCAGCGTTGTGGAACGCATCCGGCCGGCGCTGGCGTGGGTGAAGGCGGCCGGCGGCGATGTGGTGGACGCGGCGATCAGGGCCAACATCGAAATGAGCGTGGCCGCGCTGCGTACTTCTCAGCCTATCCTGGCGCCGCTGGTCACTGACGGCCGGCTGCAAATCGTCGGCGCGCACTACGATTTGACTACCGGGCTGGTTGAGATCCTGGACAGATGACGGCGGCGATCATGACCGATCAGGCCGGCGGCTATGCCGAATACCGTTTCACCGCGGAGTTCTACGACCACGTCGTGCCCTATCGCGAGCGCCAGGACGTGGCCTTCTTCGTCGAGATGGCCCAGGCAACCGGCGGCCCGGTGCTGGAGGTCGGCTGTGGCACCGGCCGGGTGCTGATCCCCACCGCGCGCGCCGGCTTCGAGATCGTGGGCCTGGACCTGTCCCCTGCGATGCTGGCGGTCTGTCGCCAGAACCTGGCCGCGGAGCCGGCCGAGGTACAGGGCCGCGTGCAACTGGTCGAGGCCGACATGCGCGATTTCGACCTGGGCCGCGTGTTCGGCCTGATCACCATCCCGTTTCGGCCGTTCCAGCACCTCACGACTGTCGAAGACCAGATCGCCTGCCTGACCACGCTGCGCCGTCACCTGCGCCCGGGCGGCCGGCTGGTGCTGGACCTGTTCAACCCGTCCATTTCCTATCTGGCCGATCCCGCGCGGCTGGATGAGTTCGGCGACGAGCCGGAGATCCTCATGCCCGACGGCCGCCGCGTGAACCGCCGCGCACGCATCGTCGCGCGCGACTATTTCGGCCAGGTGCAGGACACCGAATTGATCTATTACGTGACCCATCCCGACGGCCGGCAGGAGCGGCTGGTGCATGCCTTCCCCATGCGCTACCTGTTCCGCTTCGAGGCCGAGCACCTGCTGGCCCGCTGCGGCTTCGAGGTCGAGGCGCTGTACGCCGACTACGACAAAAGCCCCTACGGCGTGAAGTATCCCGGCGAGCTGATCTTTGTGGCGCGGCGGCGGTGAGCAACGACTTCTGGTACGCGCTCGATGAACTGGTGCGCACGAGTCGGCTGGTGATTGACCGGCCGGCCGGCAGCGCTCACCCGCGCTATCCCGACTTCACCTATCCGCTGGATTATGGCTACCTGGCCGGCACGACTGCAGCCGATGGTGATGGGATTGACGTCTGGCTCGGTTCGCTGCCCGAACGCTGCGTGACCGGAGCCATCTGCACGGTGGACCTGCACAAACACGACGCCGAGCTGAAGCTCTTGCTCGGCTGCACGCCCGACGAGGCGCGCATCGCCCTGGCGACTCACCAAAGCGGCGGCCAGGCGGCGATCCTCCTGTGGCGCGCTGGATGAAAGTGACTGGCTAAAGTCTCGATTCCAGGCAGCGTTCAGCACTCAATACGCAGTACGCAATATGCATACGCAATACGGAGCACACCCTTGACCTCCCTTCCCTTCACCTCTCGTCGTTCCCCCATCTACGGCCGCCGCGGCGTGATCGCGGCCTCACAGCCGCTGGCCGTGGCCGCCGGGCTGGAGATCCTGGCCGCGGGCGGCAGCGCGGCCGACGCGGCCGTGGCCACCGCAGCCGCGCTGAACGTGACCGAGCCCACCTCCACCGGCATCGGCGGCGACTGCTTCGCGCTGTACTACGAGGCCGCCACGGGCCAGATCACCGCGCTCAACGGCTCGGGCCGCGCGCCGGCCGGGCTGACGCTGGAACGGCTGACGCGCGAGGGGTTCGGCGCAGAGGCGCACGGCCGCGCGCCCCTGCCGCCGCACCACGCGTATACCGTCACCGTGCCGGGCGCGTGCGCGGGCTGGTGCGACCTGGTAGCGCGCCACGGCCGCCTGCCGCTGGCGCACACCCTGGCCCCCGCCATCCGCATGGCCGAGGAGGGCTTCCCCGTCGCGCCGATCACCGCCTATCACTGGGCGCGGGGCGTTGAGCGTCAGCTGCGCAATGCCGTGGGCGGGCTGGAGCTGACCATTGACGGCCGCGCGCCGCGGCCGGGCGAGATCTTCCGCAATCCCGGCCTGGCGCGCACCCTGCGGGCAGTGGCCGAAGGGGGCAAGGACGCGTTCTACTGCGGTCCCATCGCGGAAGCCATTGCCGCAGTGGTACAGTCGGCCGGTGGCTGCCTGACGGTCGAAGACCTGGCCGGCCACACCAGCACCTGGGTCGAGCCCATCAGCGCGACCTATCGCGGCCTGCGCGTCTGGGAATGTCCGCCCAACGGCCAGGGGCTGGCCGCGCTGCTGGCCCTCAACATCCTGGAGGGCTTCGACCTGGCCGGCCTCGATCCGCTGTCGCCGGAACGCCTGCACCTGGAGATCGAGGCCATGCGCCTGGCCTTCGCCGACGCCCGCTGGTACATCGCCGACCCCCAGTTTGCCGATGTGCCGACCCACCAGCTCCTTGCCAAGACCTACGCCGCCGACCGCCGCCAGTTGATCGATCCGGCGCGTGCCACCCTCGACCAGCGTCGCGGCGCGGCCGTGGCCGGCTCTGACACGGTCTATTTCTGCGTGGTGGATGGCGAGGGCAACGCGTGCTCGTTCATTAACAGCAACTACATGGGTTTCGGCACCGGCATCGTGCCCAAGGGCTGGGGCTTCACCCTGCAGAACCGCGGCCACAACTTCAGCCTCGATCCGGCCCATCCCAACGCCCTCGCGCCCGGCAAGCGGCCGTATCACACGATCATTCCCGGCCTGATGACACGGGAAGCCGACGGCAGCCTGTACGGCCCCTTCGGCGTGATGGGCGGCTTCATGCAGCCGCAGGGCCACATGCAGGTCGTGATCGCCCTGGCCGACGACCGGCTCGATCCGCAGGCCGCACTGGACCGGCCGCGCTTCTGCATCGGCGATGGGACGGCGTCCGGCGGCGTGAGCCTGGAGGAGGGCATCCCGGCTGCCACGGTCGCGGCGCTGGCCAGGATGGGGCATCCCGTGGATGTGGTCACCGGCCACGGCCGCGCGCTCTTCGGCCGCGGGCAGATCATCCTGCGCGACCCGGAGACCGGCGTGCTCTGCGGCGGCAGCGATCCGCGTGCGGATGGGTGCGCGATGGCGCTTTAGACGTACTGCGTAGTGCGTACTGCGTATCATGAATTTTTCCTTACCCCCGGTTTTCCTGTCCCGCATGGCTGCGCTGCTCGGCGACGAGTACCCCGCGTTTCTCACCAGTTACGACGCGCCGGCCAGCGTCGGGCTGCGGGTGAATACGCTGAAGATCGGCGTGGAGGCGTTTCGGGAGCTGGCGCCCTTTGAGTTGTCGCCGATACCGTGGTGCCCGGCGGGGTTTGAGGTGAAGACCTCACCCCCGGCCCCTCTCCTGCCAGGAGAGGGGTGCAAATCTCCCCCCTCCCTGACAGGGAGGGGGGTCGGGGGGGCAGGTGAATCCGCAGGGAGGGGGGCCGGGGGGATAGGTCCCGGCAAGCACCCCTACCATGCCGCCGGCCTCTACTACCTGCAAGATCCATCCGCCATGGCCGTGGCCGAGCTGCTGGCTCCGCAGCCCGGCGAGCGGGTGCTCGACCTGGCGGCCGCGCCCGGCGGCAAGGCGACCCACATCGCCAGCCTGATGCAAGGCCAGGGCCTGCTGGTGGCCAACGAGATCCACCCCCAGCGCGCCTGGGAGCTGGCGGGCAACCTGGAGCGCTGGGGCGCGACCAACGCCGCGGTCACCAACGAAACGCCGGAGCGGCTGGCCGAGCGGTTCCCCGGCTTCTTCGACCGCGTGCTGGTGGACGCGCCCTGTTCCGGCGAGGGGATGATGCGCCGGGGCGAAGCCGCGCGGCGCGAGTGGGCGCCGGAACTGGTGCGCGGCTGCGCCCTGCGCCAGGCCGTCATCCTGGATCACGCCGCGCGGCTGGTCCGCCCCGGCGGCCGGCTGGTCTACGCCACCTGCACGTTCAACCTCGAAGAGAACGAGGGGACGGTGGTGCGCTTCCTGGCGGATCACCCCGACTTCGCCCTGGTCGAGCCGCCGCGCTATCCCGGTTTCGCCCCCGGCGCCTGTAGAGACGTTGCATGCAACGTCTCTACTACACCATGTACCGTCTCTGCGTACGTTGTTCGCCTGTGGCCCCATCGTGCGCCGGGCGAGGGCCACTTCATCGCCGTGCTGGAACGGGCGGCCGACGCGCCCGCTGGCCTGCTGATCAGGCCCTGGCGGCCGGCTGCTTTGCCACGCCAGGCCGAAGCCGCGTACCGGGCTTTCTGCGCGGCCCATCTGTCTGCATCGCCTGCCGTCGAGCGCCTGGCCCTGGTCGGCAGCTACCTGTACGCGCTGCCGGCCGGCCTGCCCGACCTGACCGGGCTGCGCTATCTGCATCCCGGCTGGTGGCTGGGCACGGTCAAAAGAGACCGCTTCGAGCCGTCGCATGCCCTGGCGCTGGCGCTGCGGCCGCAGGGGGCGCGCCGTGCCCTCGACCTGTCTGCGGACGCGGCGGAGCTGGCCGCCTACCTGCGTGGAGAGACGCTGGCCAGCCCCGGCGAGGACGGCTGGACGCTGGTGGCCGTGGATGGCTTCTCGCTCGGTTGGGGCAAACGCGCGGCCGGCCGGTTGAAAAGCCATTATCCCAAAGGGCTGCGATGGACCTGAGCCGAATTCTTGTCCTGATCAAGGGCGCCGGTGACCTGGCGAGCGGCGTGGCGGCCCGCCTGCATCGGTGCGGTTTTTCCGTCGTGATGACCGAATTGCCACAACCGCTGATGGTACGGCGGGCGGTTTGCTTCGGGGAGGCGGTTTACACAGGGGAAGTCGTGGTCGAGAGCATCGTCGCCCGCCGCGTGCCCGATGTCGTCGCGGCCCGCCGCATGCTCACCGACCGTGTCATTCCCGTGCTCGTGGATCCGCAAGCGGCCTGTCGCATTGCGCTGGCGCCGACGGTCCTGGTAGATGCCATCATGGCGAAGCGCAACACGGGCACGCAGCGGTCGGATGCGCCGCTGGTGATCGCCCTGGGGCCGGGCTTCACGGCCGGCGAGGACTGTCACGCCGTGATCGAGACCCAGCGCGGTCACTGGCTTGGCCGGGTTTACTGGCAGGGCACCGCGCAGCCCGATACCGGCGTGCCTGGCGAGATCGGCAGCGCAACGACGCCCCGTCGGGTGCTGCGCGCGCCTGCCGATGGCATCGTTGAAACGCGGGCCGAGATCGGCGATCACGTGGAGACAGAGCAAGTCATTGCCGAAGTCGCCGGCATCCCGGTGCGCGCCTGTTGCACAGGCGTAGTGCGCGGCATCATCAGGCCGGGTATCTCTGTGGCGCGCGGCACGAAGATCGGCGACATAGATCCGCGCGGGATGCGCGCGCACTGTTTCACCATTTCCGACAAATCTCTGGCCGTCGGCGGTGGCGTGCTGGAAGCGATTTTGTCGCAGATGCGAGGACACTGAACGCGCCGGGCAAGCTGCCGATCGTCGCACTGGGTCAACGCCGCAGCCCGATGGATGCGGGCAGTCCACCGAATGCTCGCGACGACGTTTGCCAGGGCCGGAACGGAGGCCCCTCACTCTCCCCGCAGCGCTTCGGCCGTCGCCATCCGGCCCATGCGAACCGCCGGATAGATGCCCGCCAGCACTGCCGCCCCCACCGCCAACAACATCGCCTGCACGAAGACCATCGGCTCCGCGTGCAGTTCCAGCGTCCAGCCGAACGAGCGGCGATTGATGATGTAGACCAGCACCAGCGCCAGCGTCAGGCCGGTCGGCATGGCGAGCAGTCCGGCCACAGCCCCCATCAGACCGGTCTCCAGCAACATCGCGCCGCGCAGCTGACGCACGGTCAGGCCGATTGCGCGCAGCACACCGAGCTCTCGAATGCGTTCGAGCTGCAACGCCAGCAGCGCGCTGAGCACGCCGACGAACGCGACCAGTGCGGCCAGGAGTTGCAGCGCAACCGTGATCGCGAACGCGCGATCGAAGACGGCGAGCGCGTCGTTGCGCAGTGCCGCATTGGGGCGAACCAACGCGGCGCCGCCATCGGGCAGTTCCGCCAGCCGGGCGGCCAGGGCAGCCGCCGTCGCATCCACGTCATTGCCGTCGGCCAGCTTGATCGCCACCGCGGTGATCGCCTGATCCTCCCAGAAACTGCGGTAGAGATCAAGGGGCATCATCACCACCCCCTCGCTGGAGGAGTAGTCCCGATAGATGCCGGCCACCGGAAATGTGTGTGGTCCGCGGTCGGTGTAGAGGGTGATGGTGGCGCCGCGAGCAGGCAGGTCGAGCCGCACGGCGAGCGGCTCGCTGGCCAGTACCGCGCCGCGACGGACCGCCTCTGCAGCGGCCGCGCGACCGCCGTCTGTCGAGACAAAGATGCGCGGGGCAGTCAGATCGCGGTCTGAGACTGCGGCAATGGCGATACGGCCGGCCGGCGAAGCGACCTCGGTCGAACGCAGCACCTCCGCGCGCACCACGCCCGGCCAACCGCGCGCGATCTGCGCGATCTGCGGAGCGAGCGGCGCGGTAGATCGCGTGGCCGTCGGGCCTGGCGTGGAGATGTAGATGTCGCCCCACAATGTCTGGCCCAACCAGGCGACAACGGTCGTGCGGAAGCTGACGATCATCAGCCCCACGCCGATCGTCACGGAGACGGCGATCATCAACGCGGCGATGGCCACTGCCGTGCGGCTGAGTGCGGCGGCGACGTTGCGTGGGGCCAGCCGGCCGAGGACGCCGAAGAGACGTCCGGTGAGCGGCATGGCCCCGCGCATCGCCATCATGGTGGCGATCGGCGCCAGAAGCGCAAATGCGATGGTGATGAAGAAGATGCCCGCGAAGCTCACTGCGAGCGAGACGGTCGGACCGGAGCAGCAGACACCCAGGAGGCTCCTGGCCGGCAGGTTTGCGAAGGCCTGGGGTGGGATCGCCAGCAGCAGGCCGCCGAGTGTCAGATTGGTCAGGCCGATCAGGCCGGCCAGCGGCGCTAGTCGTCGCGCGCGGTCCTCGACGCCAGAGCGAGACAACGCCAGTCGCGGTGGCGTTCGCGCAGCGTCCCAGGCCGGCAGCACCGCCGAGATCACGGTCGCAGCGATGCCGATCAGGGCGCCCTTCACCAGGCTTTCTGCCGGGATGACCACCCCTCGTACTGTCACCACGAAGTAGAGATCGTTGATGGTTTGCGTCACGAGCCGTACCGCGGCCTGGCCCATGATCACGCCCAGCGCCAGGCCGAGCCCGGCGCCGATTACGCCGACGAACAGCGCCTCAAGCACGACGAGCCCGGCGACCTCCCGGCGCGTGGCGCCCAGACAGCGCAGCGTGCCGAAAAGTTCCCGTCGCTGGACGACCGAGAAGGTCATGCTGTTGTAGATTAAGAACATGCCGACGACCAACGCCAGCAGGCTGAGCGCGGTCAGGTTGATGCGGAACGCTGTGGTCATCTGCGCCACTGCGCCCGCGCGCGTTGCGATCGGGATGATCTGCGCGCCCGGCGGTAGCAGCCCGCGCAGAAATTCCAGGCTTCTGGGATCTTCGTCGCGCAGGATCAGGTCAATGTGGTCGAGTCGGCCCGGCCGATCGGTCAGTTCCTGTGCGGTCGCGATATCGGCCAGGATCAGGCCGTCGAGCGCGCGGCGGCTGAGCGAATCGGCCGGCTGCAACAGCCCGGTCAGAATGCCGGTCGTCAGGCGGCCGTTGACGGTCAGGGTGAGCGCATCGCCTGGAGCCAGGCCGTGTTCCTGTGCCAGCGCTGCAGAGATCAGCAGGCCGGCGGGTCGGGTCAGGATGGCGACCAGATGGCCAGCGGCGTCGGTCTGGTCGGGTGCCACCTCTGTGCCGAAGCCGGCCGCGGCCCCGGCACTGCCGGTCAGCAGATATGAGCGGAACGGCCTTTCGGCGAACGGATCTACTCCCAACAGCTGGATGGGGCGATTGCCCAGCTGGGGCGAGGAAACGTAGGTTGTCACGATCGGCGCGGCGAGCCGCACGCCGGCCTCGACGCGCAGCCGCGTGTAGAGCGCCTCGTCCACGCCGGTCGGGCCGCCGACGATCTGATGCGTGGCGCGGCCGGCGATGGCGTCTGTGCTCAGATCGAAGGCGCGGCTGGCCGCGGCATTGGCCAGATCAATCGCCACCATCACTGCCACGCCGAGCATGATGCCGATGAGCATTAAGGCCGTCTGCCAGGGGCGGCGTGCCAGGGTGCGCAGGCCGATGCGAGCAAGGGGCCGCGCGGTGGTTGATCGCGCGGCCTGGCCACCGGGCTGGGCGGAGCAACGCCACGGCAGGACGTCGGAACGCGCGGAGGTCAACATGGCCGGCCGTTGCAGGGAATGAGATGCGCATCGTGCAGGCGCAGCACGCGATCGGCGTACGCGGCCGCCTCGATGCTGTGCGTCACCATAAGCAGGTTTTTGCCCATCTGACGGGTCAGCCGATCCAGCAGCGCCAGCACGCTTCGGCCGGTTTCCTCGTCCAGGTTGCCGGTCGGCTCATCGGCCAGTACGATCATCGGGTCATGGGCCAGCGCGCGGGCGATCGCCACGCGTTGCTGTTCGCCGCCAGACAGCTGGTCCGGGTAGGTGCGGCTTCGGTCGAGCAGGCCCACCGCATCGAGCAGGGGCTCGGCAGCGGCCTGCGCTGCCCTGGGTGGCATGCCGCCCAGCTCCAGCGGCAGCGTGACGTTCTCCAGCACGGTCAGGGTGGGGATGAGGTTGAAGAACTGGAAGATGAAGCCGATCTGATGGCGGCGAAAGAGGGTGCGCTCGTGCTCCGACAGCGCGGTCAGCTCCTGATTGCCCACCCACACCTCGCCTGCATCGGGCCGATCAATGCCACTGATCAGGTTGAGCAGTGTGCTCTTGCCGGAGCCGCTGCGCCCCAGCAACGCGACGAATTCCCCACGGCCGAATTCGGCCGAGACATTGTGCAGGACGACCCGCTGGCGGTCGCCTTCCCGGTAGGCTTTGGAGAGGCCGACCAGTCGGATGAAACCGGCCTGGTCCGGCGTGCTCAGGCTCATAGACTGCTTCCTTGACAAGATGGTATCTGACGGAGTAAATAATACCATATCTGGCATCGGTGCAGTAAGCCGCCGTCCATAGTTAGACAAACATTAGACGCGACAAATGGCCATCGAATTGACCGGAACAGAGCAGCCGGGTCATGGCCCGGTGGATCTCGCTGCAGCCGCAGCGCTCCAGATCGCGCTGCGTGACCGGGTCGTGCTGACCGACGACTTCGCGGCGTTGGAGACGGTCGCCGGCGTGGATGTGGCATGGGATTGTTCCGGCCGGCGAGGCGTTGCGGCGGCGGCCGTGTTTCGGCTGGCCGACCTGCGTCTGGTCGAGACGGCCATGGCCGAGGCCGTCTCAGACTGCCCCTACGTGGCCGGGTTGTTGGCCTGGCGGGAGTTGCCAGCCATGCTGGAGGTGTTGGCGCGTCTGCATCAGCCGCTCGATCTGGTTCTTTGCGATGGCCACGGCATCGCCCATCCCCGTCGGTTCGGGCTGGCCTGTCACCTGGGGCTGGCCACAGGGCTGCCGACGATCGGTGTGGCGAAGGCCCCGCTGATCGTCGCGCAGGCGGTGCCCGGCGCGGGGCGGGGCGACTGGACTCCTTTGCGCCAGGGCGACGAGATCGTCGGCGCGGCCCTGCGCACTCAGCCCCACGTCAGGCCGGTCTATGTTTCCACCGGCCATCGGGTGAGCCTGGCGCGCTGCATCGCGCTGGTGCTGCGTTGCGCGCCACAGTTTCGCCTGCCCGAACCGATTCGCGCGGCGCATCGGTTGGCTACAGCCGGCAGAGGCGACCTCCCTGATCGCGCGCGGTTTTCCCACAGCCGCGGCGGTTTCGAGGAACTGTCGCCTGGTGTCGATACTGAAGCCGCCACTAGGCGTTAAGGCATCTTGCCTTGACCGTCTATGACTCCTTTGTTATACTTTATGCGCTCCGGCCGGCCGAGCAGCGTCGGCGGCAGTACACGCAGAAGAAGTCGGGAAGCGTTGAAACCGACAGGAGACGAATGGATGACTTCGCAGGCTACCGCCGTCGCTCAACAACGGCCATTTCTGACCTCGCGTCGTCTGCGTAAGCTGCGCGAGGCCGGCCTCGGTTACCTGTTTCTCTTGCCCGCCTTTGTCATTCTGGCCATATTTGAGTTCTGGCCGGTATTCTACGGCGCCTACATCAGCACCTGCAACTGGACGGTCAGGGGCTGTGCCAGGCAGCTCGGCCTGGCGAATTATGCGCGCGCGCTGAGCGATCCGGAGATGTGGCATTCGTTGCTGGTCACGGCCAGCTATTCTATCATCTCGGTGCCGTTGCAACTGGGAATCTCGCTGCTGCTGGCCTATCTGCTGTTCCAGCAGATTCGCGGCAAATCGCTCTATCGGGTGCTCTTCTTCATGCCCTACATCACCGCGACGGTGGCTTCGGCCTCGGTGTGGGCGTTTCTCTACAGCCCCGATCGCGGGCTGATCAACGAGGTGGCCAAGATGCTGGGCCTGCCGCAGCTCAGATGGCTGGGTGAGCCGCGCGGCATCTTCACGATGATCGGCGAGGCGATGGGCGTCACGGTGCCAGCGTGGCTGGCCGGGCCCAGTCTGGCGCTGCTGTCCATTATCCTCTACACGACCTGGGTTTTTGTCGGTTATGACACGGTGATCTTCCTGGCCGGGCTGGGCAACATTCCCCACGAGCTGTATGAGGCGGCGAAGATTGACGGCGCCAACGGCTGGCAGCTTTTCCGGTGGATCACGATTCCTTTGCTCTCGCCGACCACCTTTTTCTTGCTGCTCTACACGGTGATCGGCACCTTCAAAGCCTTTAATCACATTTATGTCATGACGATGGGCGGGCCAGGGGATGCTACGACGACTGCCAGCATCCTCATTTTCCAGCAGATGTATCAGTACAATCGTTACGGATATAGCGCCGCCCTTTCCTTTATCCTGTTCTCGGTGATCCTGGTCATTACCATCGTGCAGAATCGCTTCGCCGGCCGCGCGGTGGTCTACGCATAGAGGCGGAGGGCAGAGAAGATGACCGTTCGTTCGCTCCAGCCGGCTGTCACGAGGGTACGGCGCTTCTCGTGGACGCAAGCCGCGATCTATGCTGTCCTGACCCTGGGCGCGTTCGTCGCGGTTTTCCCTTTCTTTCACATGGTGGCGACCTCGCTGAAGACATATGGCAGTGTGATTACCGGCGCGTTTTGGCCGTGGTTCCCGTTCGGCGATGAGGCGCTTCAGTGGCAGAACTATCCGGAAGCGATCACGACCATCGGCTGGGATAAGGAGTGGAACATTTATCTGTTTTCCCGTTACGCGATCAATAGCATCGTTGTGTCGCTGGCGATCGTGGCCGGTGTGATGATCACGTCGGCGTTCGCCGCATATGCGTTCGCCCAGATGGAGATCCCCGGCAAGAATTTCCTGTTCCTGCTCCTGCTCGCCACCATCATGATCCCATCCGACCTCACGATCGTGCCCAAAGCGGTCATGATGTATCAGTTTCCGAATCCGTTCGGCACCGGATCGTGGTACAACACCTATCTGGCTTTGATCATCCCATTTTTGGCGAGCGTGTTCGGCATTTTTCTGCTCCGGCAGTTCTTCATGCAGATACCGCGCGATCTGTTCGACGCAGCGTTCATAGATGGCTGTGGCCACCTGCGCTATCTCATGACCATTGTTTTGCCGCTCTCGAAGCCGGCGTTGGTCTCGGTGGCGCTCATCAACTTCATCTGGGCGTGGGACAGCTTCAAGTGGCCGCTCCTGGTCACGCGCGATCCGCAGATGCGCGTGCTGGCGATCGGCCTGCAGCAATTCCTGGTTCAGGAGGGTGGCACCAAAGTCCAGCTGATGATGGCGTTCTCTTCGATGGTCGTGGTGCCGGTCATCATCTTCTATTTCTTCACCCAGAAGTACTTCACGGAGGGGATCACGACGACCGGCATTAAAGGATGAAGCAGGGCGCCAGACCCAGAGAGATCGAGACTGCATGTTGCATTCGTTGATCGGCAACCGTCAACGTGCATTTCGGAGAGCGAAAGGAGGCAAACATCCACATCTCGATTTGTTCCTGGCCAAATTGCACATTTGCCGATTTTTCAAACCATCCAATTCAGGAGGCAGAATGAGAAACCGAAAGTTGTTCGCAGTCGTGAGCCTGTTGATGGCGTTGGCAGTCGTGATAACGGCCTGCGCCGGGCCGACCCCGACCAAGGCGCCAGAGCCGACTCAGGCCCCAGCTCCGGCTGCCAAAGTCGAACCGACCAAGGCGCCCGAACCGACCAAGGCGCCCGAACCGACCAAGGCACCGGCCCCGGCCGTGAAGATCAACAACCCGCCGAAAACCCCGGCCGAGGTAGACGCGATTGAACTGAAGGGGAAGAACATCACGGTCACCTACTGGCACAACCGGCCGCAGAAGGATCAGGATTTCCTGCAGAGCATGCTGGACGAGTTCAATAAGAGCAACCCGTACGGCATCACTGCGAAGGCCGAGATCGCCGGCGCATCGTACAACGACGTCTACAACAAGATCAACGCCGCCATCCTGGCCGGTCAGCCGCCCGACATCTCGGTAGCCTACCAGAACCAGGCTGCGACCTATCGCAACCAGGACGCCGTCATTGACCTGACGCCGTTCATTCAGAGCAAGACCTACGGTCTGAGCGAAGCAGATCTGAAGGACTACTTCCAGACCTTCCTGGACAGCGACAAGAACCCGCAGTTCAAGGGCGAGGTGCTCGGCTTCCCGACCCAGCGCTCGATGGAGGTGCTCTATTACAACGCCGATTGGCTGAAGCAGCTCGGCTATGATGCGCCGCCGAAGGATTGGAAAGAGTTCGAAGAGATGGCGTGCAAGGCTTCGGACAAGACCAAGAAGTTCGGCTGGGCCTTCCGCCATGACGCCTCTAACTTCGCCACGCTGGTCTTCACTCGCGGGGGCCGCATCCTGGCCGAGGACGGCAGCGCCTACGTCTTCAACAGCGACGCGGGCGTGGATGCCGTTAAGATGATCCAGCGCATGGCCGAGAATAAGTGCCTGGTCGAGATTCCGACTAGCGAACGTTACGGCGAGCAGACCCGCTTCGGCAACGGCGATGTGTTCTTCGTCATTGCTTCCTCGTCGGGCCTGCCGTTCTACAAGGACACGGTGGACAAGGGCGCTAAGTTCAAGTGGGATATCAACCTGCCGCCGCAGAGCGGCCCCAAGCCGGCGATCAACCTCTACGGCGCCAGCGTGAGCGTCTTCAAGACCACGCCGGAGAAAGAACTGGCGGCCTGGCTGGTGATCAAGTTCCTGGGCGAGAAGGCGCAAACCGCGCGCTGGGCGGTCTACACGGGCTATCTGCCGGTGCGCCAGAGCGCCGTGGCCGACGTGAAGGAAGCTTACGCCAAGGATCCGAAGTGGGCGGGCGGTCTGGCTGATTCCTACGCCAAGATGTTCGAATGGGCGCAGTACGCCCAGATCGAGGCGCCGGTTGCCGGCTACGACCCCGTGCGCTCGCTGATTGACAAAGAGATCCTCAGCAAGGCGATTGTGGACACGAAAGCCGACGCCAAGAAGATGCTCGATGATGTGGTCAAGAAGGCGAACGATATCCTGAAAGAGAACGCGCCCAAGTAATGAAGGGCCGACCAGACGGCCATCAGGGCCGTTTGGTTGAACCATTCTGCCGTTCACGGGGCGCAGGGCTGAAACCCTGCGCCCCGTTGTGTTTTGTGAGATCCGGCGCGTTAAGACCTGCATGATTCCCGCGGCGACGGGAATCCATCCCTCGACTTTGGGACACCCGGCATGATAGGCTGCTGAATGCCAGGTCGCAGAGGATTGCCGACACTTGCCAACCACGTTCGAGGGAACATGAGAAACACACGCCGCATCCGGTCCATTTGGTAACTGCCTACCATTTTTCGGAAAATGTGCTAAACTATCGCCATAGCCGAGCAACTTCCGGAAATAGATGCCCTGTGCAAGCGATTGGCTTCTCTGGAAGCCGAAGTTGCCCGCCTGCAAGCCGAAGTTGCCTGCCTGCAAGCCGAGAATGCCGAGCTGCGGCGTCGCCTGGGGCGGAACCGCGACAACAGCCACAAGCCGCCGAGCAGCGATGGATATCGGAAGAAGCGGGTGCAGCCGGCGCTGCCCAAGGGGGAGAAACGAGCGTCGGGCGGACAGCCGGGGCACAAAGGCCGGACACTGCGCCAGGTTG
>Ga0116210_1001262_pt1 | contig 19468 bp, 22 predicted proteins | sample TshhotsprinmetaG_FD_94483 | JGI IMG/M metagenome (GOLD analysis project Ga0116210, IMG submission 94483) | Hot spring microbial communities from South Africa to study Microbial Dark Matter (Phase II) - Tshipise hot spring metaG | ecosystem: Environmental > Aquatic > Thermal springs > Hot... | reverse complement strand
TTCCTTCCTCGGTTTTGATTTTTTCATAAACTTTATAAGCATAAGCGACTTCCAACATTTTTTTTGCTGTTTCTTTTTCTTCGTCATTTTTTGCTTTATTTAATTTTTCCTCAGCCAGTTTTATATATTCTTCTGGTTTGACATTTTCATCTTTTAAACGAGAAAAATGTTGAACTAAGGCCTGAAGAAAACGAACTGGATTACCAAGTGGCCGATAATAATTCAATTGAAACTGAACAAGATTTTGTCGCATCATCTGCCAAGCATCAACTGGTGTCAATAATTTAAAATTTGGATCCAAACCAACTTCTAAAGCGTTATCTTTTAAAATTCGTTCGCCAAAAGAATGAAAAGTGGAAATCCATAAATCAACATAACCATAAGGCAAGAGAAGATCAACTCTTTCTTCCATCTCGCCAGCCGCTTTGTCAGTAAAAGTTAGAGCCAAAATTTCATCGGGTTTGGCTTTTTGAGAAAAAATCAGCCAAGCCAACCTTCTGGTGATAACCGTGGTTTTTCCCGTGCCAGCGCCAGCCACAATTAAAAGAGGACCATCTTGATGGGTCACAGCCTCTCTTTGCTCCTGATTTAAGTCTTTTAAAATATTTGCCATAATTGTTAAAATTTATGAGTCTGTGACGAAATAAATTTCGCCACAATTATGAGTACCCAGTCTCAATTTTGCCTATTGAAAACAAATGAAGTTCTTTGTTATTCTACTGTATTTAAAAACACTTGCGATTTGCGTATGGCGAATAGCCACACCCCTTACTGGGTGAAGCAAACCGCAATTTTCCATCTCGCAAAATTGGGGTCCGGGTCTCCATAATATAATATTTTACCAAAAATTTATCTTCTTGACAAATTACGAAAAATGTGCTTTAATATCTATTCGCCATATAAATAAGGAAAGGAGGAATAAGTCATGAGTATCTTCGGTAAGTTGACTGGTGTGTTCGGTGGGAAGAAACAAAAAGAAACACCGACCGTTTCTGCAGACGTAGAGTCCGTAGAATATGATTAGACATTCGGAAAAATATTAACCCAATTCTTGTAATTTTTATAGGATTATGAACCAAGAGAAACTTAAAAAATTTATCCGTCTTCTTCAAAAAGTTCAGAAACAATCAAACCGGACATTTGATTTGGGGTTAATCATAAAAGAACCAAAAAGCAAAATTAGTTCTGATAAAATTTTAGAAGCAATAAAAAATTAACAGATATTGAAAAAATAACCTATGACAAATCAATTGCTGACGAAGAGGTGATTGAAAAAATAATTGACGCTTTTGAAAAAAGTAAATGGGTATTTTTGGAAATAGAAAAAAACATCAGTAGCCCCTTGTTGAACCAATTAAAGCATTTGGCAAATCACAATGTTTTGCAATTATTAGATTATAAAGGAAAAGATTTATTTGAAATGAAAATGCCAAAAGATTCCCGCCTTATCGTCTTTAGCGAAAGAGATTTTATTGAAAATAAAATTACTTATCCCCATTTTTATCGGCTTTTTGGACCAACTTTAAGTTTAGAATAAGTTCAATTATGAACCAAGAAGAATTTCGCTACAAATCGCCAGAAGAATTGAAAGAAGAAGCAATTGAGGCAAAAATAAAGGAAAAAGGACCAGAAGGAGAAATTTCTAGCGGTATTGTATTTGAAGAAGAAATTGATCCTAAAACCCAAGAAAAAAAGAAATATATTTATATCGGCAATCCTTACGAAGAAAGGCCGCTCATTACCAAACTGGAAACTGATGCTACAAGAGAAGAAATTGAAGCGATTAAAAGAGAGATTATTCCGATGAGAGAATCTTTTGAAATTCTGGAGGCAATGGCAAGGACCTACAAGCATCGCCAGCCGCTTCTAATAGAAGGACCAACTGCCATTGGTAAGACCTATTTGGCGGACAAGTTTACTGAATTATTGTATGGCCGAGGAGTAAAACCGCTTGATTTTTATTGTTCTGGTCAGACCGATGTTTCAGAATTAATGGCAAAATGGGTGCCTAAAGTTGAAACTGAAGAAGAGAAAAGAAAATGGCATGAGTTTTTAGAATCAACCGAGGCGCAGGCAGAAATTTCCAAAATCGCCTAAGAAGTAGAACAAGAAGAAAAACTTTCCCAGGAACGAAAACTGGCTTTAATTCATACTAAACTACAGGAATTGGCAAGGTCTGCTGGTCTTGCAGAAAAAACCCAATGGCGTTTTCAATATGGAGCAGTGCCCAAAGCAATGGGTTTAACTCGCCCTCCTGACGGTACTTTTTCTTTTGATGAACAGAGAGGTATGGGATTTACGCTTCACATTGAAGAGGTGGGCTTGGCTGAACCGCAAGTTATCAATGCTTTACTGAAATTGCGAGGTAAAAGAGGACAATTAGCTGAAGAAATTCAGCTTTGGGAAAATGGTGGAAAAAAAAATAAAAGCCGGTCCCAAATTTTGGGTATTCTTTTCCACTAATCCGCCAGAAGAATACTTGGCTCGCAATGAAGTGGATCCGTCTTTGGCGCGCGGGGTTGTTTTTAAGCGAATGGGGGAACTTTCAGAAGACTCTCTGCATTTGGCCGCTGATTATTATTTTACTTATAAGCTCGGAGAAAAACCAGAAGAAAAACCCGAGGGTTGTATTTTAGATATTTACAATCATCCAGAAATCGGCAGAGAAATATCAAAAGTTGTCTCCGCTTTTCATAATGACTTAAACAAAGAACTGAAAAAAGGAGAAAAGGGTAGGCAGCAGAGAATTCCACTCACTCTTGATGACATGGCGCGAATAGCCGATGCTTTAGTTGACGAACAAATCAGAGATAAAAAAACCGGCCTGCTTGACCTAACCGAAACATTAAAAGAACTCATCCATTTTTATTACCTTAATCGGCTGGCTGACCAAGATTTAATAGAAACAATGACAGCAAATCTTAAGGAATTGCTTAGCGGCGATACTGGAAAAATTAAATTTGAAGGAGAAATAAAAACTAGAAAAGAAGTTTTTGATATTTTAGTTGAACGCGCTTCTTTCACCGAAGAAGAGAAGAAAAAGAAGGAAGAAGCTGAAAAAGAACGAAAAATTCGGGAATCTCAGCAGAGAATAAATGAGTTTGAAGATATGATCGTCAGTATAGAAGAAAAACCCAGAGAACTTTCTCCAAGAGAAGAGAAAAGAGTTACTAAATATTTTGAAGAATTGAAAGGAATTAAAGATAAGGTTGAGAAGGAAAGGTTTCTTAGTAAAGAAGATTCAGAAAAAGCTAAGAAATTAATAAGAAAGATAGAAAGGATTTATTCAGGAGAGATAACCCCTTTCTCTGAACTTTTCAATTTAGAAATTAATAAAGAATTAGCCAAAAACCTTCTAGAAAATCTCAAAAAAACTCGTTTATGGGATAAAGAAAGAAAGCAGTGGAATTGGCACATGGATGAAAAGCAAGAATTAAAAGATTCAAACCGTGACTCTGATACTCAACTTTTAGGTATTCTGGCTGAGGCTGAGCGTCAGTGAAGGATCTCTCACACGTTTATTTATGAGACCCTTCACTCCGTTCAGGGTGAGAATGTTGAATTGTTCAACATTCTCAGTTTGTAAAAATTAGAATTACTTCTTCTCCGGCGCCGGTATGCGATATTAAGACAGCATCGTCGGGATATCGTTTTAGATAAGCCTTCACCCTTTTTCGATCAAAGTCGGTTGATTCCCTTCCCCTAATAAAAAAAGCATATATATTGCTTTTTTTATTAGGAAAAATGGTTGGTTGGCCTAGCAAATCCACCGACCTCCGGTTGAATTCTTCAACTTCAACCAGTGGTTTATTATTTGACAGCATAAGAAGAAGCCAACCCAAAAATAATAAAACTACTAATAAAACTACTAAATTTCTCATCATTTCCACCTTCTTATCTTTAATTATCCTCAGTTGGCAAAATTTGTCAAGAAGGTATTTTTGTGATAAAATATAAGATCTGAATTAGTCACTAATATGATTTCAACTGACAAAGAAAAAATTAATGATCTTTTGAGCCGAGGTGTTGAGGAAATTATTGACCGAGAGCATCTAAAAAAACGACTTTTAACCGGTGAAAAATTGCGGGTTAAATTAGGTATTGATCCAACATCTTCGGAAATCCATCTTGGTAACGCAGTTGTTCTTTGGAAATTAAAAGAATTACGAGATTTAGGTCATCAAGCTGTTTTTTTAATCGGAGATTTCACAGCTAAAATTGGTGATCCCTCGGGGAGGCTCTTAGCCAGGCGCCCATTAACCGATGAAGAAATTAGAAAGAATATGGCAACTTATAAAAAACAAGTGGCAAAAATTCTTGATTTAGATAAAATTGAGATTCGCTATAATAGCGAGTGGCTCGGCAAAATGAAAAGCAACGAGATTTTTTCCCTAACACAACTCATTTCTCTTAATAAAATTTTAGAAAGAGAAGATTTTAGCAAACGATTAGCAGAGCATCGTCCTATTGGTATGCATGAACTTCTTTATCCTCTTTTTCAGGCCTATGACTCGGTTATTCTTAAAGCAGATTTAGAAATTGGTGGGCAAGACCAACTACTTAATATGTTAATAGCTAGAGAGATTCAGAAAAAATTCAGCCAAAAACCGCAAGATGTAATAGCCTTTTCTTTATTAGAGGGTTTGGATGGTCTAAGAAAGATGAGTAAAAGCTACAACAATTATATTGGCATCACTTTTAAGCCAAATGAGATGTTTGGCAAAATAATGTCTATTCCTGATAATTTGATTATCAAATATTTTACTCTTTGTACCAGAGTCTCACTCCAAGAAATCAATGAAATGGCTGAAGCGATAAAAAAAGGAGCTAATCCAAGAGATTTTAAAGCAAAATTAGCCCGTGAAATTGTCAAAATCTATCATGACGAAAAAGCGGCGACGTCAGCGGAAAAAGAATTCAACAAAATTTTTCAAAAAAAAGAATTGCCGAGTGAAATGCCAGTCATTAAATTACCAGCGACTAGTGATAAATTACCAAATTTATTAGTAAAATTAAAATTAGCGCCAAGTAAATCCGAGGCGCAGAGATTAATTAAACAAGGCGCGGTAACGATCAGTGGTCAAGTTGAAAAAGATTGGAAAAAAGAGATAAAAATAAAATCCGGCATAATTATTCGGGTTGGCAAAAGAAAATTTGTTAAAATAAAGGTTTGACACCACGCCTAGTGTGGTAATAGTCAAGCTCAGCTTGACATAAAACAACAATCTGCTAAGACAAAAATATAAAGGTCGGTTAGTTTAAAAAATTAATTTTAAATTTATTGGCGTTGAAAAAAAAGAAGGCGGTCCAGAAGCTTTAGAGACACGACTTCTAGAACTCACTGAACAATTACAATCCCTCCACGATGAGGGAACGGTGGATGGAGGAGATCAATCTTTTTATCGACCATCAAAAGAACTATTAGCAAGAATTGATGTGGTCGAACAAGAAGGGGCACAAGTTTTGGCCGAATTAAAAACAATGATTGGCAACGATAGAGAATTATCTGAGCTCATTTCAACATAGATGGGCTCTACAAGATTTTGAAAAATACGGAAAAGAAAAAAGATAGATCAAATGATAAAAAACCAAAAAGAGCTTGGTTTTAGAACCCCTTTTGATCTAATTAATAAACATCTTTGACTATTTTTTTCTATTTGTTATAATGCTTAATTGATTAATTGTTAAATTGAATTTATGCTTACCCTCAAACTCTCTCGTCGTGGTAAGAAAAAACAACCAAGTTATCGTTTAATTGTTACCGACAAAAAAAAGGATCCGCAAGGTAGATTTAAAGAGGACCTTGGTTTTTATAATCCACAAACAAAACAATTTGGATTTAAAAAAGAGAGAATTAGATACTGGTTAGGAAAAGGAGCCAAAGCTACAGTGACTGTTCATAATTTATTAGTTAAAGAAAAGATTATAGAAGCGGCTAAGAAAAAAATAAAAATCAGAAAAAAAGAAAAAAAGTAGAAAAGTCAGCTTGACAAATCAGAATGAAAATAATATACTAATTCATAGATTTTTAAAAAGCCAGTCTAAAAAAAGCCTCGGAAACCCAGAAGGGATAAAGAGAATTAAATGGTCGGGACTGGTCTGATAAAGGATGTGAAAAGTATCCTTAAAGAGAAGAATATGCCTGCTAAAGCAAAAGATCAGGAATTTGTGGAAGAGATTGTTAAAGCCTTAGTTAATCACCCGGAAGATGTCTCGGTGACTCGAACAGTTGATGAAATGGGAGTTTTACTGACTCTCAAAATCAATCCGGAAGATATGGGCCAAGTAATTGGTCGACAAGGTGAAACAGCTCGAGCGATTAGAAGTCTACTCCGCATTATTGGTCGAAAACACAATGCTCGGGTGAACTTAAAAATCGAGGAACCAACTGGTGCAACTCGACGGCCAAGAACAAAACCTTCCACTGAAGAGTTGAAACTCTAAGACTAAAACAAAAATCAGTTGCCTTTTGACAGCTGATTTTTGTTTTCAAATCTTGACAAAAAAAATTTTTATTCTAAAATATATTTGTTCAGGAAAGGTCGAAATTATGTAAATGTAGAGATTGTTAAGTTCTATTGAAACAGAGTTATATGCCAGTAAAAAACAAGGATCAGGAATTTTTAGAATTTGTGGTTAAATCTCTGGTTAATTATCCTGAAGATGTAAAAATTACTCGAGAGGTTGATGAAATGGGAGTACTTTTGACTCTTAAAGTTAATCCAGCTGATGTCGGTCAGGTAATCGGTAAGCAAGGGATGACTGCCCGGGCGATTAGAAGCCTACTCCAATTAGTTGGTTTAAAGAATAAAGCAAGAGTTAATCTAAAAATTGAGGCACCAACAAAAACAACCACAGGTTCAGAAAAAGATCTGAAACTCTAAAAACAAAATTAAAATTTTTAAAATTATTCTCTCTTTCTATTATTGATTAAAGAAAGAAGATTTTTTATTCTTTTACTACCATATGTTAGAGTTTGACATTATTACAATATTTCCGGAAGTCTTTAAGGAATATTTTTCTATTTCTATTATTAAACGAGCCCAAAAAAAGAAATTAATTAAAATCAAATTTCATAATTTGCGTGATTTTACCACCGATAGACATAAGACTGTTGATGATAAACCTTATGGCGGTGGACCAGGCATGATACTAAAAGCTGATATTATTTATAAAGCAGTTGCAGCTTTAAGAAAATCTCAAATAAATCCAAAATCCAAAATTCAAAATTCAAAAGTTGTTTTATTAACGCCAGTAGGAAAACAGTTTAACCAAAAAATAGCGCGGCGTTATTCAAAATTAGATCATCTAATTTTAATTTGTGGACATTATGAAGGGGTTGATGCCCGGGTCGAGAAATTTGTTGATGAAAAAGTTTCAGTTGGTCCCTATGTTTTAACCGGTGGTGAATTAGGAGCGATGATTATCGTTGATGCAGTAACAAGATTAGTGCCAGGAGTAATTAAAAAAGAATCATTAAAAGAAGAAACTTTTTCTTTGAAATCACCTACCAATTACGAATCAAAACTAATTACTAATATTCGTAATTCGAAAAAATTTGTAATTCGTAGGAGGGAGCGAAGCGACAGAGAATATCCCCAATACACTCGGCCAGCAGTCTTGACAATTAAAGATAAATCTGGTAAAATAAAAATATTGAAAGTACCGAAAGTTTTGCTTTCAGGGAATCATCGAAAAATCAGAGAATGGCGGTTAAAGAAATTAAAAATAAAAAATTAAAAACACAAATTAAAAATCAAAATATTAAAAAGGTTGAAATTAATATAAATTAAATTTTTAATTTTAAAATTAATTTATGTGACAAATAGAATCAGGTGAAGGTCTTTGTAAAATTTGTGGTGGAAAACATCCGACAGGTGCTTGTGGGGAAGCTAAAAAATTGATGATATGGGATGCGAAAAGGAAGATTAGAAGAAGACGCGAATATAGTAAAAAAACTTAAAGATAGATTTGATCGTTATGGAATGGCGGTAAAAACAGAAAAGAAGAAATTAGAAGAAAAATTAAATGAGAGAGTCTCGATTGAAAACTTTTGTACTTGCACGGTAAAATCATTGACAGAATTTTGGTAACTCATTAAATTGGGGATAGCGGTGGATGGACGTATTTTTCTAACGGTTTTACTGGTACGCCGTTCGGTGACAAAACTGATTTAGAAAAACTCAATGGAGAAATTATTAATTATAGTTTTTCCAAAAAAGGTGGAACGGAATTTTGTCGAGCCTTAGGTGTCCTTGGAGAAAATGAAGAAGTTATTGATATTCCCCAAATCTATCAAAAAATAGTAAATGAAAAAAGAAAAAAGTTTGGTGGTTGCGAAACTCACATCAATCCTCAAAATTATGAGGCTAACCTTCCGACAAATATTGAGGGGATAAACTTGTTAATTAAGAAAGGAACGAGTCGATCCTATGATGGCAGGAAAAAAGAAGAACGGATTTTACTCAAATTTGATGCGGCGTTTATAGAACAAATTATAGAACAAATTGCTGCTAAAACATAAATTTTTAGGTACCTAAACTTATCCACAGTTGACAATTGTTTTGTTTTCTTTTATAATATTTAATACTTAATCATTAACTCTAAAACAATGTAGCGAAACCAACAAAACCTAGAAAGTGACTATTTTGGCGGAAATCTGGTTGGTTTCCGCTGTTCATTTTATCTACTACGAACTACTAAAAAATTACGAAAGTACAAAAATTTCGTAGTTTCGTACAATTTCGTATTTCGTAGTTGTTCTTTGACAACTAAAAAGTGATAGGAAAGGCGTTTATTTTAGAGAGTTTGATCCTAGCTCAGGATGAACGCTGGCGGCGTGTCTAAGGCATGCAAGTCGAACGCGCCGATGGATTCCGCAAGGGGTTCGTCGGTGAGTGGCAAACGGGTGAGTAACACATTGGTACGTACCGGCAAGACAGGTATAACTAACCGAAAGGTTAGCTAATCCCTGATGGTCTCCGGCGCAAGTCGGAGTAAAGGCGCAAGCCACTTGCCGATCGGCCTATGGCTTATCAGGTAGTTGGTAGGGTAATGGCCTACCAAGCCAATGACGAGTAGCGGGGATGAGAGTCCGACCCGCCTCACTGGGACTGAGACACTGCCCAGACACCTACGGGTGGCTGCAGTCAAGAATCTTTCCCAATGGCCGAAAGGCTGAGGAAGCGACGCCGCGTGAGTGAAGACGCCCTTCGGGGTGTAAAGCTCTTTTAACTGGGAAAAATCTTCGGATGATTGTACCAGTTGAATAAGGACCTGCTAAACTCGTGCCAGCAGCCGCGGTAAGACGAGTGGTCCAAGCGTTATCCGGATTTATTGGGCGTAAAGTGTGCGTAGGTGGTTGAATAAGTTCTTGGTTAAATCTTTGGGCTCAACCTAAAGTCAGCTGAGAAAACTATTTGACTTGAGGCCGGGAGAGGCAAGCGGAACTGCCGGTGGAGGGGTGAAATCCGTTGATATCGGCAGGAACACCAAAAGCGAAGGCAGCTTGCTAGAACGGTCCTGACACTGAGGCACGAAAGCGTGGGGAGCAAAAAGGATTAGATACCCTTGTAGTCCACGCCCTAAACGATGGATGCTGGACATTGGAAGTGTCGACCCTTTCAGTGTCGATGAAATAAGTTTACACGTTAAGCATCCCGCCTGGGAAGTACGGCCGCAAGGCTAAAACTCAAAGGAATAGACGGGGACCTGCACAAGCGGTGGAACATGTGGTTCAATTCGATGCCAAGCGAGGAACCTTACCAGGGTTTGACATGCTAGGAGTAGTTCTGATGAAAATTGGGACGACCGTTAAATCGGAGCCTAGCACAGGTGCTGCATGGTTGCCGTCAGCTCGTGCCTTGAGGTGTACCCTTAAGTGGGGAAACGAGCGCAACCCTTGTCTTATATTGTCCTGACTTTAAGTCAGGGGTCTTATAAGAGACTGCCGGTGATGAGCCGGAGGAAGGTGAGGATGACGTCAAATCAGCACGGCCCTTATGCCCTGGGCGACACACGTGTTACAATGGCCGGTACAAAGGGAGGCCAAGTCGCAAGACGGAGCAAATCCCATCAAAGCCGGTCTCAGTTCGGATTGAGGTCTGCAACTCGACCTCATGAAGCCGGAATCGCTAGTAACTGTGGATCAGCCTCGCCACAGTGAATACGTTCTCAGGTCTTGTACTCACCGCCCGTCAAGCCAAGCAAGCCGGGAGCACCTGAAAATCCACGTTCGTGGAGATAAGGTGAGTTCGGTAAGAGGGGCTAAGTCGTAACAAGGCACCCGTAGCGGAAGCTGTGGGTGGATTACCTCATTTTAAACTTTTCTGTTTACTCTTATTGAGTAGATAGAAGGTCGACTCTACAATATAAAAAAGTAGAATATCTTTTAGTTGAAGCGTCTTTCCTTATCACTTTTTAGTTGTCAAGGGACCCCTCTAGATCACCATTATTCTATAGACCTATTCACTAATTTACATCATAATAGACCCGCACGAAAGTCTTTTGAAATCAAAAATTCTTTAATGAATTTGAGTTAAGAAATTTCAGTCAATCCAGACCCAAAAAGGGTCTTTTTCGTTTTTGGCAAAAGGAGGAGAAATAAAAAAAAGAATCCCTTAACTCTCATTAGTGGACAAGTCTTTTTTGAAGGAAAAGAGGTCAAAATTTCTCCCTTATCTTCGTTTAGGTCTCTTGTCCTCATCGAAAAAGAAGGAAGTAAAATAAAGGTCCAATTGAAAATCTCTGCCCAGAAAAAACTTAAAAAGTATCTTGAAGAGTATCTTAACATGGAAAGAAGGTAGTGGCAGATTTCTCGCGATTCATAAAAATTTCAAAAGGCGGAGAGATCAAAATATGGCTAAGTAAGATAGATCAATTCAATATGGGTCCATAAAAGGGATAAGGGCTAGTTTAAACTAGCCCTTTTTATTTTTAAATATCCACAAATCCTTTTGACAATTTTTTTTTATTCTCTTATAATTTATTCAAAAGGGCGTGTAGTTAGTTAGGCTTACGAACCCGCTCACATTCCACATTCCATCTTTGATGGATTCTTCATTTCACCCCTTGTGGGCACATAGTTCAGCGGTAGAACGCTTCTCTGATAAAGAAGAGGTGGAAGGTTCAACTCCTTCTGTGCCCACACTTTCGGAAATGTCAAGGTTTCTGCCTCGCCGCTTCGCGGCTCGGCGGCCAAATTGAACGGGAAATTCAAAGAAAAAATCAATTTTTGGTTTTGTAAAATGTGGTTCGAGCCAATATTTTCCGGTTCTTTGGTAGTTTTTAAAGAACGGGGCGAAGCCGTTTCACTTTTTGGCCTCCCTGCCGCCCCGAGCGAAACGAGGGGCGTCTAATGTGAACCAGATGGGTCTCGAACCCACAAACCTCTTCAATGCCATTTTGAAGCGCTACTGCTAATTGAGCTACGAGCCCTTAAATTTTTCTTTTAATTTTTTTTAGTATAACTTATTTAATCAAGCAATTCAAATATAAATGGCGCCGTCTCTTTTGCGGCGCCAGTTTTTAGCTAAAGCTGATTTTCTCTAATTTTTGGAACTCATCAATCGCGAGATAGCAAAACAAAGGAAAATCATACTTCACTAAGCCAGTCAACACGCCACCACCCAATTCAAAACCAAAATCAACCGTGTCAGTAATGGTCTTCATACAGTCAAACCACCAAAGCACCATCTTCACCAACTGCTCTGGCAAAAGTTCCTTTGCTCTAACTTCATTCGCAACCTTTTTGCCAGTAACGTTAGAAACAAAGTCAAACTTCAGTGGCGCAAAATTCATTGAATCTAAATACTCTTTTAATGCTTTTTGCACCGGCGCCATCAGCGGTGAATGAAAAGCACCACTGACATTTAGTTTAATTATTTTCCCCCCAAGCGCTTTAGCACGTTCAATGGCTTTCTCAACACTTTTTATTTCGCCAGAAATCACAATCTGGTTAGGAAGTAAAATCCATTGAAAATACTATCCGGCTAAGACTCCCGATCAGTACTTAATGGAATCAGATCAGATATCTCCAGCCAAAAAGAAAAAGTTGAAAAAGATTTATCTCTCTCTTAATCCAGCTCAATTGAAAAGAACTATTGAAGCCAATCTTGATAATCTTTATAGGACCTATCAGCAAAAACAAAGGTCGACTGAGTTGGAACCCTTCAAAAGGTTAACACCTCGTATGGTGTCAAAATATATTGCAAAACACGATTTACTTCGGTGTCCTACTTAAATTGCTTGACACGAAGTTTGAAGTTGATTTTATCTTTATCAAAATTTTCTTTTTTCTTCAAATTTAAAGCGAGCCCGCCTCTTCGGGCGAGCTCGCTTTCAAATACAAAAATTTGAAAATTTTTAAAAATTTGTATAATTTTACCACGTTAGAAAGCCCAAGTCCTTGGGGCAGGGATGAATATAATCCGCTACCCTTTTCAGAAATGACGGTTGGGTCTAAAGCTCCGTCCTTTCTAACGGGGTTTTCAAGATGTTAAGGCGAAATCCGCTGAGGAAGAAGCTGTTAAAAATTCTTGCCGGGGGAAAACGAGAGAATTGTCTCTCTTGGACAAAATCCGAACCTATTTTAAGGAAAATCCCGACATCGATGACACTTATTGATTATTTCTTTTAATTACAGTATTATATAATTAAATAAAGGTCGAGATTAATTCAATTAACTAATTCAAAGTAAAAATTTATACCAACTCAAACTATTACAAAGTCAGAAGTTAAGACATTAATCAAGCCAGTATCAACATCTGATTTGCAGAAATTATTTTTAATAGAAGAAGGTAAAAGACGCCTATTATTTTACTGGTGATTTAACACCCAAATCAATTCAGGTTATGGTTGATAAAAAAATTCTTGGCGATTTATTAAAATTCCGTACCTGTTGTACTGACACTATTGCCAGTAGATAATTTTAAAATATTTTTAGTTTTTTGTTATTGAGATGGTTTTGAGGAAGTTTTTATATTTTTTAAAAATTTATGATTCATATAAATGGCGAAAGGGTTGTTATTAGAAAACTTAATAAAAATGACGTTTGGTCTCTTTCTAGAAATGCTAATTGGTTTTAATAATTTAAAATTAAAAAGAATTTGGGCAAAAGTTGTTCACCCAAATAAAAGGTCGATAGCCCTGCTTCAAAAATTGGTTTTAAATACGAAGGTAGACTTCGAAAGAATACATTTAGAAATAGAAAATGGATGGACGACCTAAGATTTGCTCTTTTAAAAGAAGAGTGGAGAAAATTAAACGAAAAAAGAGGTGTAAACCATGTTGGACTTAAAATTTGTTCTACAAAATAGGAAGATAGTTGAAAAAAATTGTCGTCAACGAAACGTACAGATTGATTTGAATTTAATAGAAAAATTAGCGAAACAACGTCTTCAAACCCTGCAAGAAGTAGAAGAGATTCGTTCTAAGATAAATAAAATAACAGAACGAATAAAGCAAGGAGGAACACAAACTAAGGAGGAAAAATTAGTCAAAGAAGGTCAGAACCTTAAGAGAAAATTGAAAGAAAAAGAGGAGAAATTGAGAGAAACCGAAGTAGTACTTAAAGAAGAACTATATAAGATTCCAAATTTGACCCATCCTGAAGTACCAATTGGTTCTAATGACCAAGATAATGTAGAGATTAAAAGAGTGGGCAGAGTACGAGATTTTACTTTTCAGCCAAAAGACCATATTGTACTAGGGAAACTTTTGGATATACTTGACTTTGAAGGAGGCGCTTGGACCACTGGAAATAAATTTTACTTTCTTAAGAATGAAGGGGTGCTTCTCGAGCTCGCCTTAATTTATTATGCGCTTGAGATACTAATCAAAGAAGGTTTTCAACTCTTTCTGACTCCTGATCTTGCACGATTAGATGTTATTGAAGGTATTGGTTATATTCCCCGCGGACCGGAGACTCAAATTTACAGAATTGAAAATGAAGATTTAGGATTAATCGCGACTGCTGAAATAACTTTAGGAGGTCTTTTAAAAAATAGAACTATTGACGAGAATAAGTTACCTCTCAAACTGGCAGGATTGTCTCACTGTTTTAGAAGAGAGGCGGGAGCTTATGGAAAAGCTTCTAAGGGACTTTATCGGGTCCATCAGTTTACAAAAGTGGAGATGTTTATCTTTTCTTTACCCGAGGAATCAGAGAAAATGCTAAATCATTTAGTCGATATAGAAATCAAAATTTTCGATGGTTTAGAAATTCCTTTTCGGGTAGTTGAGTGTTGCACTGGTGATCTAGGAGGTTCGGCTTATCGAAAATTTGACCTCGAAGCTTGGATGCCAGTAGAAAATAAATGGGGGGAAATAACTAGTGCCTCGAATTGTACGGATTATCAGGCCAGACGACTCAACATTAAGTTCAGACGCAGTGACCAAAGAAAGACAGAACTTGTTCATACTCTAAATGGAACAGGTATAGCAATAAGCCGTGCCTTGATAGCTCTATTAGAAAATTTTCAAGAAGCTAACGGTTCAGTAGTAATTCCAAAAGTTCTTCAAAAGTGGGTCGGTAAAGAAAAAATTACTCCTAAGTAATATAAATCCACTCTCAAAAGAGTTTTGTTTGGGAATTAACGACAATAAAACTCTTTTTTATTTTTTAAAACCACGTCTATAAAATAAATAATCCCAATATATAAAAATATTATCAAGCCAGAGAAATTTATCGTGTATTATCTTTGGGATAAAAGATGGTAGGACTGAAGCATGAGCGCTCTTAACCTCTACATTTATTAGTCCAACTTCCTTCAGTAGATTTTTCAGCGTAGATTTTAATATATATCTTTCTGAACCTTTACCAAATTTAATCATTCTATAAATAATTTCCAAAGATAATAAGTTTGGCACCACAACTATTATTTGTCCACCTTTTCTTGTAACTCGCTTTATTTCAAAAAGAATTTTTTTAATCTCTTTATTATTGTAATGTTCGATTACTCCACAATTATGAACGATATCAAAGGAGTTATCATCAAATGGTATCTTTTCTACACTTCCAAAAATATAGTCAATCTTATTTTTATTCACCCAAATTTTTTTTAATAAATTTTTAGAATATTTTAAAGCTAATTCCGATGAATCCAGTAAAGTACAGCAAGTACCTTCCTGTGAGAGTAACATACTTGCGTATCCCGAACCCCAACCAGCTTCTAAAATTTTTTTACCATTTACATCCCCAAAAATAGATAAAAAATAATTATGCATCCTGGCATAAACTTTTTTTGGAACCAGTAGTCAAGTTCAGAAAATTCTTTTGAAGAAATTTTATTCTGCTAAAATCTATCCCAATATAATTTTCTTGTTTTTTAAAGAGATTATTATTCTAACAAAATGGTTAATAATAGAAGTTATTATTTCATCTTTCTTTAACATAATTTAAACCTTATTTTTTCTTTTCGTAATAACTAATAAGATTAGTCGGCTCGCCATAATAGCTGTTAAACCAGATGAATAAATTAAAGGGTTTACCTCAACAACATCTAAACCGACAATTGAATATAATTTGGCTAACCCTGAAATAATTGTTTAACTTCTTCATAAGTAAGACCATTGGGTTCTCGAGTGGCGGTGCCAGGAGCGATGGAAGGATTGAGTGAATCAATATCAAGAGTTATATAAACACCATCGCCACTCATTCTTGGTAGCTTCTTAAGAACACCAGCTATTCCTTCCTGTTTAATTATCTCTGTTGTTACAATGATATTCCCTCGTCTTTTAGCAGAGATATACGATTCTTCTGATACTAACAAGCCCCGAATTCCTATTTGGATAATAGATGAAACAAAAGACAATTCAGAAATTCTTCTAATTAAATTTTCGTTTGCTAAGATAATATCTTCCCTTCCCTGATTAAAATCTAGATGAGCATCGATTTGAATAATATCTAATTTTTTATATTTACTAAACCCTCTCGCTATTGGATAAGTTATCGAGTGGTCTCCTCCGAGAACAATTGGAAAGATATTTTTATTGATTATTTCTTTTATACTTTCAGTAATATTATCAAAAGTTTTTTGAATAAGAGTTTTAAATACACCGATATCGCCTATGTCAAAAATTTTTAGATTTTGAAGAGCTTTTTTATTTTTTTCTATTATAAAAAAGCCGTCTTTTGGTAGACGGAATCTTGCCGAATAATCCCTTATTTGTTTTGGTGCTAATCTTTGTCCGGGAATAAATCCAACTCCTTCATCCCATACCAACGACTACTACTTCAACATTTTTTAATTTATTAATATTTTCACAATAGGGAATTTGACAAAAAGTTGAAATACTTGGGAAAGATGAAACAAACTTTTTCATAGTAAATTGAAACTATGATATTTTTAAAAAACCAAATTTCTTAAATAACTGACAAACATCACAATATTCTGGTTTCTCAGTATTTTGAAGTAAAATTATCGCTCCACAATTTTTACATTTATGAAATTTCATTTTCTCTTTATATAAAACAGAAAGTCGTTTAAACCCTGTAAATAAATGATATTCAATGCCCGGCCAAATATCTTGAATATAATCACTAAATGCGTAATAAAATCCTCGATCAAGAGGAATTAAATCCCATAAGGCAGGGGGTTCTTGACCAGAATAAGTGTTGCAGTTAAATTGACATACAAATGGATTTCTTTTTTTGTTAATCTCCATAACGGAAATATATAAGTAAAATTACCTATTTTTCGAGTAGGTAGAAGTCCCGCCTGCCTGAATTTTAGCGTTTGAGATTTTTTCTCCTTGATTTATGGATTAAATTTGGTAAGATTAAGGAGAAAGTTTGAATTGGTTTAGTTTGAGCACTGTATAGGAAATGTCAAATTTTTCATATAATTTATTTATTTAGAAAAACAGCAGAAATGCTGATTTTATTTTACTGTGGTTGAAGAAAGCACGATGTAACCAACAAACCTCTCGTTTCGTACCAATGCCCTCTGTGGAATTCGTCAATAACGAAAACTCCAAGGGGGCTTTTTCTTTTTGCAAATGTGCTAAAGAATTTGCCGCCAAATCGGAAAATTTTTGTTTGAAAATTTTTCTGAAATGAGTTATGATTAACATATACTCAGTAGTAGAACCTTTTGTTCACTTACGGGGCAAGGAAAAACTTGAAATTATCAAAGAATGCGGCGAGCCCGCTTGCGGGCGAGCCGCAAATTACGGAGGTTTGCTTTCGCCACCTTCGGCGGCGAAAAATGTTCGAGCTAATTTAAGAATAGCCCATTTTTTATTTACAAAAAATAAAAAAGATTTAAAATTTATAGAATGAGAAAAAAAATAGGAAGAAAATTTTTTATCAGACAAACTTTGGTGGTGGCCAAGAATCTTTTAGGAAAATTTTTAGTCAGGAAAATTGGTAAAAAAATAATTTCTGGAAAAATTGTTGAAACTGAAGCCTATCTCGGACCGGTAGATCGTGCCTCCCATGGATATAAAATGAAGAAAACTCCAAGATCTAAAGCCGAATATCTAATCGGCGGGCACATCTATATTTATTTAGTTTACGGTATGTACTGGCAATTAAATATCTCAACGGAAAAAGCAGGTTTACCAAGGTGTATCTTGATTCGTGCCTTAGAACCAGTTATAATGGAAGATAAAAAATCAAAAATAAAAAATAAAAAACTGACGAACGGACCAGGGAAACTGTGTCGATGGCTAAAATTAGACAAAAGTTTTTATGCTGAAGATTTAGTTAAAAGTAAAAGAATTTGGTTAGAGGACCGAGACGAGAAAATAAAAAAATCTCAAATTATTGCTACTAAAAGAATCGGTATTGATTATGCTGGTCGATATTGGGCGAACAAAAAATGGAGATTCTATATAAAAAATAGTCAGTTTGTTTCAAAAAAATAAAATTATCTAAATAATCCGGAATATGCTAAAGTATATCTTTATCATCGGTGGAGTTTTATCGGGTGTGGGAAAAGGAACATCTATCGCGGCTATTGGTCGGATTTTGAAATCATATGGTTACAGTGTCACAGCCATTAAAATTGATCCTTATATTAATGTTGATGCTGGAACAATGAATCCAATAGAACACGGTGAAGTTTTTGTCACTGAAGATGGTGATGAGACAGATCAAGATATTGGTACCTATGAAAGATTTTTAGATGAAAATATTTATTCTGATAATTATATGACCACCGGTCGGGTTTATGAAACAGTTATCTGTAAGGAAAGGAAATTAGAATACGGCGGTCGTTGTGTTGAAGCCATTCCTCATATTCCTGAAGAAGTTATTCGCCGAATAAAAAATGTGGCTAAAAAAACAAAAGCCAATTTTGTTTTAGTCGAAATCGGCGGAACAGTCGGCGAATACCAGAATGCTTTATTTTTAGAAGCAGCCAGAATGATGCATTTAGAAAATCCAAAAAATGTTCTTTTTATTTTAGTCTCCTATTTGCCAGTACCAGAAAAATTAGGTGAAATGAAAACTAAACCAACCCAACAGGCAACAAGATTATTAAATGAGGTAGGCATCCAACCAGATTTAATTTTGTGCCGGGGGAAATATCCTTTAGATTCTCCAAGAAAAAGAAAAATCTCAATTTTTTGTAATCTCAAAGAAGAGGATATTATTTCCGCACCTGACATTGAATCAATTTACGAGATTCCTTTAAATTTTGAAAAAGAAGGTCTAGGAAAAAAGATTTTAAAAAAATTTAATCTCCGGGCAAAAAAGAAAAACCTAAAGGACTGGGAGGAATTAGTTAAAATTATTAAAACAGTTAAAAAAGAAGTAAAAATTGGTATTGTTGGCAAATACTTTGCCAGTGGTGAATTTACTTTAACTGATTCTTATCTATCAGTTATTGAAGCAATTAAACATGCGAGTTGGTATTTTAAGAAAAAACCAAAAATTCTCTGGCTTGAATCAGAAAAATATGAAAGGAATCCACAAATTCTTAAGGAATTAAAAAAAATTGATGGGATTATTATTCCAGGTGGTTTTGGTTTAAGAGGAACAGAGGGAAAGATTAGGGCTATTACTTATGCCAGAAAAAATAAAATTCCTTTTTTAGGTCTTTGTTTTGGCTTACAATTAGCTGTTGTTGAATTTGCCAGAAATGTTTGTTATCTAAAGAATGCTCATTCAGGAGAAATTAATCCAAAAACTCGTTATCCGGTTATTGATTTAATGCCTGAACAATTAAAAAATATTCAAAAAGCTCATTATGGTGGAAGTATGAGATTAGGTGCCTATCCTTGTTTATTAAAGGAAAAAACCTTAGCTTATCGAGCTTATTTTGGCAAGAAAAAAATTAAAAAACCTTTTGTTTTTGAACGCCATCGCCATCGTTACGAAGTCAATAACCAATTCAAAGAAATTTTAGAAAGGAAGGGGTTAGTTTTCTCGGGCATTAATCCGCCATCAAATTTAGTCGAAATCATTGAATTGAAAAATCATCCCTTTTTCTTAGCCACTCAGTTCCATCCAGAATTTAAATCA
>Ga0116210_1001260_pt1 | contig 19485 bp, 17 predicted proteins | sample TshhotsprinmetaG_FD_94483 | JGI IMG/M metagenome (GOLD analysis project Ga0116210, IMG submission 94483) | Hot spring microbial communities from South Africa to study Microbial Dark Matter (Phase II) - Tshipise hot spring metaG | ecosystem: Environmental > Aquatic > Thermal springs > Hot... | reverse complement strand
TCGCGTTGGATGCGTAAGATCTTGAGCCATACTCTCGCCGTGTTCTTCTGCTCTCAGCATGATATTCCGTTGTTACGCTTCTCAAAATTGATTACCAACTAAAACTTGCACATTGGGTTAACAAACTTGTTTGGTGAGTTTAAATCTCCCACTTTTCTCCCTTCCCAACACCTGATCAGCGTAATGGCTGCATGGCGGAGACTGCTGAGCGCCAGGCCGATCTTTCGACCGTGGAGACGGTCTTCATCGTAGGTGACATCCCGTACCCAAAACACCCCATTTTCTATCATCCAATGCTGACGCGAACGTGAGATTCTTGAAGAGCTCCGAGGGCGTTCTAGCGGTCCTCCGAGCGCATGCAGCTAAATCTCCACACTATGCCGTGGCGCGCTCGATCAGCGTTAACGGCAGAGTGATATGCTGCAATATCGGTTTCGGGTTCTTCAGATGATCCAGGAGGAGTTCGGCGGCTAGACGGCCGGATTCGTCCAGATGTTGGCGCACTGTGGTAAGATCGACATAGTCGGCCATGTCAATGTCGTCGAAACCGATCAGCGCCACATCCTCAGGGATTTTTAGCCCCAGCTGACGAGCGACTTTCATGACGCTAAGCGCTTGAATGTCTGAGGCGGCGAAGATGGCTGTCGGACGCTTATCCATCGTCAGCAGCTCGTAAGCGGCTTGCCGCGATCCCTCGGGGGTATAAGGCGCTTGTTTGATGTATTCCTTGCTCAGGGGAACGCCGGCCTGCTCGAGAACGCTTTTGAACCCTTGCAACCGCAGTCGCACCGGATGAATGGCATAGCGCTCAGGGGGTTCAATGTCGCCGATGAACCCCATGCAGCGATGGCCTTTGCGCAAAAAATACTCGCCGACCATGTACCCACCCTGCTCATCGCGAATAACAATACAATGCAGCTCCTGGTTTAAGTACTCGATCAACACGGCCGGCATGGCATTTTCTACGAGCCTGCGCACGTCTTGATCCTCAATTGCCAGGGACATGATAATTAAGCCATCCAGATTGCCCACGATCGGAATGGACGCCAGATAGCCCTGCAGTTGCTCGACCGAATCAACCGGATAGATGACCAATTCATAATGTTCATGGGCCAAAGCCGAAGCCACTCCACGCAGCCGCTGAACAAACGACGGCGCCGTGAAAAACGGGGTAATGACGCCGATCCGCCCGTTGCGGCGCATGGCACGAGCCCGCGCTTCGGCTTTTGGAACAAAACCCAGCGTGTCAATCACCTCCATGATCCGAGCGCGAGTTTGGGGATTCACCCTGTCTGGCTTGTTGAGGGCACGCGAGACCGTGGTGATGCTTACCCCTGCCTCGCGAGCGACATCGTAAATCGTGGGTGTCTTTTGAACCGGCGACATGAAAATCTCTCGGATGAAAGAATAATGAAAGCACTTTCATTTTAGCATATAGCCCCCCGGCTGTCAATCAACCTAGGGCTTGTTCAATAAGCCTCTTTGGATGGTGCGAACTGTCTCTAGAAGAGCCACAAGCAGGCCGTTTGACCCTTGAATCGGCGGCTGATTGCATCGCTGATCCCCTCCCATGCCTGCTCTACCGGGCTCTCCTTGCGCGTCAGGGGTACTTATTGAACAAGGCCCATCTGCGTTGACGCCCCTGGCGACTAGGTTTATACTTTGCCAAGCATTCCCGCTGATATGGATTCTCATCCCCATTTTGCCCTGGCTTGGAACCAACGGATCGTGCGCCTTGCCGATCCGCATTTTTTGCAAACCTGGGAATGGGCCCAGATCAAGGCCCAGTATGGCTGGACGCCGTTCTACCTGATCTGGACGGAAACCGACTTCTTTTTCCTGAGCCAACCAACCATTCAACAGGATCAATCGTCCTGGCAAAACGCCCTGGAACACAGCCGCGCCGCATGTCTGGTTCTGAAGCGCTCGCTTCCCATCCGGGGAATGGCGGCACGCTTGAGCTTGCTGTATGCCCCCAAGGGACCGCTGGTCTCGTGGAGCGACGCAAGAATGCGCCAGCGGGTGCTCGACGACCTTCAAATGTTCGGCCGGCAGCAGGGTGCCATCTTCCTGAAGTGCGATCCAGACGTGTTGCTCGGAACAGGAATCCCCAACACGCTAGACGCAACCGAAGACCCACTCGGGCCGGCTGTGCAGGCCGATCTGATGGGCCGAGGTTGGCACTTCTCGCCAGATCAGATTCAGTTTCGAAATACCATCTGGCTGGACCTGACGCTCTCCGAAGAAACGCTGTCGGCACGCATGAAACCGAAAACGCGCTACAACATCCGCTTGGCCGAGAAGAAGGGCGTCTGCGTGCGTCTGGGTGGGTTGGACGATTTCCCTCTGCTCTACCGAATGTATGCCGAGACCTCGTTGCGCGATGGCTTTACTATCCGCGAAGAGGGATATTATCGGACGGTGTGGGAAACCCTCCTACGCCACAAGCCGGCCCCCGACCGACCCTACGCCGTGCCGCTGATCGCCGAGGTGGAGGGAGAAGCAGTGGCCGGCCTATTTTTGGTGATCTTTGCCGGCCGGGCCTACTACCTCTATGGCATGTCGCGCGCCATCCACCGCGAGAAGATGCCCAACCATCTGCTCCAATGGGAAGCGATTCGCCACGCCCGATCGGCGGGGTGCACGCGTTACGATCTGTGGGGCGCCCCCGAGGTGTTTCAAGAATCCGATCCGCTGTGGGGCGTGTTCCGGTTCAAACAAGGATTCGGTGGTCAGGTGATCCGCACCCTCGGCGCCTGGGATTATGCCCCCCATCCGCTCTGGTACCGCTTGTACACCGAAGTGATGCCGCGCCTGTTGGACGTTATGCGACGTCGCGGCCGCTCCCAGACCCGCCAAGCGCTCAGCTAAAGTTCACTCCGCAGCACATAGGCCGTTTTAGCCCTCCATGGCTCAAGCAACCCTTAAGCGCTGGTTGGCTACACAAAACTCATCGCTCGTCCCTCACTTCGGCTGGAGATCGCATTGTTGGCCTTCTCGCTCAAACTCCGGTGGGTATCCAGATGTTTTTCACCTGGGTGGCCTCACGCAGGAATTCCTCGCCTTCCCCCTGATCGTGAGACATCCAATCGCGCCGCAGGCCGTAGTTCACCCAAGTGCGCTTCATGTTGGCGGCCGATTCATATTCGACCCAGTAGCCGCCCTCGGTCGTTCCAAAGTACCAGACAGCATCTACATCTTCGTGTTGAACGAGCGTCTTGGTCAGATGATCGCGGTTGCCAGTAACGATGTTGACTACGCCCGGCGGAACATCAGAGGTATCTAGCACTTGATAGAAGTCGGTGGCCGAGAGGGGATGTTTTGGGCTGGGGATGATCACTACCGTGTTGCCGCGGGCGATGGCCGGCGCCATGAGAGAGACAAACGCCAGGAGAGGGAACTCATCAGGACAGGCGATGCCGATCACCCCGATCGGCTCGTTCACGGCAACCGTGACGCCGCGCAGGGTGGTCTCTTGGACAACGCCGCCGTACTTATCGGCCCAGGCGGCATAGGTGAATAGCCGCTCCACCGAGGCATCTACTTCGGCCAAGGCCGCTTTGCGGTTGCAGCCGGTCATCTCCATCAGGCGCGCAGCAAATTCGTCGCGACGGGCATCCAGGTTCTCGGCAAGGTAGTAGAGGATTTGGGCGCGCTGATGGCCGTGTCGCATTGCCCAACCGGGCTTGGCCAGATGGGCGGCATGGGCGGCTTCTACCGCGTCGCGAATGTCCTTGCGATTTCCGTCGCCGACCTGGCCGATCAGCTTGCCTTGGGGATCCAACACCGGCAAGGTGTAGGCTCCATCGGGGCGAACCTGTTTGCCGCCGATGTACATCTTGGGCGTGCGATCCACGCGAGGAGGGATGCGACCATCGGTGCGCGTCGCTTCGGGCCGGGCCGGCCGCCCAGGGATGTGTTCGCTCCAGCTCAGGGGTCCCGAAGGGCGATTCGTGGTCGGATCCAGACCCAAGGGGGTGAGGTCGGGCCGCGGGCGGGGCATCCACTTCGGGCGCAGGTATTCGAATAGTCCTTCCCGCCCTCCTTCACGGCCAAAGCCCGACTCGCGGTATCCTCCAAAGCCAGACGCGCCGTCGAACAGGTTGGTGCAGTTGATCCACACTGTGCCGGCCTTGAGTTTGCCGGCCACGTCCAGCGCCAGGTTGATGTTCTCGCTCCACACGCTGGCCGCCAGCCCGTAGCGGGTGTTGTTGGCCAGGTCGATGGCCTCGGCCGGCGTGCGGAAGGTCAGCGAAACCAGCACCGGGCCGAAGATCTCTTCTTGGACGGTCGAGGCGGCTGCGCCCAGGCCGGTGATCAGGGTGGGTTTGTAGAACCAGCCTTTTTCGGGCAACGGGATCTGCGGTTGGTAACATTCACCGCCCTCGGCGACGCCGGTCTGGACCCAGCGATCGATGGTTTCCCATTGGGTGCGGTCTACAATAGCGCCGATGTCGATCGCCTTATCGAGGGGATCGCCCACGCGCAGGCGATTCATGCGGGCCTTGAGTTTACGCAGGAAACGCTCGGCGATGTTTTCTTGAAGCAGCAGGCGCGAGCCGGCGCAACACACCTGCCCTTGGTTGAACCAGATGGCGTCCACCACGCCCTCGATGGCGCTATCCAAGTCGGCATCTTCAAAGACGATAAAGGGGCTTTTGCCGCCCAGCTCGAGGGAGAGTTTCTTGCCCGAGCCGGCGGTCAGACGACGCAAGATGCGCCCCACCTCGGTCGAACCGGTGAAAGCCACTTTGTCCACGTCAGGATGAGTAGCTAGCATAGCCCCGACTTCGCCGCCGCCGGTGATGATGTTCACCACGCCCGGGGGTAGACCGGCCTCGGCCAGGATCTCGGCGAAGAGCAGGGCAGATAGGCGGGTGTAGGAGGCCGGCTTGATCACCACCGTGTTGCCCAGGGCGAGGGCCGGCGCGATCTTCCAGGCCAGCATGAGCAGTGGAAAGTTCCAGGGGATGATCTGTCCCACCACCCCGACCGGTTGGTAGCGCTCGAGCTGGCTTCCCATTAACTGCGCCCAGCCAGCATGGTAGTAGAAATGCCGCGCCACCAACGGCACGTCAATATCGCGCGACTCGCGCAACGGTTTGCCGTTGTCCAGCGATTCTAGAACAGCCAACAAGCGGTGATGCTTCTGCACATGGCGTGCGATGGCATAGAGATAGCGGGCACGCACCGTGCCGGGCGTCTTGCTCCAGCGGTCAAAGGCCTGGCGGGCAGCCGCCACAGCTTGATCCACGTCCTGCTTCTCCGCCTGAACGGTCTCGGCCAACACCTCGCCAATGGCGGGGTTATAAGAAGGCACATACGTTGCCCCTTCCGGATAGACCCAGCGATTGTTGATGAACAGGCCAAACCGGCGCCCGTGCTCTTCGAGCCAAGCATAGGCAGCAGCTGGAGATTCGGGGGCCGGGCCGTATTCCATGGTGTGGAACAGTTCACGCACCGATGCCATAGCACGCTCCTTGAGAAGAAAGGCTTTCGGCAGCAAGACGCTGCAAGCGCCAACACACAGGTGAGATGATTATAACAGGAGAACGATTGGCTCCTCGCCATAGGACAACCGAAGGTTCCTGCTTTATAATGACTGTGCCTTCTCTCCAGATGGTATCTCTCAAAAACCGAGGCTTCCCATGAAACTCACTGGCGTCTATGCTCCGATCGTCACTCCCTTCGACGAGCAAGAAAACATCCATTACGGCGCGCTCCAACAATTGATCGATTTTGTGCTTGCCAACGGCGTAGTCGGCCTGATCCCCGCCGGCACGACCGGCGAAGTATACGCTCTGCAGGCCGAGGAGCGCTTGGAGCTTTTTCGCTTCGTCAAGGATTACGCCGGCGAACGCGCCGTGCTGATCGCCGGAGTCAACACTGGTTCGACGCGCGAGGTGATCCGCTTCTCCCAAGCGGCCGAGCAGCTAGGCTACCAAGGCGTGATGGCCGCCGTGCCGCCCTACTCTCGGCCCAATCAGCGCGAATTGCTGGAGCACTACCGCGCAGTGGCCAACAGCATCAGCATTCCCGTCCTCCTCTACAACTTCCCCTGGCGGGCCGGCAGCGAGATCGGCTACGAAGTGCTCGACGGCCTCGCCAACCAACCCAACGTGATCGGGATCAAAGAGGCCAGCAGCGACATGTCCCGCGTCTACGAAATGCGCCTGCGCTACGGCGATCGCTACCAGATCGTTTGCGGCTCCGACGATCAAGCGCTGGACTACTTCCTATGGGGCAGCGTGTGCTGGATTGCCGGCGGCGCCTCCTGTGCACCGCGCCAACATGTAGAGGTCATCCAAGCCGCCCTGGCCGGCGACTTTGCAACCGCTCGCGCCCACATGGATAAACTCATGCCCTTCCTGCGCCACATCGAGAGCGGCAATTACACCCAAAAGGTGAAAACCGGCTGTCAACTGCTAGGAATCCCGGTGGGAAATCCGCGTCGCCCGCTTCTGCCCCTCACCGACCAGGAACGCGCCCATTTCGAACGGGTCTTTCGAGCGATTCAATGACCGACCCCCTGCACGCCCTCTCCCCCCTCGACGGACGCTACCTCGAAGCAGTCGCCCCGCTGCGCGACTTCTTCTCAGAATTTGCTTTCCTTCGCCTACGCCTCCGCATCGAGCTCGACTTTTTGAGGGCGCTTGCCAAAATCGGCCTGGTCCGCCCCCTAACCGATTCCGAATCCGCGCATCTCGATCGCCTGATCGCCGATCTTTCCCCGGCCGATGCAGCCGCCATCCAGGTCATCGAACGTCGCATCCGTCACGACGTGAAGGCCATCGAATACTTCCTGCGAGACAAACTAAGCGATTCCTCCCTGAAGGATCTGCTTCCCTGGCTCCACTTCGGCCTGACCTCGGAAGATGTGAACAACTTGGCCCTGGCGATCGCCCTGCGCCAGGCGCGCAACGCCGTCCTATTGCCGGCCCTAGACGAACTTCTGGCCACCCTGCGCACCCTTGCCTGGCAAACCCGCGCCGTCCCTATGCTAGCGCGCACCCACGGACAGCCGGCTGTGCCCACCACCTTTGGCAAAGAACTGGCGGTCTTCCTCGTCCGACTCAAAACCCTGCGTCACGACCTGGCCGCCTTCCGCTTCCAGGCGAAACTGACCGGCGCCGTAGGCAACTTCAACGCCCTGCAGGCAGCAGCTCCACACATAGATTGGCCGGCCTTTAGTCGAGCGTTTATCGCCGGCTACGACCTGGAACCCAACCTGTTCACCACCCAAATCCTGCCCTACGACAACTGGCTGCGCTGCTTTGACCTGCTTCGCCTGACCAACGCCATCCTGCTCGACCTAGTGCAAGACCTGTGGCGCTATATCAGCGACGGCCTGATCCGCCAAGCGCTGATCGAAAGCGAAGTGGGATCATCCACCATGCCGCACAAGGTCAACCCGATCGATTTTGAAAACGCCGAAGGCAATCTCGGCCTAGCCAATGCACTGTTCCTCCACTATGCCCAAAAACTGCCCATCTCGCGCCTGCAGCGCGATCTCTCCGATTCCACTGTTCGTCGCACATTCGGCGTAGCGCTGGGACACACCTTGCTGGCCTGGACCGCGTGCGTCCGAGGCCTGAACCGCATTGCACCGAATGAAGACGCCCTGCGGGCCGAGCTCAACGCCCATTGGGAAGTGGTAACCGAGGGAGCACAAACCATCCTGCGCTCCATCGGCCGAGAAGATGCCTACGAGCAACTCAAACAACAAACCCGAGGCCGCATCCTGCGCCAAGACAACTATCGCGCTTGGTGTGAGACGCTGGATGTAGATGAAACCACCCGCCGACGCCTGCTCAACCTCTCGCCAGAGACCTACCTCGGAAAGGCCATTGAGCTAACCGAACAGGCGTGTCTCTAGCTCTATGCCTGTTCGGCTTAAGTTGCCTTCGCTTCCGCTTCCCATTGGGCCGGGTCCCACTCTACCCGCTGAGCATCTCGCTCGCAGTGTGGATCGCCTATCCGTTCATTTGTTTTCACCCCGCAGGGCGGCGCCGGCTGGAAAAGGCGAAAACTTTCTCGTCCCCCGCGGCGTCTATATAGGGAGAATCACGTATAATGCCCAGCAATGAAGACCCATCTGATCACCCTGGCGGCGCACGATAACTTGATTTCAATTAAGGACAGGATGTCGTGGGCAAAAGCGCCGCGCATCCTGCTGATCTGGCCCAAAGGAGAGCGGGTCCCCCTACGGCCATTGGACTTGAAACTCCTGCAACGCCATGCCCGCCATCTCGGCGCCGATCTGGGGCTGATGACCCGCGATCGCCGCATTCGACGCGAAGCCCGGGCCCTTGGGATGCCGGTGTTCAGCTCGCTGCGCGCTGCCCAATCGCCTCGCTGGCCGGCCCGCCGCGCTTTCACCCGCCGACGCCGGCGGAGGCCTCTCTCCCCCACGGCGCTCCGCGCCGAGGGCGAGTTCTGGCGCCAACATCGCAAGAACCGCCCCTTGTCCCTCCCGATCCGAATCCTGGTGTTTAGCGTGGGCGTGTTCGCTGTGCTCCTCCTGGTATCCTTCTTTCTACCCCGAGCCTCCATCCAACTCAACCCGCAGCGCGTCGTTCAGCGGTTGACCCTGCCGCTGGCGGCCGATCCGGCCTTGCGGTCGGTCTTTGTAACCGGCAGCCTCCCCTCCTACGAGCTCCAGGGCGAGGCGCAAGGCACACTCGAGATCCCCGCCTCAGGGACGATTGCCGTGCCGGCCGCCGAAGCACGCGGTGTGGTGGAATTCCGCAACCTGATCAATGCCCCGATCTCCATCCCCCAAGGGACGGTCGTGCACACCCTGGGCGCCGCCCCGATCCGCTTCCAGACCATCCAACCGGCTGAAATCGCCGCTGGCCGAGGCAAGACCGTTCAGGTGCCGGTCGAATCGCTCGCTGCAGGCGCCAAAGGCAACTTGCCGGCCGGCCTGATCCAAGCCATCGAAGGCCCTCTAGGGCTATCGCTGGCCGTCACCAACCCCAACCCCACCTCCGGCGGCAGCGACCGGCAGATCCCGGCCCCCTCTGCCGAAGATCGAGCCCGGCTGCGCGCCCAACTTATGGAAAACCTCAAGATCGCCTTCCAGAACCAAAAATTAGCCGATCTGCCGCCGAATAGCCTGCTCTTCCCCGATACCCTGCGCGAAATCGCCGTCCTAGAAGAGACCTACTCTCCCCCGCCGGGCGGGTCCGGCCCGCGCCTCAGCCTTGCCCTGCGCGTTCGCTTTGCCATCCGCTACGCCTCAGGCGACGACCTGCTCAACGTGGCGACCCTAGCCCTCAACGCCGCCTTGGCTCAGGGCTACACCCCCACCGACCAATCCCCCACCCTGCGCCTGATCGGCGAGCCGCCGGCCACCGACCCCCAAGGCCGCACCCACTTCCTGCTGGAAATAACGCGGCCAGTGGTCCACACTGTGGATGCACGCCACGCCCTTTTCCTGGTTCAAGGTCGTCCCCCCGCCTCGGCCCAGGCGCGCCTGGCCGCAACCTTTCCTCTCGCCTCCCCGCCCCAGATCGACCTGTGGCCCTCCTGGTGGCCCTGGCTTCCTCTCTCCCCATTGCGCCTACACGTCCTGGTGACCCCATGAGAATCCTCGCCATCGACCATGGTGAAAAACGGATTGGTATAGCCCTAAGCGATCCGACTGGCGCCATTGCCTCCCCGCTGACCGTGCTGCACCACATCTCGCGCCCGCTTGACGTGGCGCGTGTGCTCGAGATCGCCCGACAACACGACGTCTTGCGCATCATCGTCGGCCAGTCCCTGGACGAGAGCGGCCGGCCCAACGCCGCCGGCCGGCGCGCTGTCCGCTTTGCCCAAGCCTTGCAAGAACAAACCGACCTCCCTGTAGAGCTGTGGGACGAATCCCTCACCACCCACGACGCCCGCGCCATCCGCATCGCCCTGGGCCTCTCGCGCAAGCGGCGCGCCGGCCATCACGACGCCCTAGCCGCCGCCATCCTCCTCCAATCTTACCTTGAGGCCCGCCGTTCCGGCCAAGCCGGCCCGACCGCTCCTAACCGCCTCTGATCCGTCTCATGAAAGCCATCGCCCGCCCTGCCATCCTGCTCATCTCCCTACTCGCCCTTGGCCTAGCCTTCCTGCTCCTGATCTACATCCCTGCCCAAGTCGAACACCTCTACGGCATGCCGGCTTCCCACTTGCCGCTCTCACACCAATACCGCTACGCCTGGCGCCTCTACCTGCACGGCGATCGAATCACACGCCCCCTGGCCACCTCTGGCCAACCCTTCACCGTCGAGCTGGGCGAACCGGCGGCTCGCATCGCCGCCCGCCTACAAGCCGCCGGCATCATCACCGATGCCCAAGCCTTCCTCGACTACCTGATCTACACTGGCCTCGACACCTCCCTCCAGGCCGGCTCCTACCTCTTCGAACCCTACGCCTCCATCCTCGACATCGCCCACGCCATGCAAGACGCCACTCCCCATCAAGTCGCCTTCGTCGTCCTCCCCGGTTGGCGCGCCGAAGAGATCGCTGCCTCCCTGCCCACTTCTGGCCTGGCGGCTACGCCCCAAGCCTTCCTGGCTGCCGTGCGCACCCCCCTCGACCATCCCTTCCTCCAGGGCGCCTCCTCCAACGAGGGCTTCCTCCTCCCCGACACCTACCTCCTGCCCCGCACCACCGACGCCCAGGCCCTGGTGCGCGCCCTGGTCCACAACTTCGCCCTGCACCTCTCCACCGACCTACAAAAAAGCTTCGCCCGCCAGGGCCTAACCGTCTACCAAGCCGTGATCCTGGCCTCCATCGTCGAACGCGAAGCCGTCGCAAAAGACGAAATGCCCCTGATCGCCTCGGTCTTCCTCAACCGCCTTGCTGCCGGCTGGCGGCTAGATAGCGACCCTACCGTCCAATACGCCCTGGGCGCAGAAAACAACTGGTGGCCCTCGCCCCTCTCGGCCCTCGACGTGCGCATCAATTCCCCCTATAATACCTACCTCCATCCCGGCCTGCCTCCGGCGCCGATCGCCAACCCCAGCTTGGCTGCCTTGCGCGCCGTGGCCGAGCCGGCCGTCACCCCCTACTACTTCTTTCGAGCGCGCTGCGATGGCTCCAAACGCCACAGCTTTGCCGTGACCCTAGAAGAACACATCCAAAACGCCTGTCCATAATACATTTGCACCCTGCTTAGAGGCACCTATGGACCAATTCATCAACCAATACTCCAGCCTCCTGATCGCGGCCGGCATCATGCTCATTGCCGTCCTGCTAGTCTTTCGTCACAAACCCCAATGGCCAGAGCTCCTCGCCCTAGGCGTGATCGCCTTAGGCCTGATCCTGGCTTGGTTCATCCTGCGTCCAGTCCAAACGCCCTTGATAGAAACCGCTCAAAAAGTCAAAGACCAGATCGGGCAAGGTCAACCGGTCCTGCTCAAATTCCAATCCCCCTACTGCATCAACTGCATCCGCCTCAAACCCACAGTTGATCAACTCGAACGCGAACTGGCCGGCCGCCTGCTCATCATCCGCCTCAACGTCCAAGAGCCGGCCGGCCGCGAACTAGGGCGCCTATACGGCTTCGAATACACCCCCACCTTTATCTTCTTCGATCCCCAAGGTAGAGAACTATGGAGACAGGTTGGCGACCTGAACGTGCAGCGCGTGCGCGACTCCGTCAAATAATCCACTGGCTTCATTTCGCCTGGATCTACCTCTTCGGTCGGCCCCCTTGGGATAGCGGCACCTCCCCTCCTGAACTGCTTGACTACCTAGCCGCCCACCCGCCCGGCCGCGCCATTGACCTGGGCTGTGGCACCGGCACCAACGTCATCACCCTGGCCCGTCACGGCTGGCAAGTCATCGGCGTGGATTTCGTTCCCCAGGCCGTTCGCCGCGCTCGTCAAAAAGCCCAAGCCGCCGGCGTCCAGGCCGAACTGCGCCTCGGCGATGTCACTCGCCTCGACGACCTTGCTGGCCCCTACGACCTGGCCCTCGACATCGGCTGCTTCCACAGCTTACCGAACAAAGAAGACTACCTCCACCAACTGGAACGCCTCCTCGCCCCGGGCGGGCACTGGCTCCTCTACGCCTTCTTTCGCCCCCCTGCGGTTCCCATCGGACCCGGGCTGGTCGCGGCCGACCTCGACCGCATCCTGGCCCGCGGCTTTCGCCTGCTCTCCCGAACCGACGGCACCGACCGCCGCGGCCGGCCCTCCGCCTGGTTCCTGTTCCAGAAATCCTGACCCTCATGGCCTTCCTGTTTCTCTTCCTAGATGGGTTCGGTCTGGGCGCCGAGGATCCAGCCGTCAACCCCCTGGTCTGCGCTCCCATGCCCACCCTGCGCGCCCTACTGGGCGGCCGGCCCCTGGTTGCCGCCACAGCCCCCTTCGAAGGCGATCGAGCGACCCTCCTCGCCCTAGACGCCGCCCTGAGTGTGTCCGGCCTGCCCCAATCGGCCACCGGCCAAGCGGTGCTGCTCACCGGCATTAACATCCCCCACGCCCTGGGATACCACTACGGCCCCAAACCCAACCCGGCTATCGCGGCCTACCTGAAAAACGGCCGCACCCTGTTCTCCTGGCTACGTGCGGCCGGCAAGCGCGTCGCCCTGCTCAACGCCTATCCGCCGCGCTACTTCCATGCTGTTCATTCCGGCCGCCGCCTCTACTCGGCCATCCCCCTAGCCCTCACCAACGCTGGCCTACCCCTCTTCACCCACGACGACCTCTACACCGGCCGCGCCCTCTCGGCCGACTTCACCGGCCATGGCTGGCGCACCTTGCTGGGCTACCCCGACGCTCCTCTCTACACCCCATCCCAAGCCGGCCAACTCCTCGCCACCCTGAGCCAGCGTTACGACTTCGCCCTGTTCGAATACTGGGCCGGCGACTACGCCGGCCACAAACAGGATATGCAAACCGCCTGCGCCCTGCTCGAAACCCTGGACGGCGTGCTGGCCGGCCTGCTCGACGCCTGGCGCGACCCCCAAAGCCTGATCCTGATCACCTCCGACCACGGCAACCTAGAAGACCTCTCCACCCGACAGCACACCACCGCCCCCGTTCCCTGCCTGGTGATCGGCGAGCGCTCCGCCCGACGACGCTTCCTAGCCGGTCTGACCGACCTCACCGGCATCGCCCCAGCCATCCGCCGCTGGATCCTCACCCCACAAACCGCACAAAGACCTGATTCCCCACCTGCCGACCGCGCGGCGTAAGACGATAGACGCCGGCTGGCAAACGCTCGATCAGCCCGAAGCGCAGCAACTCCTCCACCTGTTGAGGAAACGCCTCGGCCAGCGACATTCCAAAGCGCGCCCGAAACTCCTGATCGTCCACCCCCTCGCGCACCAAGCGGAACCGATTGAGCAGGTAATCGCTCATCTCATCGCTCAGCGTCTGCCAGTGAACATTCACCACCGCTGGCGTGAGCGGAAAAGGCAGGGCGACAGTCGCTTGACCATCCCTCAGCCGCTCCAGATACGTCTTGATGCGCAAGACGTTCGAATAACGCAGGCCGCCTGCATACCCATGAGCGCCGGCCCCCAAGCCCAAATACGGCCGGGCGCGCCAATATTGTAGGTTGTGGCGACAGGCATAGGCCGGCGCCTCCAGCGTCGTTTCAGAGACCTCAGCCCGCGTACGATCTTTGGCCCAATTCGAAATCTCATAGTGAACATAGCCGTGTTCCGCCAGAAAGACCTGGGCAAACTCATACATCTCGGCTGCCCGGTCTGGATCAGGCATCGGCATCAGACCGCGCCTCGTCCAGCGATCGAACGGCGTACCGTGCTCCAGGGTGAGGGCGTAGGCCGAGATGTGCTCTGGGTTTAGCGCCACCGCCTGCTCAAGCGTGCGTCGCCATGCGGCCAGCGTTTGCCCAGGCAAGCCATAGATCAAGTCTAGATTCAGGTTGATAAAGCCGGCTTGTCGAACGCGTTTGACCGATTCGATCACATCGAAATGGTCGTGAGTGCGTTCGAGCAGGCGCAGTTCCTGGGGATTGGCCGATTGCATCCCCAACGAGATGCGATTGACCCCGGCCCGACGATAGGCCATCAATGTCTCGAGCGAGAGATCGCTCGGGTTGGCCTCCAGGGTCACCTCCGGTTCGGGGGAAAAGGCAAAGGCGGCGCACAACGCCTCGAGCAGGGCAACCACCTCTGATCCGGTGAGAAGCGAAGGCGTTCCTCCGCCGAAGAAGACAGTATGCACGGAGAGCAGATCGGCCGGTCGGTTTGCGGCCACAATGGTAATTTCCCGAATTAAGGCCTGAACATAAGCGGAGAGCAAGGCTTCTTGGCCGGCGTAGGTGTTGAAATCGCAATACGCACAGCGATGCCGACAAAAAGGGATGTGCAGATAAATCGCTAGGGGCATGGGCTTGATCAAGGAAAGTATACTGTCTCTTCCGATCGTCGGCAAAAGAAAAGGTCAATCCATGATTGACAACTCAAGGGGCAAAGAGAATGCCGATTTTGCATAAAAACAGCGCTCTCTATCACTGATTTGCAACGTCCCAAAAGATTGACACACCGCCATACCGTAGTATAAATGCGGCGGAGAGTCTACCTGGAGATGGTCACGACGGTTAGACAGGGATACATCCTGTCGATCCGGCGGACGGACATCTTCGGGTGGGTTCTTTGCTTTTTAACCTTATGACAACGGAGGCGCAAATGAACACACCGGTCAAAGTGGGAGAACACTACATCCTCGATCTGTCGGGCTGCAATCCCGAGGCGTTGCGCGACCCTGATCGTGTCTATACCATGTTCTCGCAAGCCATTCGGGAAAGCGGCCTGACAGTGGTGGACGAGGGATACTACAAATTCAGTCCCCACGGCTTCACTTGCTTTCTCCTGTTGGCCGAATCGCACGCCAGCCTACACACTTGGCCGGAATACAACTACTGCGCAGTGGACCTCTTCACCTGCGCCATTGGCAAGGACATGACCCCTCTGATCGAGCAGCTCAAGGAGATGTTTGGCGCTCAATCGGTGGCGCTGCGCCACATCGACCGCGAAGCCCTGATCGAAGAGATCGTGCCCCTGGCCTGCAGCATCAAGTGAGAAGGAGCCAAAAATGTCTGATCGAAAACCCCCTATCTATTGGATCGCCGACTACCTCACCCCTGACGATGTGCTCTACCATGCCATCCACAAGGTCATCCTGCACAAGCGGACAGCCTACCAGGAGATGTGGATCGTGGACTGCGGCACCTACGGCAAAGGCTTGATCCTGGACGGAATTTGGCAATCTTCCACAGGGGACGATTTTCTGTACCATGAAGCGTTGGTGCAGCTGGCCTGCGTGCAGCATGGCAATCCACAGCGCGCCTTGGTGTTGGGAGGTGGCGAAGGGGCAACCGTCCGCGAACTGCTCAAGTGGAAGACTATCGAACGCGTAGTGATGGTGGACTTGGATCGCGAGGTCGTGGAAGCCTGCAAGGAACACCTGCCGGAAATGCATCAAGGCTCGTTCGACGATCCGCGCCTGGATTTGGTGATCCAAGACGCAGTGGATTACCTCGAGTCGTCCCCTGGAGAATGGGACGTGATCATCTCCGATCTGACCGATCCCACCGAGTCGGGTCCTTCGTTCAAGCTGTTCACCAAAGAGTACTTTGAAAAAGCCCGTCGGGCGTTGCGACCGGGGGGCTACTTCCTGCTGCAGGCCGGCCCGGTCTCGCCGCCTTCGATGGCGATGCACGTTCGGCTGGTCTCCACCCTCAAGGCAGTGTTCCAATACACCCACTCCTATCACATCCACGTGCCGGTGCTCGGACACCCCTGGGGATTCATCCTGGCTAGCGATTCGCCCATCAACACCCGTCCCGACCCCGAACAGGTGGACCGCTTGCTGGCTGAAAAGACCAATGGGCAATTCAAGATGTTCGACGGGATCACCCTGCTTGGCCTGATGCAATCTCCCAAACACATCCGAGAGGCCATCGCCCGAGAGACCACCGTGTACACGCTCGAACATCCGCCGGTCTTCAGCACGCAGGAGTTGCCCAAATAACATCAAGGCGGGATCACCCGCCTTGATGATTCCACTGACAAAACGTTAGATCAACAGCCGTAGAGGATGCTCCAGGTACTCGGCCAAAGCCTGCAAGAACTGTGCTGCCTCTGCGCCATCGCTGATCCGATGATCCACAGAAAGGGTGGCTTTCATGCGCCAGCCGATCTGCAGGGCGCCGTTTTCGACCACAGGCGCCTGTTTGGCCGAGCCAATGGCCAAGATGGCCGCTTCGGGGGGGTTGATGATGGCAATGAATTCATCCACATCGTACATTCCCAGGTTGGAAGTGGAAAACGTCGAGCCCTCCACGTCTTCGGGTTTGACCTTGCCCTCACGGGCGCGGGCAGCCATGGCTTTGACCTCGCTCGAAATCTGTCGCAGAGGTTTCTGATCGGCATTGCGCACCACCACCGTGAGCAGGCCGCCCGGCACGGTCACCGCCACGCCCACGTTCACATGGCCGAATTGGATGATCTCATTGTCCCTCAGGGCGGCGTTCAGGTTGGGGAAGCGCCGCAAGGTGAGCGCCACCGCTTTCACGATAAAGTCGTTGATCGAGACCTTCTCGGCCTCAGGCAAATAGGCGTTGATCCGCTGGCGCAGCTCGATCAAGCTGTCCATGCGATACTCATGGGTAACATAAAAGTGCGGGATGGTTTGCTTGGCCTCCAGCAGGCGGCGCCCGATCGCTTGGCGCAACTTACTGGTAGCCACCACCGTATCAGCCGGGGCCGGCGAGGGGAGAGGGGTATATGTCGAGACAGGGGGCGCTGCCGGAGCCACGGCCGGCGCAGGCACGGCCTGGGTCGCCGCCAAGACCTTCTCGATGTCGCGGCGCACGATCCGTCCGCCAGGGCCCGAACCCACGATTGCCTTCAGGTCGAGATGGTGTTCGAGGGCCAACCGCCGGGCCAAAGGCGAGGCCTTGATCGGCTGCTCGGCAACCGAAGGAGCTGCCTCGGCTGACTCAACACCGACCTCCTGGGTCGCCGTTGCGGGAGAGGCCGGCCGAGGAGCCTCGGCCGGCCCAGGCTTAGCCGCAGGAATCGCAGGCTCGGCCACCGACTCGCCAGGCTGACCGATCACAGCGATCGGCGTGTTCACCGGAACCACCGCCCCTTGATCGACCAAATGCTGGAGCACCACCCCCGAAACTGACGCTTCCACCTCAACCGTCGCCTTGTCGGTTTCAATTTCGGCCAGGATATCACCCTTCTGAATCGGCTCACCCACCTGACGGACCCAACGCACCAAGGTCCCTTCGGCCATATCAAATCCCAATTTCGGCATACGGATAATCTCAGCCATCAGCGCAAGACCTCCTTCGCCGCAGCAATAATATCGGCCACCTGCGGCAACGCAGCCTGTTCGAGAGTGCGGTTATACGGCAGGGGCACCTCTTTCTGGGCCACGCGTAGGATCGGCGCGTCCACGTAATCAAACGCCTGCTCGTAGATGCGACTCGCCACCTCGCTGCCCACGCCAAATGACTTCCATCCTTCCTCTACGACAATGGCGCGATTCGTCTTCTTGAACGACTCCAGCACCGGCGCCATATCGAGAGGGCGCAGCGTGCGCAGATCCACAATCTCCGCTTCGATGCCCTCGCGGGCCAGTTCTTCGGCAGCCTTCATCGATAGCTCTAACCCCTTGCAGTAGGTGACGATGGTCAGATCACGCCCAGGGCGTTGGATCTTGGATTTGCCGATTGGCTCAAGGTATTCCCCTTCGGGAACCTCACCGCGCACTTGGTACATCGTAGCGTGCTCGATAAATAGTACCGGGTCATCCGAGCGGATAGCCGACTTGAGCAAACCTTTGGCGTCTGCCGGCGTGCCTGGGCTGACCACTTTTAGCCCTGGAAAATGCGCAAACACGGCATCGGGCGTTTGAGAGTGAGTGGCTCCCAATTGGCGCCCGCCGCCGCCCACCGCTCGGATCACCAACGGCAAGTTGAACTGCCCGCCGAACATATAGCGCAGTTTGGCCGCTTGGTTGACGATCATATCCATCGCCGAAAAGGCGAAGTTGATGGTCATCAGCTCGGCCACCGGTCGCTGACCCACCATGGCAGCGCCGATGGCTGCACCGATAATGGCGTTTTCAGCGATCGGCGTATCTTTGACGCGTTTTGGGCCGTATTTGTCGTAGAACCCCTTGGTGACGGCATATGTGCCGCCCCACACTCCGACCTCCTCGCCCAAGATAAACACCGAGGGGTCGCGATCCATTTCTTCCATTAAAGCTTGCGAGATGGCCTCGCGCATGGTCATTCGCGCCATGATTCTCCCTCAATCTACGAAAATATCGGTATACAGCTCTTGCAAGGGAGGCTCTGGGCTAGCCTCAGCAAATTCCACGGCATCCTGGACATCGCGCTCCACGCGCGCCTCGATCTCATCCAGGGTCTTCTGGTCAGCGAGCTTGTTCTCGAGCAGATAACGGCGGAAGATACCTATCGGATCGTTCTCCTGCCATTGTCTCACTTCCTCCGGCCGGCGATACCGCTCCGGATCGCCCATAGAGTGCCCGCGGAAACGATAGGTGATCACTTCCAGGAAGTACGGTTGACTTTCTCGACGAACGAAGTCAATCGTCTCTTTAGCTGCTTGGTACACCTTGACCACATCCATTCCGTCTACCTGACCATTCTTCATAGCATAGGCTTCTGCTTTCTGCCGAATGTCGACTACAGCCGAGGCGCGCTCAACCGCCGTTCCCATGCCATACTTGTTGTTCTCGCACACCCACAGCACGCGCAAGTTCCAGATTTTGGACAGGTTAAGGGCCTCATGAAAATAACCGATGTTGGTGGCCCCATCGCCAAACATGCAGATGGTGACGTTGTCGTTGCCGGCATACTGATCGCCCAGGGCCATGCCGGCGGCGATCGGCAAGTGAGCGCCGACGATAGCATGACCACCCCACATGTTTTTCTCCACGCTGGCCATATGCATGGACCCGCCCTTGCCCTTGGACATGCCGGTGATCTTGCCCAATAGTTCAGCCATCACCTCACGCGCCGAGATGCCACAGTTCAGGGCAACGCCGTGATCTCGGTAAGCGGTGATCAACCGATCGCGAGGCTCACGAGCAGCCACAATCCCGGTCGAAACAGCCTCCTGTCCAATGTAGAGGTGCATGAAGCCGCCGATCTTGCCAGCCTGATAGAGCTCGGCGCCGCGCTCTTCCACACGGCGGATCAACACCATTTGGTAATACCAATCAAGCAACTGTCCTTTGTTCATTGATGATCGTCTCCACAATCTTCTCGGAAAGAACTGGTCTGAGGAGAAAGTTATCCGGACAAAACAACACCGCTGATTGCTTCGGGTTCTGTTTTTGTCACTAAGGGTGAGATTATAGCCCAGTTCGGCTTTGGTGCATAAATCGATGAACAGGCGCAATGCGCCCGTTGCTCTTGGGAACGGTCAGGCAGCCTCTCCGGAAACAGGTACTTTGTAGCTTTCTGGCATGCCCAGATGGGTCATGCGGT
>Ga0116210_1001256_pt1 | contig 19541 bp, 32 predicted proteins | sample TshhotsprinmetaG_FD_94483 | JGI IMG/M metagenome (GOLD analysis project Ga0116210, IMG submission 94483) | Hot spring microbial communities from South Africa to study Microbial Dark Matter (Phase II) - Tshipise hot spring metaG | ecosystem: Environmental > Aquatic > Thermal springs > Hot... | reverse complement strand
TGATTCTACCACGTATATACACGAGAGCGCTACTCATGTATATACGTGGATTTTAAGTATTAGTTATCAGCTTTGGATCTGATACGTGGAAAGTCACGACCAATAGCGCTAATGGTTTTGATCATATCGAGTAGCATCGCTATATCTTCGATGTCATAGTCAGGGCTAGTTTCTGCTATTAAAGCAGCATCAGTGAGGTGATTTATTGCACCGCAAAGATGGTCGTGAATCCTGCTATTAGCTAATTCACGCTTTACTTGTGTAAGATCCATATTGATGACCTATAGTGTAAAGTTTTTTCTAACACCAGATAGCTAGGCGACACTACGACTTACAAGCTGTACATCTGGATGCGAAACTAATTACAAGGGCAGGTATTTGTAAAGGGAATTCCTAATACGAAACGCCTGTCCTTTTATGTTGTCTATTAACCAACACTTTAGTGTATGAACACATCTTTTGTCAACACTATTGTGTTTGCACTCTAATGTGGTATTATGCAAGAAAGTGATCAAGGTGAACTGAGTTTGAAGACACTTCGAGAAAGAACTGGTCTCAGTCAGGAAAAGCTTGGTCGAAAGCTAGATCTAAGCTTTAGGACAATTGCTGATTGGGAGGCGGGTAAAAAAGTCCCTCGCGCTGATAATTTCTTGGCTTTATGCCGCGAACTAGGCGTCTCTCCAAAAACGCTTGCCAAAGCGATGAAACTTGATGTAGAAGGAGTACCAGATGACGAATCAGACTGATTGACCAAAATGCGAGGATTTACCCTTGTATTTCTCAGGTAAACCCTCGCATCTTTGATGAGTTCAAACCCAATTAGAGACTCATCAAAGGATAATGGAGCTACTGCTAGCCCTCTGCCTGTCAATTGTGGCATTAAGTGCAGTGGGCATATCAATTGCGGCTATACGAGTTTTGCGCCCCGTGGTGCAACCGTTAGTACAAACATATCAAAGACCGCGATCGTCGCGACAACGATCGAACAAAAAGCAGCCAGTGCGACTGCACCACAAAGGCGCAGATCGGCGGCTGCAAAAGCAATTATTCTCGATGACGATGGATCGAGCAACAGCATTAAGACTAGTTGAAGGACTGCGGCGACTTGAGCCTGGAAGACCGGAAAATTGGTACTGGGAAAAAGCAATCGACGACCTCATCAGAGATCGTCGCCGCTAGTTCCCGTAAACTGTTGTATCCATTAGTCAGAGAATTTCAGTAAATTCTCGATAGTACCGATGTTCTCAATACGATTAGATAGGGAGGTAAGAAACCGAAAACCAGCACCAGCAAGAGATTTGAGAGATCGACGCATGGGCTGGTTTTCTTATTTGCAACAGTTTTACAACGTAACCGCTGTCGTGATTTAAATCACTGCACAACCGTCACACAGTAGCTACAAACCGCTGCACCTTCAATCTACCAAATAAGAAGGTGATTGAACACAGTAGAAAATAGCGCAGCTACTGGACTTCAGCGGGGTGAAGTAGCTGCGCTCAAAAGGTAATAATATGTCTGATGCTTACGATTCCTATTATCGTACGCCAGCAGAGATCGAGCGTCGATTAGCAGAAATTGCTGCACGACTTAAAGAAATAGGTCCGAGCCACGTTCTCAACGACGAATTACACGAAGAATTCATCGCGCTCTTTGACGAGCAGACCCGCCTCAATTACCAACTCGATAGTCTCTTTTCCAATCAGCCGCCACCGCCACTAGAACAGATTGATTTACCCGTAGACCGCCAAGGCAAGCTAGGCTACCACCGGATTACGATCGCCACACCGCCAAAAGAACTGATTGAAAAGATTGACCAACTCATCGACAAACCACTCGGTAAAACCGAACTCGACATCGAACTACTACATATAGCGCAAGAGACACGGCGAACCACACTAGATATTCGCAACCTCTACTACACGCGCATCACCGAGCTAGAAGAAATTGACCCTGAAAACCAAAAGCAGCTTAAAACCGACCTCGATCAACTGCTGACGATCGCCGATCAAACACTCGACCTCAAAGAATTCTTACCCTTACCACTTGCAAATCCCCTCACGCGTCAAGCCCAACTCATGAGCTTGCGCCCCGAAGTATTACTGCTGGCACTACTCGCAGGCATCAGCAGCTGCCATAAGGTAGGCACTGAGTTAGTGATTGAAGAAGAAATGCAGTTTACCGTGCCACCAATTCTTTACTGCGGAATCGTTGCTGATTCGGGACAGAAGAAATCACCGATTCTACGCACCTTGGTTAAAAAGCCCTTAGACGCGCTCGAACGCGCGGTAAACGAGGCACTCAAAGCCAAATACGAAGCCGAGCTTGAAGACTACAGAGCTTGTACCCAAGAAGAACGCAACGATCGCTTTCCTAACGGCGAACCGCAGCAGCCAGACCCGATTGACTATTACTTAAGCGACCTCACACCCGCTGGTATCCACCGTCAGTTTGCTAAACATCCAGAACGCGGCTTACTTTACTTCCGCGACGAACTTTCCGCGATGTTCAAGTTTGATCGCTTTGGTAAAAGCACCGAGCGTCAGGATTTCTTGAGCTTCTACGACGGTAGCGGTAGCAAGGAACTTCGCGCCGAAGGTTTCGCCAGCCGCACAACACAAACACAGCTATCGATCCTCGGTGCGATTCAGCCCGAATTGCTACGACAGCTGTTGCAAGATGGTTCTGACCCTGACGGTTTATGGGCGCGATTTCTGTTTGTGGCACAACCGCAGCAAAAGAGTTCGCTACGCGGTCAACGAACCAGATACAACATCAACACCGAGCTACTCAATCCGCTCTACCGCAAGGTTGACGCACTGCCACGAATGACCTACTACCTCAGCGATGCAGCATTTGACCTCTATGCCAACTATTACGACCGCCTCGAACACCTGCGCTGCACTAGTTCCGACCCTGGAATGCAAGCACTCTACTCAAAGATGGAAGGCACAATCGGACGACTAGCGCTTAACCTCCACGTCATCGACGAAGTGCTAGACCAACCCGAAGGCGTCATTAGTAAGGAAATTCATCAGAAACACGTCAAACAAGCGGGTAAGCTCGTCAGATTCTTCATCAACCAAGCCAAGCGCATTCGCTCGACCGCCGTCACTGCCGAAAACCACGAGCTAGCCCCACACCTGGCGGCGATCGTCGAAAGGTCGCGTCAAGTTGGTTCAGTATCGGCACGCGATATTAAGATGTCAGTTTGGAATCTCCGTAAGGCTAATCCTACCGATATCAGAAATCACTTCTTGACGCTTGAAAAAATGGGGTATGGAAAATGTGAGCAGTCATTAAGCCGTCTTCGCTTCTGTGCAAAAAAAGAGGAAAAAAGCTAAAAACATCAACAACATCAACACTTTGGCTGTAATGCTTGTGGTGTAAGGTTTAAAAGGTGTTGAGGATTCATCAACAATTCCTCAACAATTTGAAAATCCTCAACGCTTTTTACAAAACTTCATTGTGAGCAACGAACTTTGGTCATTTGGAGGATCTAAATGTTAAGCAATGTAAAAACCGTTGATGTTGTTGACGAAGTGTTGATGCAATTCTCAACAGCAAAACTCCTGCTATATAAGGCTTTCAATCAACTGTTGATGTTGTTGATGTTTTTAGCTTTTTCGCCCTTTTTTTGTACATCAGTCTGATATAGACCTGTCAACAAGCCTTTTAATTGCAAATAAAACTTTTTCAGTACAGGAGTAGCAATGTTTACTAAAAAGACCACTTCAGGAAACGAGAGTGCCTTCCCTTATCTGGATGGCGACGGTAATTTAACGATGTCAGAAATCGGTTTGACGAAGCGCGAGTTATTTGCAGCGCTGGCGCTTCAAGGATTGCTATCTAATCCCTTCGTAATGGGACGGACTCCAAAAGAGTTAGTTGAATCCATCATGGCTGGTTACGACATCCCAGATTTGGCTGTATTAGTGGCTGATAATCTGATAGAGCGATTAAACAAGGTTGAATAATGATCAAAATCATCGTCCAGAAAAAAGTCGCAAAATAACTACAATCTTCAAAATGAGTAATTCAAACACAAAAATATTTCGCCTAAACCAAATCAACGAAGCAGACCATCTTGCCTATGATTTTGAGTTGTTCGACTGCCCTATGTGTGGCGGACACGGCAGGCTCCTAATTAACCCGTGGGACATAGATCTAAACATTGATGGTGTTGAATGTGACGAGTGCCGAGGTGAAGGGGAATTATGGGTGGCTATAAAAAGGAGCAGAGATTTTGATGAGAGTGACGATTTTTGACATAAAAACCCCCACTGATTAGCGGGGGTTTGTTCATGCCTGAGTAAAAAGGAGAGTGTGGAAAGCTGTTGTACGGATCGCTCGTTGTTTGTCCCAACCGTTATTCACTAGGGTTTACAAGCGCGATCCGCCGTTATTATAGCCATAAGTTTTGAAAAAGGCGATCGCCTTCAAATGAAAATCACCAAAATAGATCGACTCATGACAGGAATAGCTGTGATTCGTAAATACGATCCGAATGCGGAATTATCAGCACACATCGATGTAATCCATTTTGGAAATTGCAGCACTATTAAAGATAAAATATCAACCTTTGATAAGATTCGTCTAGAAACGTACGGCTGGTGCGTAATTGACGACCGCTGGACGCTATTTGTATGACTAAACTCAAAGCCTCCTATACAACAATCTGGATAGCCATAGCATTCGCTATTGCCTGCAAAGAACTCGCCCGATATACTGGCGTTGCAGCAACCGACTGGGCAACAGAACTGCGCCGCCGTGCTTACGAAAAATTAAATAAATTATCAGATAAAAAACTAGTAGAATATATAACCGAAAACTTCGACTATGACTAATGTTTATGGAAGAAACTCTAGCAGCATTATCCTCAGCAGAAAAAAAGAATAGCGCGTCTCATTTATGCTCGTTATACTGCTGCTGAAATTGCCAGCGAAATGAGTTACTCAGTGCCTAACGTTCACTATCACTTAGGAAGAATTTATCGCAAATTTGGTGTTAGAAATAAAGGCGAACTACGGCTTTATTTAGAAAAACAACCCAGATTAGGAAAAGTTACCTACAAATCTTCTTTAATCGATACTAATTCGGCACCAGTTCAATACAGGGATGAGTTATTTTACAAACAAAAGCGATTGCGCATTGTTAACGCTATCTACAAACTAAAATTTCGCTGCGATAGTGTATGGATTAGCTCAAAGCGCGAATGGCAACGGGAATTAGACGAAATTATTAATGTAATTATTCAAGAATTGAGCTAATAATTCTAGGCGATTGAAGAATTGATGGCAAATAGTAATTGGCAGTGCGACCAGGACGGTCGCCTGGAGCTAACTTCACAAGAAGAAAAGATAGCAATGCTTGTTGCTAGAGGGTATTCAAACCGCAAAATAGCAGAATTAATCGGTGTTTCCCAAAAAACGGTTAGTAAATCTTTACGCACTTCTTATAGCAAGCTGAATATTAATAATAGAACAGAATTAATGTTGGTTAAACTAGGAGAGACTAGCTCACTTCTAGAGTGGCGCTATTACTCATCACTAGTTAATCTTGATTTTGCTTCACCCAGATACAAAAAAGCAACACGCAACAAACAAAAGTGCTTGCGAATTGCTTTAGAAATCAACCACTTAAAATACAAGTGTCGTTTTAATTTAGTTTCATTAAAAAGTGAGTGGTTGGGAGAATTAGATAAGTTAATGGAAACGATCATCAAAGAACTAGGCGAGTGATTAAGAGAGAGCTTGCCAAGTTTGAATCCCGACAGTACCATCTGCTACCAATTCTTTTTTTTTCTGAAATTCCTTCACTGCCGCCAGTGTCTTGGGTCCAAACTTCCCATCGGCTTCGATTGCAAATCCTGCTTTTTTAAGCCGTTGCTGCAAAACAATCACCGCGCTTCCACTCATCCCCTCTCGCAATGAAGAAAATCTTGCTAAGTTGACTTCTGGCGGTCGCTGCGGGTCCACCACTCCAGGAATTTTTTTAAACCCAGTTTCCGGCACTGCCTGTAAAGCCAATTGAGTTTGGATTCCCCATTTACCATCCTCAATAATTCGCGCTTTAGGGTTATTAAAGTTGTAAAGCTGCTGAAATGCCTTGATTGATAACCAGCGCATATCCTTAGTTCCAGCGCCCTTGAAATCAAAGTGCGGCGGGTCGAACGAGCCAAGCCAGTCCCAATCAAATCGCTCTAAGTAAGGTCGCCACCAGAAATACTCCCTTGCATCAATCGATAACGCGCCGTTGTGGTTGCTATCTCCTGGTCGAGCAGCAGCAGGAATACTACAACGCTTATTTAAAAAGTGGTTATACAGAATAAACTGTTGCCCTAACGTGCGGTAGCAGCTTTCAATCTCAAGAAGCTTAGTTCCTGGTGCAGCCTCTACTGCTTTAATCAATGCAGCAGCAGCAGGTGCTTGTAAATACGGATGCGCTGCTTTTTTAAACTGAATGCGCGGATGATTAATGCGCTGCAATACGCCTGGTGCAATTCGCTGAATCTGGTGAATTAGCTGCAAATCAAAACTTGCAATTCCAGTAGTAGAGCAATTCCTGTACTGACCTAGTGTACTCATTCGTATTGTTACGTATTAAAGCAAATCTTTTCATCAAAAACTTGTTGCTGATTTTGCCTATTAGTTGCGCGCGTTGAGGATACTTGAAGAATAAGAAATCAATCTATTAATAAAGCAATGAACACTCTTATTGAAATCCCTAGCCAACCAAATACAATCACTAATCCACCTGAATCACTACCTGGATTACTTGAATGGTCGGTTCTCGGATTAATTGCTGTATTTCTAATTAAAGGTCTGTGGAAAGAATTTTGCGAAAGCGAAAAAGCTGAACGCGAGTTGATTAATAAACTAATTGATAATCACTTAAAAAACAAAGATTAAATCTGGAAACCAAAGCCATTATTTTGAAGTGATAAATTAATAAAGTCGCTATCTTCTTGTGACCAAATACTTCCTAACGCCCGTTGCAAATCCTTTAAAGCAAACTCTAGGTCTTGAATTGTAAAAACATTTGTATTAAGTGCTGACATAAAAAAGCTTAAAGCGCTCAGTATATCTGAATTTGACTTAGATGCCATATAAGCTTTACCAAATACTGGTGTATCTCTGACTGCTGCTGCTAGCCCTGCAAAATTAGGCTCTGCTACAGTTGAATCGTTCGATGGAGGGCGATCGCTTAAATCGAGCGTTTCCCATTCGGGTAAAGCTTGAATTTCGTTTAATAATATTTGGTCTAATTCCGATTGTGGCTCAAAGTTTTTAGTCGATGAATTAAAAGGAAGTGTTGCCCACATAGGGTTATTTTCGCTACCACGATTGTAATGAATGAGCCAAGGATTACCTAAGATAGAATAAGAAATTCTCAATTTATCCATGAGGATCAAGGGCGAGCGAAACGACATTGAGCAGTGAACATAGTTATTGCCATATTAGGCACGCTGCCAAATTTATTCCAGCCGAAAGCTATGCCGCGCCCTAATTCATTGTTGTTATCAGGGTTATTTCCGTTAGGAGCAGCAATAAGATGTGTGTTTATGTTGTGCAGTGTTAAAAATACGTTTTTAAAATTTCCACCATAAGTTCTTCCCTGCATAGAAAATTCGGTTCCAGGTATTATAAATGATGAACTTCCCCCTATAATACTTCTCAAATTAAAAGACCAATAATTAATATTAGAGTCAATTCCACTAGAACCAGGACTTATCTCAGCATCAAGCCTTCCTGCAACTCTAAATCTTTCTAAGAAAAGGTTGTAATTCCCAGCAAACTGAAAAGGTACTTGTGATGTACTAGTAGAATTCAAAGTTAAAAGAGGGGAATTATGGCTGTAAAGAATAGTACTTAACCAGTAAGTGCCATTCCAGAACCATTGCATCTGTTCATCAGGATTCCACCACAGCGTTTGATTAATAACTGGATTGTTAGGTGGAGTCGTTGAAACAATGACTGATTGAGCAATCGGCTCTGAAGGTAAATACAAAGGCATTAGACAAACTCTCTAACTAATACTCCTGTTCCTCCCGCAGCGTCCCACAGTCCTTGAATCTCTCCTGTGTAGTGATAAGGCAATTCATAGTATCCGCCAGGACTTAATCGCACGCTATAAGCTAAAGCTGTCGGTGCTGCGCCTAACTCGATAAATACATTACCTGTCGAGTTATTCCACAAGGTTAATCCTTTGCGTGCTGCATTACTTGCTACAAGAATTTGTGCAACTGTAATATCACTAGGAACTGCGATCGTAGCGCGAGTAACTGTTGTACTAGTTGATGAAGAAATTATAGAAGGATTATTTAAGGGCATATTAACTTACTAAAAACTACATTCAACAACAGAAATTTCAGCGGCACTAGCTGCAATAGCCGCAATTCTACCTACAAACAAATTATTTTGCGTTATTTCAAAACTACTACCTCGCGCTGTAAGAATAATGCCGCGATTTAGTTCTGCATTGCCTTCACCCAGTAATAAAGTAACAGGCTCATTAGTAGTATTTGTAATTACCATGTAAGCTCTATTTAAATTTGTTGGCATTACTTGCGTAGACGTATTAGAGTTTAAAACTACTCGACGGTTACTAGCACGGTCGAATGGTAGAAGCAATTCTCTTGCCGTTTTTATCGATTCAACATTATTGAGCATAATTTTTATTAATTCAATCTGCGTTTTATATCTTCTAAATCAGCAGTTATGTCACTAAGTATCGATTCAATATCTAGCAATTTTTGTTCAACTTCGCTTGTGATAATATCTTGATACTCCCATACTTCTACATAAATATCTTCTAGCCAGTAAGGAATCTCCAATTGCAATACATAAGGTAAAACGCCGTAATCCTCAAACTTAATTAGCGTTAGTCGATTAAGCCCAACGCGCTTTATGTCGGATGCCTGAACACCGCTAATAAATCGATAGTCGTCGCTCGGTGAAACGTACAAATATTGCGATGCTCTAGCGCCTAAAAACCAGTAAGGTAAAGCAGTTTCACTGTATGTGCCGACAAGCAGTGTATGCGAATTAGGATTAGTGTATATGGGAGAAATCGGGATGTATTTATACTCGTATTGTGCCGAGCTAGAATTGGGGATTCTTTGAGCAACCCGCCTTTCACTTAAAATTAACTCCCAATTCTCCCTAGTAGATAAGTCCCAAACTGACATTATGGATTAGGTGTTGCTGGAGCCGTCGGTACTCCATCCCGATTACCTGGATTAGGATCTGCTACGATAGGAACTGCAACAGGATATTTCTGTTTTGACGGTGTTAGGAAATAGGCTGGCTTATGCGTTGTAAATGTTGTATTAATCCACATTGCGATAGAATAATTAGTTGCGTTTCCAGGTACACGCAAACTAACCATTCGATATCCTCTGCTTAAATCATTTGGATTGTGCGGGATTTCAGTAGGAACAATAATAAGCTTTCCTTGCGCTCTGCCTCTTCTGCTACGTCCTCCTACATCCACCCATCGCGCTACACCAACAGCGACCGGCGTAGCCTCGGTAGTTCCTGATAATTGATCTTTTACATACCTTTTTCTAGTATGTGCCCGTCTTTCTCTATTAGTTTGCGTTGTAGTACCTGCAACAACCGCCGCTTCCATTCCAAAATAATCGATGACTTTTGCAGGTACTTTTACAAAAACTGTTCTGCCACTACCTATATTCATAGGTACTAACTGCGCTTCGCGTGCCATACCTTAAAATCCCTCTTTTAAGTATTGCTATTTTTCTTATTCTGAAATTTCGGTTACTGGCACTTGTAAGGAATCAGCAACTATATGAGTTACTTCGCCAGTTTCTTCATTAATTCTTTCTTCTAAAGGTAATACAAAACTACCTGTTATTCTTTTGTTAACTAGGTCGCGTGAGTAGGTTACGTTGCCTTCAACAAATCCCGCTTTTTTTGTCGCTTTACTAGCTCGTATAACATGAGAAAAGAAAGATTGAGCTAAGTTCTCATTACTCACAATGTTAGCCCTTTACTTATTAGCTTTTAATTGCAGAACCAAGCTAGCGCAGGCTTTTGCGGCTTGTCAAGACTAAAATTACTACGATACCCTGCACCGTTCCGTAATAATTTTACTTGTCAGTTTACTAATGCACCTACCTTTTTGTTTGTGCGGTCGTACAGAATAATAGGTTCTTTTACACCAGATAAAGATACATATGCATATTGAAAGCGAACATCGACATTGGGGCGAATACGCGGTTTAGAAACTAATTCGCCCATAACAACTTGCTGCTCTGGAATTTCCGGATAAGCTAAGGCTTCTTGATCGTTTTTGTTCTCAAACAAAAATTTCCAATCAATCGGATGGCTTTGTAGAGAAAGAACAGCGGTTATGATGCGCTTGGCTTCAGTTTTAGTACGGCAGAGCAGTTGAAATTGATACCCGCGCTCCCAGTCATTATAGTTGTAGAGTGTTTTGCCTTTATTCCAAACAAAACCGCCGTTGGCTCCAAATACTTCTTTAATTCTTCTGCCTAATGTTGTTGCGTTTGTTTTAGAAAATGTTTGCGTTGTTTCATCCATTAGGCGAAATCGAATAACGCCTTCTGTCCTTCGTCTACCTTGCGGAGTATTCGGATTTGTACCTACTTGATTAAAGTTGGTATCTTCTAAGAAGAATAAAGCGACTTTGGGTTTACCTACTCTATGAATTGATTCTAGATCTCTATAGCCAGATGAGCCACCAAAATCTTTTTGTTCAAGAAGTTGATGTACTGCTAGTATTTGCGTAATTGCAGTTTTTAATAAGTTCTTGTTACCAGCTAAAACAATTTTATTGCTCATGGCGTAGCGTTAACATCAACAACACCGTCATTATCTCTGATAGGCTCAATTGTCACCACGCCATAATCACCTAATGTTGATTGATTAGCCATTTTTTGCATTGCAAAGTAAGAATCAGCCGCACCAGCAACGATGAAACCTGCCTCGATGCAAGAATCTTGAAATTCGTCCCAGAATTCTTCTGCATACGCTTGTTCGACTGGATCTTTTATAGAATCGATTGAATCTTCCATTGCTCCAGCAAAAGACCAAGGTTCGTTTCTATTTTTATTAGCTTTATCTACCGATTCTTGCGTTAGGATGCCCATGGCAACAAGAACATTAGCAAACCCGATTGCCGCGCCACGTAGCAGTGTTCTGTAGTTTTTAAATAGTGCTGTAAAAACCTGTCTTGCTTGTAAGTTAAATTGCAGCCTGATCAGGTTGGCTAAAGAAGCTGCTATTTCGTCTGCTGCTTCTTCCCCCAATTCTTTCATCATGTACAACGCTAGCGGCTCGTTGAATACAGCGATTGTTGCTGTCGGGATTAATCCGCAAATAGCAAATCCTAAAGATTGTCCCGCCAGCGATCCTCTGGCTGCTGCTAAGGCTATTTCTGCCTGCTTGATTTGTTGGTCTAGCTGTTGGTCGGTACTATTCCAGTTGAAATTAATCAAGAACAAACCTAGACTGACCGTCTGACCCCAGAGCGCGGACCAAGAGATTTGAAAAAGTGTGGCAAACGCTTGTAAAGTGCCGCGCATTAGAGACTGACCGAATCTTTCTATCGCGTTGTAAACACTGCTTACGGGGTTATCGTCTTCTTGCGTTGCCGTCGTTGCGTTGATCGCTATTCTACGAATGCCACTACTACCAGCAGCAACTTTTCTTGCAGCCCTGGAGGCAAGTGAATTAAGAGATATCGAAAGGCTCATTAGGTTTGCTCGTCTATATCAGTGAGGTCGCGAATTTTGGGTCGCTGTGCGTAGGGTCTACCATAAGGTTGTGTCGGATCTCCTACGGTAGGAATGTCTGTAAAGCCATTTTCAACACGATTGATAAAATCGCTAAAGCTTTCATCACTGTCGTTTACTTTTTTGACCGCATTGTAAGTATCTAGCAAATATTTAAGTATTTGCCCTTTGATATCTCCATTGGGGTTAAGTCGCCTTTTGTAAACTGCTTGTAAAATTGCTGCTGCTTCTCTAAAGCGCATTAAATCTGCTTCTAATCCGAATTTGTCATCGAACTCTACGCAATTAACTTTTACTTTAGTTTCTTTTAGAAGTTCATCAAATTTAGTCTTGCCAGGATTGAAGCTTAAAGGCATCTCTAATTTGATGTCTTTCTGTTTGAAGCCTGCCCAGTCTGTTAAAGATTGCAGCAGTTTATAAGTAACGAAATTCTGTTGTTTATCTGTACCTGTTTCGATTAAGTTACGAACGACAATATTTAGGATGGTTTCTGTGTTGATGTAGGATTGAAAGTTTAATGTGAACATCTCGGCGATCGCTTCTGCCATGTTTGGCAGTTTCACGCCTTTAGGCTGATCGCCTGGTGTACTTGGATCGCTATCTTTGATTTCGATGGGTATCTCCCACTGCCCCATAATTTCATCGAAGCGTTCTACATACCAACTTAGAAAGCGAGTTAGTGAAGGCGCTTCAACTTCACCGTCAGGAATCAAGTTACCTGGAAATCCCTCAGATTTAGTAATTAAAGACTTAGGCAGCTTGACCGGATAATCATCTATACCAATAACTTTAGCCGTACGCTCAATCAAGTTTTTGGCTTCGCAAGCTTCTTTCGATTGAACTGCCAGTTCTCGGTAAACCTCAGCTTGTGCAACCGCAGTATTATAATCAACTGCAAAAATCTCTATTGTCTTTTCAGTGACTTTAGGAGTCCAAACATCATCTTCTAATTCACAAGAAACGACCGGAATTTTTACCTGATACTTGAGTGATTGTAAAGTTCTTCTTAAAATTTGCGCAATATCATCACAACTACAACTCATTTTTTTAGGAGGATTAGGAGGTAAATTAGGACGCTGATCGTAAGGATTAGGGAATTTTGGAGGATTTGGAGGTGTAACCGAACAATAAATATTTATCGAATCAAATGCCCAATCACCGATAGAGGTAGCATAGCTTCCATCAGGAAATCTAAAAAGATTTACGGCTTTGGTTCGGTTGTCTGCGTATGTATATGCAAGTCGAAATTCTGTTACATAATACTTACCCGTTGGATCTTCTGTGAAGTTTGGTTGCGAAAAATCGAACGGATAGTACATAAAATAACCAACATTATCTCCACTGTTCGTATACGAAAAAGAGGAATTGCCATATGCATCTTTCTCTGTGCGTATAGGCGAAGCGCCCCCCCTGCCTGCTCTCCAAGGCGTTGCTGTAAATCTTCCGCTTTGGGGGCTATATCCATTCTCGTAATAGCGAACGCGATGTTGTATAAAAATGAGTAGTGCAAAGCAACTTTCAGGAATTCTTTTAAAAATATCATTTAGTTGTTTGTCAGTGGTTGGTGAATCAGGGTCTGATTCTCTTAATTGTTCTCTTTCAATTAAATCTTCTTTTTGTTTTTCGTATTTATCATCAATCTCATTGAAGGGATTAAAATCAAAATCAGGAAACTCAAAAGCAGGCTGATTTGATTCAGGTAAATCGAGCGAGGGCAAATCAAGCGAAGGAATTTCAAATTCAGGAAAGTTAAACTGCGGTAGCTCAAAATTAGGAATTTCAAAGTCAGGGATATTGTTAATCGAATCGTCAAATAAATCCCAAATATTATTTAATTGCTCTTCTGCCCAATTAGTTGTACCTCTGCCAAGGTCATAAAAAGCTTGATTTACTGGATCTTGAAAAGGTATTTCCCTTTCTCTTAGTTCGCGCGGTCGATCGATTAATTCATCTAAAGCACCGCCTAACAAGTAACCGAGATATTCACCCCTTGACGTGTCAATTAATGGATTAGCAACTCTTCTTGTTCTTGGCTGTGTAACTTTCCAGTCAGAACCTCCAGTTCGACCACTACTTTGATTATTGAAATTATTCTGCTGTTTTGATGGCAAGGCATGAGGTTTAGCGTGCGGTTTAACTGATGTACCGCCTGGCTTAACTCTGCTAAAATCGGCATCGCCACGCCGCTTGATTAATACTGGTTCCTGCGCTCCTGGCAGTATGACTTCAATCAATTCAGGTTGGTAGACTCTCTCCCGAACAGTAATATTGCTGTCTTGGGGTATCGGTTTAACTTCAATCCTTAACTGTTGCCTTGTTTCTGGCTCGGCAGTATTAACCATGTATTTTGATTAATTTCTCAGAAGAAAAGAGTTATTTATTAAGCTTGAATTATCGAGTAAAGAAGATGGCTCGGTTGTAACTGGTGGAAGACTGTTAGTCGTTTCCTCGTAAGTAAAATAAACCCCTTCTTCTATTGCACTCCCAATAAATGTAACTTTGTCATCATCTTTTAATAATCCGTAGTCAACATCCTGTAACTGCACCGCAATCGTTGTATCAGGAGCAATGTCAAAAGTGTTGTTATCAGAAAAGTAAGGGATTAAAGGAATATAGTAGTAAGGAAATCGATTAAATATTAAGATACTTCCGACTAATGACGGTGTTGATAGCTGCGAATTTCTTAAGTACAAATTTAGAAGAATCCTAGGGCTAGCAAGAACGGATTCCCTTTGCTTTCTTGCTTTATCTTCTGCTGTATCGAGCGGACTTGTTTGTGGTAATTGCAGTTCGCCAATCGATTTGATGTTAATTGCTACTCTTAAGCTAGTAATAAATCCAGAGTAACTAACATCTGGGATTGCGCTACTAGGGTTAATCGTTCCAGGTCTGTAAATATCTATCAGTTGACCTGTATTACTTGAATTTATCTCAGCTAATATATTTGTGTTTCTAAAAGTCTCAATTTTTGTTAGCATAATACATTATTGCTATTTAATTATAGTAGTAAGCTATAAGCACATCACTTCTACTGGAAATCCATCCGATTTCATCATCAACATATATGAATTTGATAATATCAGGTGTGGAGTTGTAGTTCATCACGTTAGCATCTTGACCGTTATATCTATAAAAGTTTCCAAAGCCAATTTGAAAATTATTAACCGTCAAAAAACAAAATGTTGTTTGTGGCTGCGGATTGTCAGGAAAGTTTAAAGTCATACTCCTGGTTTCGCTAGAGTCTGGATTAAATAAAATTAACCTATCTGACGGTTCGACTTGATAGTTATTGACAGATGACGTTTCAAGAACCTTCCAAGGTTTTTCAGTGATATTGCCGCTATCACTACTTAAATCATTTAACGCTGACTCTAACTCTGTAATTAATTGATTAAATAAGCTAATTAAGTGCGCTCCGTTGCCTGCTTTTAATGCAGTTGGTTCTATTGGTTGGTTGTTGATACCTGGAAAGGTAGGAATTTTAAGGCGATCAAAGTTGTAAGTCATTTCTTGAACAATAAAAAGCTTGTTCTAGGATATTCGATTATTTTGTTTTTGAGTACATGACTCTGGAGTATGTTTTGTTGCTTAAATTAAATTTATCGCTTTACGCGAACTCGTCGGTGTTGAATTAGATTTGCCTCTTTTGCATAAACGACCGTTAATCAGACAAATTTACAATTTTAAGAGCCACGCCAATCAAAAGCTATTCTAAGTGTCTTAAATCTTGTCTTTTTATCAGTGTCTTGCTAAGACTGTAAAGCAGGTTTATGAGACATTAAATGTTAATTGGTTACGCACGGGTGAGTTCACTCGATCAGAATTTAGATCTACAAATTGACGCACTTGATAAGGCGGGATGCGATCGCCTTTTTACGGATACCTCTAGTGGCGCTTCATACGATCGCCCTGGATTGCAAAATGCACTTAGTCATCTACGCTCTGGCGATACTTTGGTTGTGTGGCGACTGGACCGGCTCGGACGTAACTTAAAACATCTAATTGATACGGTCGATGACCTCAACTGTAGAGATATTGGCTTTCGCAGCTTGACTGAAAGCATCGACACAACGACGAGCGCGGGTAAATTGGTGTTTGCAATCTTTGGCGCTCTGGCAGAGTTCGAGCGCGGGATTATCAGAGAGCGGACGCTTGCAGGGTTGGCGGCGGCGCGGGCTAGAGGTAGAAAAGGCGGTAGGCGATTGAAGTATAGCGATAAGAAGATTGCGGCGGCGATGCAGTTAGCTGCTGGATCTGACGATCCGATTACAGAGGTGTGCGAGTCACTGGGGATTAGTCGCGCGACTTACTATCGTCGGCAGAAGAGTTTACATTCTTCTGCCGCAAAAGACTAAGACTTTGATGTAGCGGTAGCGATCTTCCCAAGGTTGTTGATTTTCTTGGATGCATTGAGAATCTCGATTCCGACTACGTTGCCCTGAGCATCATAGTCAAGGATTACGCCTGGCTCAACTTCGTCGCTTTCAGCGATTGAGTTATTTCCCCAATTAATTGCTAGTGCGTCAACTTCAGAATCGTAGTGTGCTTTCATGACTTTCTCGACCAGTATTTATCGATTTTACTTGTGACGTAGATTGTGACGACAACCATTGGATCAACTTGATCATTTACCACCACGCGCAATAATTGCATCTTCCCGTTGTAATCAAACTGCGATTGATAAACTTTTGCGCCCTCTGATTCAACTATTTGCTGTGGATTCTCAAGGACCATCTCTACTAGATATAAGGGCAATGCTCTGGTTGCTAGTTGTTCTTGAGCGTGAAACGAAAGCTTAAAGTTCATCGAAGCGATTGTGGGCGTCGGTCATGGCTTAAGTTCTTTGCGCTTGGCGGCGGCGACTAACTGATCGATGCGGCTACTGGCGTTGCCGCCGCGCTTTAGCCATTCGAGCGTTTCAGGAAGAATGGTGAAATTGCAGCGTACTTTACCTTGATAGCGCTTTAGCGCACCGAGTTTGAGATTTTCTAATGAACGTGGCGATATCTGCTTATCTGCCATAGCTAACATCGAATCGTGTGTATGTTTAGAATCCTAGCACCAATTCGTATTTGAGCCTTCTTTGTGGTGAGAAGCAACTTTTAAGCGCAGTGCGTGTTAAAAAATATTGCGCTGCGCTTGATTAATCTTGTTTTTTATTATAGAAATATATATAAGGGGAATACTAGCTCTTTTTTTATAGAATAATTTTATACACGTATATACGTATACGCGCACGCGTGAGATTAAATAAAAAAATACGCTAAACACTATATAAAATAAGCATTTAGCGCGTTTTCGATTTTGGATTTTTGAACCGTTTTACAAATCTACGAAGCTTTTGGCGCAACTGGTCGATCGCTGCGGAGCGTGAGCGCATCGAAGGCGCGTTGATGGTGTCGGTCTGTAATCCAGTGGTGGTATAGCTCGGTGTGCGTCCTGGTGCTATGCCCCATTTGTTGGGCTGCTAGCGTGATATCCAAGCCGAATTGCAGCGTGCGAACTGCCCAACAGTGGCGTAGATCGTAGGGCTTGAACGGTAGCTCAGCATCGCGGCGGAAGTATTGCGTACAGCGTTCGCCTAGCTCGCTGTTGTTTCTGCCATTTACGGCGGGTACAAGCGGCGATCTAAGGTTAAAGGTGTCAATCCATTCAGGGTAGTACGCCCATACTCTTCTTGCGCCTGTTTTGCCGCCCAAAATATCTATGTATGAGTGTCCAGCCACGAGAGCTTGCGAATCGAGGTGAAAGACTTCGTGCGGTCGGATGCCAAAGGTGGCGATGATGCCGTATGCCCATTGCCACGCGGGGTTACTAATACGGTTGTACCAGTCGGCGATGATTTGGTCATCGGGAAGGTCACGCGGTCGGACGCGCTTCGGGTTGTAGTTGCCTGCGAGCGGCTTTGTAGCGTATTCAATCTGAGCGAAGTTAGCGAGCGCTTGCAGTGCCATACAGTGGCGTTTACGGTTTTTGGTATCCGGTGCGGTCGCTTGAATCGCAGCGGTGATGATTTCGGGCGTGAGTGCTTCATTTTGTGGCAAGCGGCGAAAGACTTCCCAGTAATCGCCTTCCCAAGTTGTTATTGATTTAGGAGTTCGGGCGCGGCGGTGGAAGTAATCGGTTTCAAATAGTGTAATCCAGTCGCTAATTGAGAACGTTTGTACTGCTGGTGGTGTAGTGGCTTGTGAGGTTTTGATGTACGGTTGCCAAGAGAATTCCCCCGCATCGAGTAACGCACCAACTTTGCGAGCTTCGATTTCTGCTAAAGAAATACCAGCAGGATTAACGCGAACGCTCAGCGTTATTCGCTGCTGGTAGTGGCTTTTTGTGTTTGAAACAGGCTTCTTAGCAGGTAGGTTAGCACGTAAATATAGCCGCGTACCTCGCACTTCGATCGCAACGCCGACATTAGCAGCTTTGAGTCTGCCATTGGCTTGATTGAGTTGTCGCTCAAAATTCATTTGGACTAAATTTGGACTAACTGAGTGTAAAACGACCTAACCGCAATGCTTTGAACGGATTAACTCGTAAAAATCACATGATGGCGTAAATGTAAGGCTTTGCCGCCAAACTTAAGCTGTGCTTAATTTTTATTCATTTGGATAAATATCTGGTTGCTAGATGAGCGGTAGAGCGTAGAAACGCTCATCTAAGCGGATGCCAGGAGGCGGATTTGAACCGCCGACACGAGGATTTTCAGTCCTCTTGTCCTATACGCAAAAACAAGGGTTTCAGCGTCTGCCAAAACCCTTTGGACTAAACTTGGACTAAATCATCGTGTATATACAAGGTTAGTAGGGTAGCTCCTCGTCGCCAGGGAGAAACTCAAGGTTAAGAATTTGACTGATCGAATAAGGACACTCCGTAGGGAAAGTGTCAGATGGCAGTCCGGTTTCACGGCGAGCTATTTCAACACCGTCAACATAAGCAGCTTGCAAGATTTCCGGTATATACGTTTTGAGGCTTGGTTGTTCTTTCAATAGTCGAGCAATGCGTTTTCTACCATTAAAAATTGAACCATTCCAACTCCCACTACGAGAGTTAGGTTGATACTCCCACTTGAGTAAATGCGTGTGAATTACAACTAAATAACTTTCTAATTCACGCTTATTACTGCGGTTCAATCCCTCTAATTCCTCAATCAGATTATCAATGTCTAAATTGTCCCATTGATGACTTTTGAGACTATCAATTTGGCTTGCTAACCATAGCCCGTAATCTGTATCGTAAAGCTTGCTTGTATTTGTACTCATAGTTCTTGGTTCTCTCCTAGTAATTCCCACGGGGCATTTTCAATCAGCGACTTAAATTGCAATAGGTAATCCCACGAGCGACTATACTTGAATTCTCCCTTTTGTGCGGGATTACTACCGTATTCTTGCCGTTTATCTTCGATAAATTGATTGATAGCTTTGAGAATGATTTCTTGTGGTGTTTCTTTATCTCTTGCCCACTGCTCGATAATGTCAGTTCGTGAGGTATTGAGAGTATCGGCAAGTTCGCCTAAACTCTGCCATGCAGTATCGGTAAGCCTAATAGATCTAAGGGTTTTAGGCGCGTCATAGGCTACTGAGAATTTACCGTTATCGTCTCGCACGGCATCACGAAATATGTTATTATTCATGTGGTCTATGTGTGTTGATTCTACCACGTATATACACGAGAGCGCTACTCATGTATATACGTGGATTTTAAGTATTAGTTATCAGCTTTGGATCTGATACGTGGAAAGTCACGACCAATAGCGCTAATGGTTTTGATC
>Ga0116210_1001251_pt1 | contig 19604 bp, 15 predicted proteins | sample TshhotsprinmetaG_FD_94483 | JGI IMG/M metagenome (GOLD analysis project Ga0116210, IMG submission 94483) | Hot spring microbial communities from South Africa to study Microbial Dark Matter (Phase II) - Tshipise hot spring metaG | ecosystem: Environmental > Aquatic > Thermal springs > Hot... | reverse complement strand
AAATTTTGTTTTCTACTATGCAGATGACCGCACCTTAGAGGGGGCTGGCCTTTTCGCTGCGGATTGTGGACGAGTAAGGACCTACGGCCCCGCCGAGCCCTGTGGAGAAGGTGCGGTAGTTGGGGTTATGGTAAATCGAAACCTGCCCCTCCAGCTCTTCGGCGTAAACGCCTCCGATAATCTCGGTAAAGTTTCCGCTCGTGGTGACCTTTTGAGCGCTCAGGTAGGCGAAAATCGGGGTGTTTTCCACACTGAGGCTGCCGGTGGGACCGGCTTCAATCCGCAACAGCTGGGCGGGGATCTGGGCTCTGCAAACTACGCTGGGGGCGCCAAGGGGGGTGGTCTGGTATTTGGCGCAATCGGCGATAAGCGGTCTCAGGGGGCCGGTTATGTGGGCATTGCCCCGCGTGTAAATGAACAGGGGCCCGCTAATCGCCGGGGCGCTGCCGCCTACGATGGCCTTGATAGCGTAGTCGGGATGCCCGATGTATGCTCCGTCATACTCCACGGTGTAACCCGCACAGTTCTGGCAGCTTTCCACCCGTACCTTTTGGGTGGTGGGGTTATAGCGCAGGGTTACGCTGGAGGTAGGAAAGGTGAAGGTGAGCCGCTGGTTATTGGGGGCCAGGGCTTCCAGGCGGAGCGACTCGGCATCCTCAGCAACTTCGCTGCCGTCCGATAGGCGGGGCCAGGCCCGGTTCAGGCTGGCGGGCGGCGTGCCCAGGATTCGTGAGCGAAAAGCCAGGCTGCTACCCCGTAAAAGCCCCCGCTCGCTGGCGCTGAGTCCGTTGCTGCGCCAGCTAAGACCAGGGGAGGGGTTGGGGCAGGCGTCCTGGTAGCAGGGGGCGGCAGGTTCGGGTTGAAGGCGATTAACCGGTACGGTGGCCGCTCCCATGGAAACGTTGTTGCCGTGGATGGTCACGGGCCCTACCAGCCCAGGGCGGCCCTGGATGGCCAGGCCACCGGCGAAAATGGCCGGACCTACGATGGACTGGATGCTGCCAAGTTCAACACTTCCCCGCTCAATGACGGCTGCGTGGGATAGGCCCAGAGCCCCGCCAGTCTGCTGGGGTACGAATACGCTGAGCTGCCAGGGGGCATAGCTCCAGCGGCCTTTGGGTGAACGGGCCAGCAGGGCCAGGCGTAGCTGATAGGTATAACCCTGCCCCTGGGTATAGGTGCCCTCGAGGCGTGGCGGATACAGTCCGGTGTTGGCGAGGAGGCCGGTGGGCAGTTCCTGATTGCAGCTGGTGTTTGTCCAGCCCAGGTAAAAGCGCACATTGGGATAGTCGGGCAGGCTCAGCGCACAGATGCGTCCTTCCAGCGCGGCAATCAGGTAGTCCGGCATGGGCAGAACCCCGGTGATGTGGTTGCTGGCCAGGTTGGCAAAGCGACCTTCCTGGGCCAGAATCTGCGCCATTTCCGCTGTCGAGAATAGTTTGCGGGCCACTTCCAGGGCTCCCAGGGCCTGCGCCTGCTCACTCAGAACGCGATTCTCTGCTTGCAGGGTGAGGCTTTGGGTATGGGCCGCTTGCAGGGACAGGGTACCCAGCATCATCAGAAAAAAGCTGATGCCGAGAGCCATCAAAAGGGCGTATCCTTGATTTCTCATAGCTGCTGATGGAGGTAAAGGCCTGCAACCAACAGGGGCAGGTAGAACACACTGGTCTGGAAGGTTCGCTCAATCCAGAGGGCGATGCGGTAGGTCGCGTAGATAAGCCCCACCCCCAGTAAGGGGGCCGCCAGGGCCTCCAGGCTGGGGATCAGGGCATACATACAGCCTCCCACCGTAGCAAGGTGCTTTCAGCAGGATTCAAGGTGAAATCCCGACCCCAGTCCACCGGGACGGTAACACAGGGGCTGACTATGACTATGGGGATGAAAAAAGCAAACTGCAAGCCCAGCTTGGCCCCGAACCAGTAGGAATAGTCCTTTTTGTAGGTACCGGGCCGGACCAACAAAGCACCGTAGTATTCACCAGCGGGATAACCCACCGTGCCGAACGCAGCGTTGTAGGGCGGCCAGCCGACGCCGGTGGAGGTGGCTTTGACCTGATCTTCATTGCCGACCAGCTTTTTAGCTCGCTCATCGTTGCTGGTGGGGAGAATGTTGTTGGTGATGAGCCAGCTGGAGGCAGCCCCTTGCTGGGCACTGGGGGTGGCTGCCGCGATCAAGTGGGAGAGCATCTCATGGCCCATTACTACCCGCTCCCCCTGCGGGGTGAAGAAGGCCGGTGGGGGGGTGGCAGGAGCGCTTGTAAATGGAACGATTTGCATTTGAAGTGGGAAAGCTACGTAAAAGTTGCGGCTGAGGAGGCGCAGTATGGCCGGAGCAGGCTCCACCTTGACCTCGACCTGGGTGGGGGTAAAGGAGGCTACGGTGAAGCCGCTGTTTGCCTGGTAGGTCTGGTAGCCGTCTGCGGGGCGGGCAGGGTTGAGCAGGGTGGCGGCCTTGCTGCCGTCGGGGTTGACGTAGACGCCGATGTTGTTGGCGACGAAACTTTCATGCAAATGCCGCAGCTGATACCCCCCGGCCCGCACTTTGAACTCGTAGCGACCAGGGCCGAATCTTTTGCCATCTAACAAAGGGTCTGAACCCCTTATCTCTACCAGCGGGCGGTTGAAGCCGGGAGGGGCCTGGATGTCTAAAATCAGATCCCCGATGGCCGGTTTTTCCGGACCGCACTCGGTGAGCTGGGTGGGGGCGTGGCCGGGGTAGAAGGTCAGGGGAAAGGCCAGGTCGTAGCGGCGCACGCTCTCGCCCTGCCGCGCTTCGGCGTAGAGCACCAGGCTTTGCTGGCGGTAGAGCTGGTTGTTCTGCACAAAAGCTGGTTTGGGGTAGATGATGCCCGGCAGGTCTTCCGGCTCTACCTGCCAGGGGGCCTGGCTCTGGTTGGGGGTACGCAGGGCCTCACCCCGCTGGTTGCTGTAGGTGATTCCGACGGTGGTCTGGGTGGCCCCGCTGAGCAGGGGACGCCAGGGCTGGCTATCTCGGCGGATGTAGAGTACGGCGGGCTCTACCGGGGTGTTGGGGTAGTAGCGCTGGATGGCGCTGCCGGTCGCGATTTCCAGGGTGCCCGCGCCGAAGAAACGGGTGTTGGGGGTGTACTCAACCCCGGCCACACAGTTGTTGGAGAGGTTGATTCTCCCAGAACCGACGGTATAGGGCACCAGGTTAATATGCCCCATTCCGTTAGAGAAGGCACCCAGACCGTTTTGGACGGGGAGGGTGTAAAGTTCTACTCTAGCAGTCCCAGGCAGGGCCAGCACATCCCTGGGATCTATTTTCAGATCGCTGCTTTCCCGCGCATAGACGACCTGGATATAGTCGGCGCTGGCGTTGCGGATGCCCAGCAGAGGGGCGCTGGTTAGCTCGCTTTGCAAGGTCTGGCGGGCAATGGAGAGCTCGGTCTCGAGGGCCGCGCCATCCTGGGCCGTGACCACGGTCTGGCTGGCGGCACGGGTCACGGTGATGGCAATGAGGCCCACCACCAGCAGGAGGGCGGTGGCTACCGCAATTTCAATCAGGGTGAATCCACGGCGGTTCATTCGCACCTCAGAGAAAGGATCAGGTGGGGCAGGGCATAGTAAGGGGGGTACTGCCCATCCCGGATGGTGTCGTTGTAACGGTTGGTGGCCAGCACTGTGCTTCCGGCGGCCTGGCCGAGGCGAGGCCAGCCACTGCCGGTTGCGGTGGCGCTGGGAAAGGTGGCGCTCCAGGAGAGCTGGGGCGCACCGCAGAGCAAAGCGTCGTTGGCGCTGGCGAAGTTTACGTTGACAGTAAGTTGTGTTCCACAGTAGGAGGTCGTGTTGCAGTCCAGGTTGCCGGTCAGGGTGCGGCTTTTCTGCACACTCCCATCCCCCTGGGTGGTGGGGTTTTGCAAGAGGCTATCGAGGGTCTGGTTATTGACAATCCATGAACCCACGCCGATCTGCACCCGGGTACGCCCCAGCGCCGCCGCACCCTCGGCGGTCTTGTGGATGCCATAGAGGTCTACCCGGTAGGGTACGCTCAGAACCTTAGCAACCACCGGGACATTGACCACCTGTCCAGCGGCCAAGATAGCCTCGCTTTCAACCCCTCTGCTCTGGTAACGCACCCCGCTCGAGCCCGTATAAGTTAGGGACAGCAGGTTGAGGTTAGGTAGAGCAGATTCATGGGTGCCGGGGCCCTGCACGTTAGAGCCGTTGGCCCTGATCTGCATGGCGTCGGTGGGATAGGGGGGCGGGAAGTAATCGGTAATCTCTTCACCAACCGTGCCCCACCTTGATTGAAAGTACCACAGGTATTTGCCGGGTTCCCCGCTGGTGCCGCTGATGCTCAGGTTATAGGTCTGTTCGGGTTCGACCTCCAGGTTGGGCGGATTGGGGGTGGTACGGGGGTACACACCGGGCTGGCTGGTCAGGGCCAGGGCGCTGTACTGCTGGCGGCGGCCCTGGACGGCAGGCAACCATACGGTGTTGCTGCCGGTGAGACTCCGCCGGAAATCGTTGGACTCGGGTGGGATGGCCGGGCCCAATAACTCGGCCTGCATATTGCTGGCGATGCTATGGTTCAATCGGGCGTAGCTGGGATAGTCGCACCAGTAAAAGCGGTTGACCTGTCCTCCTGTCAGGGGCAGGGTTTGCGGGCCCACCATGCCGGTACTCAGGACGCTGTTGCAGTCGGGGGTCTGGCCGGGCTGCCCTCGAGCTACCCGAACCCGGCGGGGGGTGCCGTTGGCCAGACGAATGCCCAGCTCAGCCGGGCCATCCAGCGGGGTCAGGGTAAGCTGGTCGCTGATCAGGAACTTTTCCACCGGGTTGTTTGCTGGCGTGATGTTTCTGTGGAGGACGCTGTTCTTCTCCAGACGAAAGGTGTACTGCGTGGCGCTGGCTCCGCCGGCCGGGATCAGGGCAAAGTAAGCGTCCTGGGTCTGGTAGGAAACGGTGATGCTGGATTTTTGTCCAGGCTCTATGTCCACCACGATGGGGGAGGGGGCCTGGTAGGCATACTCCAACCCATCTACGGTGGCGGTGAAGGGAACGGAGGTCAGGCTGTAACGCCCCGGCAGAACCTCCTCCACGGTGTTGTTGGCCAGGGTGTAGGTCTGGCCGTTGAAGCGCACCGCTCCTTTACGTTCACCGTTGGGCAGGCTGGTGGGGTACTCGATGTTGATCTCCAGGGCCCCGCTGGTGGCCAGGTAGCGCACCAGCACCTTGTTGGGCTGGGTACGCACCAGGGGCTCGTAGCCGATGCCGTCCAGCACCACCTTGCGGGCGTTCAGGGTGTAGTTGCCGCTGGGAACCTGGGTGCTGCCGCAGCTCGAGATGGCGATCTGGCCGCCCTCGCTTTCTTGCAGGGTGACCTGCGGGGTCATGGCCACCGGGCAGGTGACCTCGACCTCAAAGGGCTGGCCCATGCTGAGGTTATTGATGGCCTGGGTGAGCGGGGGCAGCAGGTAGCCCTTCTGTCGGCAGAACTCCTGGCCGCTGTTGCGGATGCAGATCTCCGCCCGGTAGCGCATGAACTCCACATCGTTGAGGGTCTGGCCCCCCTGGTTCTCCACCCGCAGGCGCAGGGCCCCCGGGGGCAGCCGCAAGGGGATCAGGTTTTGCAGATCCTGGTTGTAGTCCACGTTCAGGGCCTGGCCGGCCACGGGTGCCAGGGCGGGATTGCCCCGGCGGAGCTCGGCCTCCAGGTAGCGCTGGGCCTGCTCCAGCAAGACGGCATTGCGGGCGTTGACGCTGCTGGCCCCGGTCGCCCCCAGGACGCTGAAGGTGAAGAGCAGCACCGCCCCCAGGATGGCCAGGGCCGCGACGACTTCGAGGAGGGTAAAGCCGCGGCGCATTTATTCCTCCGCTTTGAGCTTGCTCCACTGTATGCAGATTTCGTGTTCAGGGGTTTCTATCATTTGTGTGCAAGCCTCGTAGTAGCGAGCATAATTGACCGTGAACTGGATGACCCCTCGAGCTGTGACCCCCAGGGTCTGGTTCAGGTCGCTGGAGGTAGCCGGGTTGGGCGCCGGGTGTGTGTTGAAGGGATACCACCAGTCATCCCGAATACCGGCATAGATATTGACCGAGGTATTGGCAGGCAGCAGGCGGTTGTAGGTGGCGAAGCCAGCATCCTCCAACCAGCCTGGACCTAGCCACATGCTTGTTCCATTGTTGGTGATTTGAGCATAGAACCGGTCTATGCTCAGGCGCAGAAGGCCCATGTTGTCCCCGTAGCTGTGGTTGACGGTGGTGGTCTGGTTGGCGTTGATGGTGACCGGCTCACAGCGGGGGGTACCGACGGTCTGCCCTTCCCAGCCTATGCGACCGATCCCCAGGTAATAGCTACCGGCCCGCACGCTGGTCTGCCAGGCATGGCTGCTCTGGTTGGTGAAGATGCTGGAGGGGCTTTGGCCGGCAGCCGGGGTGTTGCAGCCCCCGTCGGCGTAAAGCCCCACGCGGTAGTTGCCCTGGCCTCCGTAGGGGACAAACCAGTGGCTGAAATTGACCCGCACGGTGCCGCGCAGCTCGGTGAAGCTGAGGGTGGCGCTGTGGCTGGAGCCCGCCGTAACGTTGAGGCTGCCGGGGGAGAACTGGCTGGCATAGCCGGGGTGGGGGTTGTGCAATACCAGGGAGAGGCTGGCATTGCCCAGGGGGCTGACCGTGTAGAAGCGGGCCGGCAGGCCGTCCACCAGCTGCACCGTCTCGAGCTTCTTCCCCCCCAGCATCACATCGGCCCAGCGGCCCCGCAGCTCGCTGGGGATGCTCGGGATGCTCAGGCTGATCTCCGCGTGGTGGCGGTTGTAGGAGACCGTCACGCTGGCGCTCTGGCCGCTCAATACCTGGACGCTCTGGGAGCTGACCCGCCACTCCCTGGGATCGGGCATTCCCGCCGAGGTGTAGTTGTCCAGATCCACGTTGTAGTTGCAGCCGGCGAAGACCTCAACGGTGTTGCTGCCGTTCTGCACCTCCACCGTCTTGCTGGGGCAGGCCTGGCCTTTCCAGGTGCCGCTGAGCCGGGCGTTGGTTCTGACCCCGTTGGGCAGGCCGCTCAGGTTGAGGCTGAGCCGTCCGGTTCCTGCCTCCTGGCCGAACTGCACCTGGGTCTGGACGCGGCCCGCCTCGGCACAGCCGATGCCGGTCAGCAGCAAGGTGTACTGGCGCTTCCAGGGGTCGGGGTTGCGGCCCACGCTAAAGCGCAGGGCGTGTTCGCCATCGGCCACCGAGATGGGCGCCGGGGCGCTCCCGGTGTCGCCGGGGGTCAGGCTGGACTCCACCTGATCCACCCCCCGGGTCTGGAAGCGGGCCTCCAGGGTCGCCCCTTCCTGGGAGATGTTGCTGGATGACAGCGTTACCTGGGACAGCAGGGCGCTTTGTAGGCGGTACTGCACCTCCACTGCGGCTAGGCGCCCCCCGGCAATGCGCACCGAGGGCGGGGTGGGGGTGCCGCTATACTGGCAGCCCTCGTGGCGCACGCTGAGGGCCTCGATGCTGTACTCCCCTTCGTTCAGGCTGAGGTTGGCCGGGAGGGTTTCGGTGCGCAGGGCGGCGCCCCCGGCGCTGAGGCTGGCCTGGGGGCGGGGCGCGCCTGCGGGCAGGCCGCGGGCGCTGATGTACAGGCGGCCCTGGGCGTTCTCTGCCGGGGCGTTGCCGGTGTCGCCGCCGGGTGGCGGGCTGGCCACCGGCGGGGGACTGGGGGGCTCGGGGCTTGTGGGCGAACCCGTGTTCTGGCCCTGGGGCAGCCGCGGGGCGTTGCTGGCAGGGGCGGTGAACACCCGGGCGCAGGAGAAGTCCTCGAGGGCCACCTGCTGCTGGGCCAGGGTGAAGGGGTTGTGGAAGAGCACCTGCCCCCGGGGCCCGTGAAAGGCGAAGGCCTCGCAGCTGTCGGCGTCCTGGGCTTGAAGCTGGCCGTTGCGGGTGACCCGGTACAGGCCGGGGCCGTTGTTGATGGGGCGGATGGTGTTGAGCTTGAGGCTGCGGCTTTCCAGGGTCTCCCCGCTGTTCAGATCGAGAACCCCGAGCTGGAGCTGGCCATTGGCCAGGCGGCTCTCCACCCCGATGCTCCGCTCCGGTTCGTTGCGGCTCTTGGCGATGGCCTCGGCATAGACCACCCGGACGGCGGACATTACCATGGGCAGTTCCTCGCTACCTGCCCGCCCCGGGCGAAAGGCCAGCAGCACGATCAACAGGATGCTGACCGTGGCCAGCAGCTCGACTAGGGTGATTCCACGCGAAAACATAAGAGCATTATAACAGTGAAAAAATTTCACGTTGAAAAATCCCGCACCTTTGGGTGCGGGCGGGGGAGGCGGCGGGTCACGGCGCCAGGTACATTTGATCGGGGTTCTGCGTCCACCAGGTAACCACCCGGTAGCTGGCGCCGCCGGGGAGAACCCCCAGGGCGCACATGATTTCCGCGCTCGAGCGGGCCGCCCAGCGCACCGCCGGGTTGAGATCGGCCCCGCCGGAGCAGTCGTAGTAGGTATAGCCGCCGGGGGCCCCGGTAGGGGGGGTGATGGGGGCCAGGCCGAGCTGGCCGGCCAGGTCGGCCGGGGTGCGCTCCGGATCCTGCACCAGGTAGTTGGACACCGACTGGGCCACGGCCACCCCCAGGGTCTGGGCCTCGGCGTAGTAGGTGCTGGCCCGGTTGGCGGTGATGCGCGGCACCAGCGCCAGCGCCAGGATCAGGATGATGCCGATGATGGCCGCCAGTTCCACAAGGGTAAAGCCACGTTGGTTCATGCGCACCCCTAGCGAATCTGCTGGATCTTGTTGATGGCGTCGTAGAAGGGCACCATCAAGGAGAGGATCAGCCCCCCCACCACCACCGCCATGACCACGATGAGGGCCGGCTCAATCAGCTTGGAGTTCTGCTGCACGCCCCGGCGCACCTGCTCCTTGAGGTACTGGGCGTACTTCTCGGTGAGGTCGGGGATGGCGTTGCCCTGCTCCCCGGCGGCCACCAGGGGGGGGATCTCCGAGGGGATCCACTCCGGCTCGGCCTTCATGGCCTGGGATAGCAGCTGCCCGGCCTCCACCCGTTTCTTGAGGTTGCGGGCCACCTCCCTGTAGACCACCGAGCCGGTGGTGGCGCCGCTGATCTCCAGGGCCCGGGGCATGTTGACCGCCGCCGCCAGCAAAAAGGACAGGTTGGAGAGGAAGACCCCCACGTTGAGGGTGCGCCGCATGGCCCCGATCAGGGGCAGCTTGTAGAGCGTCCGGTCAATGGTCTCGCTGCCGCCGGGGGTGCGGGCCCACAGCACGGTGGCGGCCACGAGGGCGGCCACCCCCACAAAGAAGATGAAGCCGTTGCCGCGCAGGAAGTCGGATATGGCGATGACCACCTGGGTATAGATGGGGTAGTCGCTGGGCTTGAGGCCCATGCCGGAGAGCACCTGCATGAAGCGGGGCACAAAGCCGGTGAGCAGGAAGTACACCGCCAGGCCGATGAAGCCCAGGATGGCCACCGGGTAGGTCAGAGCCCCGCGGATCTCGTCGCGGATGCGGATGCTCTCGTCGAGCTCCCCGGCCAGGCGCAGGAAGACCTTGCCGAGACTGCCCCCCTCCTCGCTGGCCCGCGCCGCCGCCACATGGGCGGGGGCAAATCCCAGCTGCTCCATGGACTGCGAGAGCGAGAGACCGGCGTTGTTGTAGGCGATCCAGCGCTTGGCCAGCGGGCCCAGCACCTTGTGCTGCGAGAGCGACTCCAGCGCCACCGAGAGGGTGACCCCGGCGTTGAGCAGGGTGCCCAGGGTGCGGAAGAGCTGCGCGATGTGGACGTCCTTGACCTTCAGGCTGGGGCGGGCGCTGCGGCTCAGCTCCTGCACCGAGAGCACCACCAGCCGCCGGGCGCTCAGGGCGGCCAGGGCCTCGTTGTAGCTGGCCGCCTCGATCTCCCCGCTGATCTCCTTGGCCGAGCCTTCCGGGAGGGCTTTGTAGCTGAAGGTGGCCATACCTTACTTCACCACGGGCATGAACTCCAGGCTCCACTCCTGCACCCAGCGCACGCTGCTCAGGGTGGGATCCAGCCGGAGGGCCTCGATCTCCAGCTGCACCTTGCCGGGCTCGGGCTGCACGTCCAGTTCGATGCCGCCCACCGCCGAGGAGCGCGGGGGGATCCAGCCGCTGCGGCCGCTGGTGAAGCGCAGGTTGGCGTTGCCCTTGAGGGGCTTGCCGTTCAGCAGCACCCGCAGGCCCTGCGGCTCCAGCACATAGGGGTGCTCCTCGCCGTTGTTGAGGGTGAAACCGACCCACAGCTTGCCGTTGCGCACGGTGAGGGTGCCGATCAGGCCCCGGCTGGCCTCCTCCTTGGCGACGACGTTGACGCTCGAGCCGCTGGGCCGGGCCACCGGCGCGGGGGGTTGGGCGGGGGTGGGGGCGGGTGCGGGCGGGGCCGGTGGGGTGGCCGCCGGGGTCGGGGCCGGGGGCTGGGGAATGGGGCCGGCTCCCATCGCCAGGCGCTGGCTGAGCAATGCCACGGTCTTGCTGAGCTCGCTCAGGGCCTGCCACAGCCCCTCGTTGGCGCTGGAGGCGGGGGCGGGGGCGGGATTGGCGGGCGCGGTGGTCGGGGTTGGGGCCGGGGCCTGGGCTTGAGCAGGCTGGGCCGGGGCCTGGGGCAGGAAGACCGTGAGCTGGGTTTCCGGGGTGTCCTGGTTGAAGCGGATGGGCAGGCGGAACTCCCGGCCCAGGCGCACTCCTACCTCCATCGAGCGGCCCCACAGGGAGGGGTCGCCCTGGAGGCAGAGGCGCCGGGCCTCCACGCTGAGGGGGGCGATGCCGCCGTAGAACTGGATGCCCTCGGGGGCCTGGGGGAACTCCAGGCAGGTCTTGCTACCCACCGATATCGGCAGGGTGCGCTCCTCCAGGGTGAGCGTGCCGGTGACCTGGGGGGCGGCCAGGGCCAGGGCGCCAAGGACGGTGACGGTGAGGGTTAGGGGGTTTTTATACGGCACGGGCATTATTTTCCTCCGTTGAGATCAAAGCGCTGGATGCCGTTCCAGTTGGGCAGGGCAGGGGCGGTGAAGCTGGGGGTGACGTTCTGCTTTTGCACGGTGTTGCCGGGGATGACCACGGGGGAGACCAGGATCACCAGGGATTGCGAGGTCTCGCTGACCTGCTCGCTTTTGAACAAAGCTCCCAGGATGGGGATGTCCTTGAGTACCGGCACCCCGCTTTCGGTGCGCTGCTTTTCCACCCCCAGGGTGCCGCCCAGGATGGCGGTCTGGCCAGAACCGATGCGAAGGGTGGTCTTGGTCTGCGACTTGTTCAGCAGGATGCTGTTCTGGATGGGGCCGCTGCTGGGCAGGTCGCCCAGTTGCAGATCCAGCTCCACCATCACGCTTTCATCGCCCAGGATGACCGGGGTGGCGCGGGCCACCAGGCCGTACTCGTACTCGGTGGAGCTGGTGACGGTGGTGCCGCTGCTGCTGCTGGCGGTGGTCTGCACCACCAGCTTGCCGCCTGAGAGCAGTTCCACCGGCGAGCCGTTGGTTGCCACGATTACCGAGTCCAGCACCTTGCGGGCCTGGCCCTGGGCGGCCAGGGTGTCCAGCCGGGTGACCAGGGAGCCCACCACCGGCAGGCCGATGGAGGTGCCCACGGTCAGCCCGCCCCCGCCGAAGCCCCCGTTGAGGCTGACCGGGGTATCGGACAGGCGCCAGTCAAAACCCAGGTTGAAGGTGTCGGTGGTCTTGAGCTGGTAGATGGCCACCCGCAGCTGGGCCTGCACCGGGGGCTGGTCGAGGGCCTCGAGCAGCTTGAGAGCCCGGGCCACCTCGCTCTTGCTGCCGGTGAGCACCACCGCGTTCTGCCGGGCCACGGTGGCGGCCTGCACCTTGGAAGCGGCCTCGGCGCGGGCGTTGCCGGAGGGGGCGGCCTGGCCCTGGGCAGCCTGGCCCTGGTTGGCGTTGCGCAGCTCGTTGAAGGCGCTGGCCAGTTCCTTGGCCGCCACGTAGCGGGCCACGTAGAGCTCGGTCACCTGCTCCTGCTCGGCGCTGGCCTTGGCCTGGGCCTCCTTGTCCAGGTCGGCCTGGGTGGGCCGATCCAGCCGCTTGATGGCCTGGGCGATCTGCACGTGCAGCTCGGGATCGGCCTTGACCACCAGGGTCTTGCTCTCGTCCATCGGCAGCAGGGTGGCGCCGGGGAAGAGCGGTTGCAGCACCTTGGCAAAAACCGAGGGCACCTGCTGCAACTGGTAGTTGAGCACGGTGTCCCCCACCACCGAGGGCAGGGTGGAGGTCTGGGTCTGGGAGAGCGCGGTGCGCACCCGTTGCAGATCCTCCTCGAAGGCCTTGTGGCGCTCCTCGGTTAGCTGGGCGTAGACCAGCCCGTTGTCCCCGGAGAAGCTGATGGCATCCCCGTAGATCCGGCGCAGCGAGTCGAAGGCGATCTGCGCCCCGCCGCCGGTGCCCAGGGTGTAGATCTTGAGGCTGGTCTGCGGGGCGCCCTGGGGGGCGGGCGGGGCGTTGCGGGCGTCAATCTCCCCTAAAAGCTGGCCCACCCGCTTGAGCGCGTCCTCGCTGCCCAGGGCGATGAGGCCGCCGGGAACCACCCGGGTCTCCACGCTGAGGATGCGCAGCGCCTCCAGGTAGCGCTCGCCGTTCTCCCGAGTGGGGAAGTAGCGCACCGCCGGGGGGGTGGGGTCGCTGGCTTTGGGGGCCAGGGCTTCCACCTGGCTGACGAAGGTCTTGGCCCGGGCAATCTGTTCCGGCAGCCCCCGCACCACCAAAGCGCCGCCCAGGGTGTAGGCCTCGAGGTCGAACAACGGCTTGATCAGCGGCAGTAGCTCGGTGGGCTTGCCGGTAGGCAGCACCTCCAGCACCGGGGCCTGGGCCGGGGGCTGGGTCGGGGCCGCGAGGGGGCGGCGCACCAGGGCCGCTATCTGGTCGGCGGGGCCCACGATCAGGATGTTGCCCGCGGCGGCGAAGTCAAAGGAGGGGCCTAAGGTGCCGTAGACCAGGGTGGGCCAGACCTGGCGGAAGGGCCGCCGATCCACCACCAGCCGCACCTTGGGGTTGGGGGTGTCCTTGAGGTGGATGAACCCAAAGCCGGCTTCCTGAGCAGCCAGCCGCATCAGGGTCAGCACCTCGGTGCCTTCCAGGCCGGTTTGCAGGGTGACCGGGCGGCTGGCCTGGGCGCTCTCGGGAATGCGACCCAGGACGGGTTGCAGGTTGGACAGGGGTTGGGCAACGGCGATGGCGAGCGCAAACAGTAGGGGAAAAAGCAATCTCATGGGTGAACCTCGTAGGCTTTGCCGTCTACGACAAGCTGAACTTTGGGGCGTATACGGGTAAGGCGAACCGTGGAGTCGCCGACCTTCTGGCTCTGCCCGATTTGCAGCTCCACCGCGCTGCTGCCGATCTCCACGATGGCGCGCCGGTCGCTGTGGGCAATCAGGCGCACGGAAGGGGCGGGCTTTTCCGGGGCTGCCACGGTGGGGAGGGGCAGCGGGGGCAGTGCAGGGGCCGAGGCCAGCGGGGGCAGGGGGGCCGGGGGCAGGGGGGCCGGGGCCGCCTTGCGGGCCGGGGGCTTGGGACGCTCGCTTTCCTTGAGCTGCACGGCGCGCTGGAAGGGGTCGTAGCTGTCTACCGGGGGTGGAACCACCACCGGCTTGGGGGAGGCCTCGGCGACGGCCGCAGGAGGGGCGTCGGTGGCCACCGCCTCAGTGGTCTGTGGGCCTTGCGCCTCCGCCGGGGTCTCCAGATCCTGCGGCGGCAGGGGCTCGATGGTGACCGGGGGCGCGGGGGTCTCTGCGCTGCTGGGGGGTGGGGGGGTTTCCACCGGGCCGGGGGGCGTGCTCGAGGCCATCGTGGTGCTGGGGCCGGGCGCGGGCCGGGGCCCGCTGGGCGCCAGGATCAGGTAGCCTGCCGCCAGGCCCCCGAGCAGCAGAACCGCCAGGATGGGGGGTCTGATGGGAAGGCGCTTCATGGCTCCTCCTTGTAAAAGGCCCCCAGGGTCAGGCTGAAGGCCACCTCGGGGCCGGACTGGGTCATTTGCAGGGTGCGCACCCCCAGGGCCACGGGGGCGTTTTGCTCGATGCGGCTGAGCAGGCGCAGGATTTGCGGATAGCGGCCCTTGCCGCTCAGCATTATCTCCATCTCGCTGTAGCCCTGTTGTTTCTTGGGGGTGGTGAAGTTGATGCTGCTGAGGCTGAGCTTCTCCTGGGCGGCGCTGTTTTCCATGTAGCGCACCAGGCTCTCCCGCGCCAGGGGACGCAGCAGGCCGGAAAGGTGCTGTTCCTCCGCCTGGAGCCGATCCAGCTCGACCTGGTACTGCTGGCTGGAGGCCAGCTCGGCCTTGCGCTGGCTGAGGGTGCGGGTGCGGGCCTGGTACTCCAGGTTGAGGGTGTTGATCTCCTGGAGCTTGGGGCTGAAATACAGCACGTATCCCAACACCCCCAGTAGCAACACGGCGTGGATGGCGTAGCGGTTGATCAGGGCAATGGTCTGGGCATTCATGGTCTCACCGCCGGGTCACCTGCACGTCCACCGTCAGGGTGTTCTTGCCGCTGAAGGAGACGTTGCCGAGCTCGACCTGGCCAACTTTTTTCAGCGGCTGGAGGGCCGCTTCCAGGGCCTCGGCGTTGGGGGCCAGCATGGACAGGCGGATCTCCGAGGTCTGGGCTTGCAGGTTGAAGGACTCCACCCCGGCCTGGCCGCTTTGCAGCGCCCGGGCTACCTCCGGGAGCAGGGTGTGGGTCTGGAGCGAGACCGCCTTCTTGATCTCCTCGTAGCGGGCCAGGTTGCTCTTGGTCTGCTGGATCTGCTGCTGGATGCCCGCCAGGGCCCCCAGTTCCCGGTCTATCTGGCGGATCTCGGCGTTGACCAGAGCGAGGCGCTGTTTGACCTGGGCAACAGTGCTCTCCCCGTAGACGGCCATCCCCAGGAGGACGGCCAAACCCCCCACCAGCACCCCCTTGGTCTGGGGACTCAGGCTGGGGGGGGCCAGCAGGGTCAGGGTGTCGGCGCGGTTGACCAGCCCCTCCAGGATGGACAGGTCGCCCATCGCACCGGCAATGAGCTGGGACTCGTCGGCAATAGGGTCAATCTCCCCGATGACGTTGAAGCCGCGGTCTTTGAGGCCATCGCCCAGCTCCAGCAGCTCGGGGCGATCCCCCAGCAGCACCCCGTACAGGGGTTTGCCCGGGGGCCGGGGCACGTCGTCAATGGCATCCCGCACCACCTGACCGCTTTCGTGGGGGTCAATGCTGGCCAGGTGGTAGCTGCGCGGCTCCGCCTCCTCGGTGATGAGGATGTGCAGGTGCTCCTCCTGCTGGATGAACCAGATGGCGTTGGACTGCCGCAGGTGCTCCATCTGCTGGAAGCCCGCGATGACCCCGGCCAGCGGCGCGTAGGTCAGGGTGCGCGGGCTCAGCCTGAAGCGGGCCACCACCCGGGCCAGCTCGGCCAGCAGCTCCCGTGGATAGACCACGGTCAATAGCCCCTTGGAGCCCCGCACGTAGCCCACCTCGATGGCCGCTGCGTCCATGTTGAGCACCGGCGCCACGTTGAGCTTGATGGCCTCGGGGGAGATCTGCTGGATTTTGAGCGGGATGGTCTTCGCCACCGCCACCGGCGGGTGTATCAGCACCCCCAGGGGGGCGCCTCGGGCCGGCTTGAGGGCGGTCACCACCTTGGCCAGGTTGCCGGGCTTGCGAGGCTCAGCGACCCGCCTGGTAATCGTGCCGTCTTCGCTGGCAACGAATCCGCGGATACGGCTTTCCGTGATTTCCAGGACGATCCACTGGGTTCTCGCGGTTGAATTAGGCCGCAAGTTTTTCACGCGACCTATGATAACACAAGACCCGAAATCTTTTCAGTTATTCAATTTCCCCGTCGCCGGCTGCTCCGGTCACCTCGGCCAGGGTGGTGTGGCCTTGCAAAACTTTTTCCAGTCCATCCTCGAAGAGGGTGATCATGCCGCTCTTGCGGGCCATCTGGGCAATCTCCTGGGCCGAACGGCGTTCGGCGATGGCCGCCTCGATCTCCGGGGTGACCACCATCAGCTCGTGGATGGCGATGCGGCCGTAGTAGCCGGTCTTGTGACAGTACTCGCAGCCGACCGGGGTTTTGGGCTGGATCTGGCTGCCGTCGAACCGGTACTGCTTTGCCAGCTCCAGCAGCAGGCGGTGGTCGCTGGAGCCAGGCTCCATCTCCGTGCTGCAACGGGGACAGATCCGGCGCACCAGCCGCTGGGCCAGCACCCCGCGCAGGCTGGGGGCCAGGTTGAAGGACTCGATCCCCATCTGCAACAGCCGGGTCACCGAGGAGGCCGCGTCGTTGGTGTGCAGGGTGCCGAAGACCAGGTGGCCGGTGAGGGCGGCCTGGGTGGCGATATGGGCGGTCTCGCTGTCGCGGATCTCGCCCACATAGATTACATCCGGATCCTGGCGCAAGAAGGCCCGCAGGGCCCGGGCAAAGGTGTAGCCCGCCTCCTCGTTGACCTGGTGCTGGATGACCCCGGGAATGGGGTACTCCACCGGGTCTTCCACCGAGAGCACCTTGCGGGCACTGGTGGCCACCCGGCTGACGGTGGCTGCCAGGGTGGTGGACTTGCCCGAGCCGGTGGGCCCGGTGACCAGCACGATCCCGGTGGGCTTGCGGATCACGTCGGCGTAGAGGGTCAGGTTGCGCTCGCTGAAGCCGAGCTGCTCGAGAGAGGGGATGTCCTTTTCCCGTGGCAGCAAGCGCATCACCAGCATCTCCCCGTGGATGGTGGGCCCGGTGGAAAGCCGCAGGGTGACCCCCTGCTCCTTGAGCACCAGCCGCCCGTCCTGGGGCAGCCGCCGCTCGGCAATGTTGAGGTTGGCGGCGTTCTTGATGCCGGTGATGATGCTGGCCCCGGCCTCCTTCTGGATGGTCTCTTTGACCCGCAACTGGCCGTCCACGCGGAAGCGGATGGTCAGGCTGCCCCCCCGCTGCGGCTCGATGTGGATGTCCGAGGCCCGTTCCAGGGTGGCCTCGTTGACCAGGCCCTTGAGAAACTCCCACACGTCGTTGTTTTCCTCGTCGGCCTCGGTGACGCTTCCCTGGGCGATCTGCTGCTGGGCCAGGGCGATCTGCTCGGCTTTCTGCCGCCGGATGATGACGCTTTCGATGATGCGCTGGATGGCGCTGCTGGGGGCGATCAGGTACTGCACCCGTTCGCGCACCTGCTGGGAGATGGCGTCCTTGATCTGGGAGTTTATGTAGGGTACGGCAATCTGCAAAACGCCTTTCTCGTCAATGGCGATGGGCAGGATGCCGTAGGTGCGGATGACCGCATCGGAAATCTTTTGCAAGGCCCTGGGGTCGGGCTCCACCCCGCTGAGGGACTCGTACTTCAGGCCGCGGAACTTGGCATACGCCCTGGCGGCCACGTCCTCGGGGATGCGCTCTTTTTCCAGGATGTCCTCGGGGGGCAGGGTTTGCGCTCGCTGGAGCACCTCTTCGGGCAGCTTGAGACCCGGCACCTCGGCGGCCACTTCGCGCAGAGTATCGTGGAATGCTTTTTTCCCGGTGCCGAGTGCGTTGAGCCAGCTCATAGGTTGATTATAGGGGGCGGGCGAAAAAATTGTGAATGAAGATGACAAAGCCGCGGGCTTACCAGAGGGGGCGCCGGGCATAGTCGGCGGGAAAGCCCATGCGGTCAAGATAGGCGGCATTGGCGTGGAGCAACGCCGTCAGCCGGGCCGGCCAGTCGTTGTGTGGATCCAGCCGAACCATCAGGTAGCGCAACAGGGTGAGGCTGCGGTAAATCTTTTGCGGCTGGGGGGAGGGCTCAAGGCTCTCGGCGAGGTTGCCCGGGTTCTTGTGCAGCCTAGGCAGGGGGTACACGCTGAAAACCCTGTCCCACAGGCGGGCATGGTGGGCGGCATGGTTTCGCACCGAGACCAGGTGGCGGGTGGCGTTTTTGAGGTAGCGGTCGGGCAAGCCAAACAGGCGGGCAATGTTTTGCGAAACCACCCGGTCGTTCAGGTTGCCGTACCACTTGCTCAGGTTGCCCAATGACATGGCCTCGCAGGCCAGCCAGACGGGCGGAAGCGGCTCCTGGTAGCTGTTCTTGAAGTGCTCGAAGATGGGGTCGTCCTTTGTGGGGCGATTCCATTCCTCCCGCAGGCGCCCGAGGTCTTTTTCAAAGTGCTGGGCATCTCGGTAGTGCTTTTTCTCGAGGTAGCCAAAAGGCCCGTGCGCGCTGGCCATCTGGTGGGCCCACTGGGTGCGCAGGGCCACCTCGAAGCGCTCCAGGGCCTCCAGGGCCAGGAGGCGCAACGTCCGGTCAAACTCGTAGAGGGCCCAGACCTCCTCAAAGGTGGTTTCTCCTCGAAACTTGTGGCTGGCGTTATTTACCTCAAAAGGATGCCAGTAGGGGCGCAGCCGGGAATAGGAAACGCGGCTGAGGATGGCTTCAGCCCTGGCTTCGTCGTCAAAGTTCATGCCCCGGCTTTTGAGCTGGTTTATCTGTTCCTGGATGCTGAGCGGCTTTTTTGCATAGGGGCGCTGGGCGGGCATAAATAAACGTCCCCCTCGTGAGGCGGATGCCTGGAGGGGGCCTTGTCAACATATAGGATAGAGGAACAGCTTGCTCTGTGTCAACGTTGGCGGCCCAAGCAATCACGTTAGGGTGGGCAGCTTTTCCACCACCTGCTGCATCTGCCGGCGGGAGGTGTGCAGGTAGATCAGGGTGGTGTTGAGGCTTTCGTGGCCCAGCAGGTGCCGCACCGAGTTGAGATCCGCTCCCTGTTCGACCAGCAGGGTGGCGAAGGCGTGGCGGAGCTTGTGCGGGGTGAACTCCTCGGGGTTGAGGCGGGCGGCCTTGGCCGCGTTGGCAAAGCACATCTCCACGTAGCGCACGCTGGGCACCCGGCCCTCGCGGGGGCCTTCCGGGAAGACGAACACCGGGCCCCGGCGCCGTTTGTGAAACCAGTCCAGCAGGGCGGCGCGGGCGGTGGGGGAGAGGGCCACCAGGCGCTCCTTGTTGCCCTTGCCGACCACCCGCAGGGCCATGGGGGTGTCGTCCTCGTAGATGAGATCCTCGCCCCGCAGGGCCAGGGCCTCCGAGATGCGCAAGCCGGTGCCGTAGAGGAAGCTGGCCAGGCTGACCATCAAAAAGCCGTGGGGCCCCAGGTTGAGGGCGTGCAGGAAGCGCTTGAGATGCTTGACCTCGGGGTGGAGCGGCAGGCGGCGGCCCCGCCGGGGCTTGGGGATCTGGGCGGTGACCTCGGGAAACCCCGCGAAGCGCAGGAAGCTGCCGTAGAGGAAGACCAGATCCTGGAAGCGCTTGGGGCTTCTGGAGCGCTCCTTGATCAGGGCCTCCACCAAGGGGGCCAGGGCTTCGGGCTCGGCGATTTCGGAGCGGTTGGCCATCAGGTGTTCCACCAGGGCCTTGAGGTCGTAGCGGTACTGCCGCAGGGTGGTGGCGGCGTAGTTCTTGCGGGAAAGCAGGTGGAGGTACTGCTCGAGGCGGTCGCGGAGGTCGGGGAAGGGGGTGGCCATGGGGAGATTATAACCGACTTCGTAAAGGTATGAACCTTTACGAAGTAGGGATTTAGCGATAAAAAAAGCCGTTTCTCAGGTTCTTTCCCGCTTCTTGCCCCAGGCTGTGTCTGCCAGGTTATTCCGGCTGGGCAAGATGTTGTAAAAATTTTGCTTT
>Ga0116210_1001244_pt1 | contig 19694 bp, 17 predicted proteins | sample TshhotsprinmetaG_FD_94483 | JGI IMG/M metagenome (GOLD analysis project Ga0116210, IMG submission 94483) | Hot spring microbial communities from South Africa to study Microbial Dark Matter (Phase II) - Tshipise hot spring metaG | ecosystem: Environmental > Aquatic > Thermal springs > Hot... | reverse complement strand
GTCAAATAGGGCAGCACCAGAGCCCATTCCTCATCACGGACGTCCGATGGGTAAGCACGGCGGTTCATGCTCTAAACATAACTGCAGTGCCTGATTTGGGTAAGGTGGTTTGTAGATTCTAGTCAGAGTGAAGGATTCAAGCCGACCGAAGGGAGTAGATTTGGGTTGGGTCAGTTTGGGGTTGAGCTAACCGCATCTGGGTATTAGCAGGTAAACTACAGGGTATGGTGGACTACGACCTTTCCGAATCGGCCCTGGTCAGCCTGGTGACGCTGGCTTTGGAGGGGCAAAAAGGCCTGCGCCTGGCCCAGGCAGGTGGCCGGAGTGTGGGTGAGGTGCTTTCGGGGCGACGCTCCCGCCCGGTGCGTATTGAGCGCGAAGGCGACACGCTCGTGGTCGATTTACAGGTGAGCGTGGACTATGGCAAGTCTGTCATCGAATCGGCAAAAGAGGCCCAACGAACCGTGTGCGACGTGCTGACAGCCTCCACAGGCCTTAAGGTAAGGGCGGTTAACGTTACGGTGGTGGCTGTGGAGTACAAGGAGCCCAATGCAGCCTAGTGTGCTTTTTACCCAATGCTGCAAGCGCATGAATCGGGGTTTCCATCTGCGCTGTTACTCGAGGCGGGGGTCGCATGCGGCGTAAAGCGCGTGAACTGGCCTTTAAGGTACTTTTTGAACATGCCGTGGGCGGGGTCTCGCTCGAGACGGCCTGGCAGCACGCCACCCAGGAGGTCGAACCCGAGGAGGCCGACCAGGAGGCCGATGTGCTTGATCGTGAAGGGCTTTCGTTTGCCCACCGCTTGCTGCAGGGCTATCAGGCTCAGCAGCAACGGGTGGACGAGATCCTGGCAAGTACCATTGAGGGCTGGAGCTTTGGTCAGATGGCCAAGACCGATTTGGCGATCTTGCGCCTGGCGACCTACGAGATGCTCTTCGAGCCCACACCCTATGCCCCTCTTATCGAAGTGGCGGTCAAAATTGCCAAACGCTACGGCGGTGAGGACTCCGGGCGCTTTGTAAACGGGGTTTTAGCCCGTTTGCTCAAACGCATCGAAGCGGGCGAGCTATCGGCGGTAGCCAAGAGCGATTAAGCTGCTTGCATACCAGACATTTTTTTGACCTCGAGGTGCGCCATGCTAGAACTATCCGGCCCTCCTGTTGCCGAGGCGGTTTATCAGGAGCTGCAAACCCTGCTCGCCACCTTACCCTATGTACCCCACCTGAGGGTGGTGCGGCTGGGGGATGACCCGGCCTCGGTGGCCTATGTGCGTTTAAAGGATCGGCAGGCTAAAAGACTTGGACTCTCCAGCCAGGTGGATGTGTTCCCCGAAAGTACCTCGCAAGAGGAGCTGCTGGCCCACATCGCCCGGCTCAACGCCGACCCCGAGGTGGATGGTATCCTGGTGCAGTCGCCGGTGCCCAGGCAGGTTGATTTCAATGCCGTGCTGGAAGCCATCGATCCCCTCAAGGATGTGGACGGCCTGACCCCGGTCAATGCTGGGCGGATGTGGATGGGGCTGGAAGCCCTGGAGTCGTGCACACCGGCCGGGGTTATGCGCCTTCTGAAGCACTACCAGATTCCCTTGGCCGGCAAGGAGGTGGTGATTGTGGGGCGCAGCAACCTGGTGGGCAAGCCCCTGGCCGCGCTGATGTTGCGGGAGCACGCCACCGTGACCCTGGCCCACTCGCGCACCCAAGACCTGGCCGCGGTTTGCCGCAGGGCCGATGTTCTGGTGGCGGCGGTGGGGAAAGCCGGCCTCATTACGCCCGAGATGGTGCGACCGGGCGCGGTGGTGGTGGATGTGGGCATCAACCGCGTGGGCCAGAACGAAAAAGGCCGCGACATCCTGGTAGGGGATGTGGCCCCGGGGGTGGCGGCTGTGGCCTCGGCCCTGACCCCGGTGCCCGGCGGCGTGGGCCCTATGACGGTGGCTATGCTGCTTTACAACACGGTGATTGCGGCCATGCGGCGGCGGGGCAGGCCCACGGGCGAGCGGTTGCAGGCGGCGCGCTAATCCCTATGGGGGTAGAATCTGGCAGGTAGCGCTGCGTATGGGTGAATTGCTCTCTAACCAGGTGCTCTGGACGGCTGTCTTAGCCAGCGTGGTGGCACAGCTTCTCAAGCTGTTTATCTACTACTGGGTGGAGCGCCGCTGGGAGTGGGAACGCCTGGCCGAGACCGGTGGCATGCCCTCCTCCCACTCCGCTACGGTGGCCGCTTTAGCCACAGGGGTGGGCATTACCGAGGGGGTGGGCAGCGCCTTTTTCGCCATTGCGGTGGTGCTGGCTATCATCGTGATGTACGATGCCACCGGTATTCGCCGGGCGGCCGGGCTGCACGCTGAGCGCCTGAACGACCTGTTTGAGGAGTTTCGTGCAGTTTTCGCCCACGGCCCGCGGCCCGAGCCCCTCAAGGAGTTGCTGGGCCACACCTACCTCGAGGTCGCCGTGGGCGCTGTCCTGGGTATTCTTTTTGCTTTCCTGAGCTTTGCCCTGGTGTGAATCCAAAGCCGCTGGGGTTGCCTGAGGGGGTGGTGGGGTGGTAGTTTATCGGCAGTCCTATGAAAAGGGTGGTCTGGGTGCTTATTGCTCTGATTGGCCCGCTGGCAGTGGCGCAGTCCACCACTCAGCTCGAGACGCAAATTCTCTCCTTGCTCAACGATGCACGGGCCCGGGGTGTGGCCTGCCGTGGGGGTGGTGGTGGTGTCCGGCTACCCCCCTTGCGTTACAACGCAACCCTGGCCCTAGCCGCTAAGAAGCATGCCCTGAACATGGGACGCTACGGCTTTATGTCGCACTACTACCAGGGGGTGGGGCCGCGGGTGCGGGTTGCCAGGGCCGGTTATGGTTACCTGCGCATGTCAGAAATTATCTTCAAGGGCCGTAGTAGCGACCCGGCGCGGGCCGTGCGCTGGTGGTTGCGTTCGCCGGTACACTGCCGGGCCATCATGAATCCCTACTACACCGAGGCCGGGGCGGGGCTCTCGAGGGTCGGTTACGCTTGGACGGTGGTGCTGGCCCAGCCACGCTAGGGCTAGCGCTGCGCCAGGCGCATGATCAACAGCATCCCGATGCTCTGCAAAAGCGGGAACGACATCAGGGTCAGCGCCCCCGGCCACAGGGCAAAAAGCGCCACCGGTATTACCGTGGCGACCACGCCAATCCACATCAAGTCGGTGCGGTTGCGCTCCCGCAGAAGCCGGTAGATGATGTAGTTGTTAAAAGCGGCAAACACCAGCAGCAAGATCCAGGCCAGCACGAAGGTACTCATCGCCCTGCATTGTACGATGGGTTGAGGTAAAGCCCCGCACTTGATATCCGTCCAGGCGACCAATAAACTTATACTCAGTATAAATTTTTACCGCTTGAAGGGAGTTCCATGCTAACCACACCTGAAAAAATCCTCTTCTTGCTGCTGGTGCTGGCCTCGCTTTATTTTGGTGGTGGGGCGCTGTACCGCGTCTACAAGGCCATCCGCCGGGGCCAGCCCGAAGACCGCTTCGACAACCTGCCGGCTCGAGCGGGCCGGGCTTTGTGGCAGACCCTCACCATGCAGACCGTCTTCAAAAAGCGGCCCTGGGTGAGCCTGCTGCACGCCTTTGTGTTCTACGGCTTTGTGTTTTACCTGAGCGTGAACCTGGTGGACGTGCTCGTGGGCTTCTTCCCCTTCAAGGCCCGGGGGGGCTTCTGGAACGGCTACAACCTGGTGGCCGACATCCTCACGGCTCTCATTCTGGTCGGCATTACCGGACTGCTCATCCGGCGTTACTCCGGGGCGGGGCGCAAGACCTTTAGCTGGAACGAGAAGACCCCCCTGCATGAGCGGGTGCGCGAGGGCATCCCCACCGATAGCGCCATTGTGGGTGGGTTCATTCTTTTTCACGTGGGGAGCCGCCTGCTGCACAAGGCCGCCCAGGCCGCCAACCTCGAGTACGGCCCCGATCCCTTCCAGCCGGTAGCCAGCCTGGCCAGCAACCTGTTCCTGTGGGTGGATGTAGACCGGTTGATCGTCCTCGAGCACCTCTTCTGGTGGTTTGCCATCGGCTCGATTCTGCTCTTCATCCCTTACTTTGCCCGCTCCAAGCACATCCACCTATTCCTGGCCCCCCTCAACCTGGCCTTCAAGAAGGAGAAGCCAGGGGCCCTGCTGCCCATCGCCAAGGACTTTGAAGAGCTGGAAAAGCTGGAGAAGTTCGGGGTCGCCAAGCTGGAGGACTTCACCTGGCCGCGCCTGCTGGACGCCTATAGCTGCATCATGTGCAACCGCTGCCAGGAGGTCTGTCCGGCCTACACCACCGGCAAGGCCCTCTCGCCCTCGGCCCTGATCATCAACGAGCGCTACGAGCTGAACCAGATTCTGCCGGCTTTTGCCGCGGGCCAGGAGAGCCCCCGCCCGTTGCTGGAGTTTGCCCTGAACGAAGAGGCCCTCTGGGCCTGCACCACCTGCAACGCCTGCGTGGAGGTCTGCCCGGTGGGCAACGAGCCCATGCTGCACATCCTGGACGTGCGGCGCGAACAGGTGATGATGCAGGGGGCCTTCCCCACCCAGCTCAACAACGCCTTCAAGGGCATGGAGCGCAACGGCAACCCCTGGAACCTGGGGGCCGATAAGCGCCTGGCCTGGGCCGAGGGGCTGCCGTTCCCGGTCAAGACCGTAAGTGAGAACCCCGAGGCCGAGGTGCTCTACTGGGTGGGCTGCGCCCCGGCCTACGACCCCCGCGCCCAGAAGACCGCCCGGGCCTTCGCGGAAATTCTGCATGAGTCCGGCACGAGCTGGGCGGTGCTGGGCAAGCAGGAAAAATGCACGGGGGATGCGGCCCGGCGGGCCGGCAACGAGTTTCTGTTCATGCAGTTGGCCACCGAGAACGTAGAGACCTTGAACGCGGTCATGGCGGATAAGCCCAAGACCATCGTGACCACCTGCCCCCACTGCTTCCACACCCTGGCCAACGAGTACAAAGACTTTGGCGGCCGCTACACGGTCAAGCACCACACCGAGTTCATCGCCGAGCTGATTGATGCTAAGCGGCTCGAGCTCCTGCCCATGAGCGGGGCGGTTACCTACCACGACCCTTGCTACCTGGGCCGGCACAACGGGGTGCTGCAAGAACCCCGCCAGGTCATCCAGGCGGCCGGCCTTGCGCTCAAGGAGCCCCCGCGCCACGGCACCAATAGCTTCTGCTGCGGGGCCGGCGGGGCCCAGTTCTGGAAAGAGGAGGAGCCCGGCCAGGAGCGGGTCTCTACCCACCGCTACCGCGAGCTTAGGGGCACCGGGGCCGAGACCATTGCGGTGGGCTGTCCCTTCTGTATGCAGATGATGAACCTCGAGACCGCCCAGGAACCCGAGGGCCAGGCCCCCAGGGTGCTGGATATCTCTGAGCTGGTGGTGCAGCAGCTAAAAAGCAAGCAGGCCAGCCCGGCGGGCGAATAGCTGTACCGCTTTAAGACCCTGGGGTGTCAGCGTCACGCCAGGTATTGAAGTTGGTTGCGCAAACTGGGTAAACTGGCCGCGTACCAGATGAATCCCCGATGGGCTCGCCAGGGCGAGGTCTCACAGCGCGGGAACGCGGTACGCGCCAAGCCAGCATGGCGGCTTGGCATCAGATTGGAGGCCAATAATGGCAAAAATCCGACTGGAGCACATTTACAAGCGGTACGGCGGCAAGGTGACGGCGGTCAAAGACTTCAACCTCGAGACCGAAGACGGCGAGTTTGTGGTGTTTGTAGGCCCCTCGGGCTGCGGCAAGACCACCACCCTGCGCATGATTGCCGGTCTGGAGGACATCACCGAGGGCAAGCTCTACATCGGCGACCGCCTGGTCAACGATGTGCCCCCCAAAGACCGCGACATCGCCATGGTCTTCCAGAACTACGCCCTCTACCCCCACATGAACGTCTACGAGAACATGGCCTTTGGCCTGCGGCTGCGCCGGGTGCCCAGAGACGAGATCGACCGCCGGGTCAAAGAGGCCGCCCGTATCATCAAAATTGACCACCTGCTAAACCGCAAACCCCGCGAGCTATCGGGGGGTCAGCGCCAGCGGGTGGCTATGGGCCGGGCCATCGTGCGCGAGCCCAAGGTCTTCCTGTTCGACGAGCCCCTTTCCAACCTCGACGCCAAGCTGCGCGTGGAGATGCGGGCCGAGATCTCCAAGCTCCAGCGCCGCTTAGGGGTAACCACCGTCTACGTGACCCACGACCAGGTCGAGGCCATGACCCTGGGCCAGCGCATTGTGGTGATGAAGGACGGCGAGGTATTGCAGGTGGATACGCCCCTCAACCTCTATGACTTCCCCGAGACCAAGTTTGTGGCGGGCTTCATTGGCTCCCCCTCCATGAATTTCATTCGCACGAGGGTGCAGGTCGAGGGCGGCAACGCCTACTTCGTGGGCGAGGGCTTCAAGGTTAAGACCAACCAGACCCTGGGGGCCAGCCTGATGCCCTACAACGGTAAGGAAGTCTGGATGGGCATCCGTCCCGAGCACATCGGCCTTAAGGGCTGGACTACCATTCCCGAAGGCGAGAACGTGATCAAGGGGAGGGTTGAGGTGGTCGAGCCGCTGGGGGCCGATACCGAGGTGCACGTTGACGTGGCCGGGCATATGATGACCGCCAAGGTGGATGGTCACGCCCTGGTGCGCACCGGCGACACGGTGGAACTCCTGGTGGACACCAGCAAGCTCCACGCCTTTGAAGTGGAGGGGAATGAAAAGGCCATCGGCCATGCCACGGTCAAAGACAGCCGCTCGGTGGCTCGAGTCTAGAGCGCTAGACATTCAACGCAACCCCGGTCAGGCGACTGGGGTTGTTTGCCTGTGGGATCTGATGTGTGGTGCGATTTTTGACTTGATGTGTACCCTTGTGAAGCCGCATGAATCATCGCAGTCCAATTTGCCACGGACTGGGAAACCCTAACCAAAACGCTCCCACCAGGCCTGCAGGGGCTGCTCGGGGGGGCTGGCCCCTTCCACCGTGCAGGTGATGGCGGCGAGGTGGCAGGAGGCGGCCAGGATGACCGGGAGCTGGGTGCCATCCCAGGTCAGGAGTTCCATCCTCGAGCCAATGTCTTGCTTGATCATGCTGTAGATGAGCCCGGCCATGAAGGCGTCGCCGGCCCCCGTGGTATCGGCCACGGCTACCCGCACCGAAGGAACCCGCATCATCCGGGTGCGGAAAGCGGCCATGGCCCCGCCGGCCCCCAGGGTGAGCACCGTAACCGGGGCGCCGAGCTCAACGAGGTGCTCGAGCAAGACCTGGGGCTCATCGGGCGCCTGAGGGAACATCCGCCGGGCGTCGTCCAGGCTGGCCTTCAGCACCGAAACGTACGGCATATAGCGCAACAACTGTTCCCAGTAGGCCTCGCTGGGGGGCGCGTGCAGGTTGGGGTCGAAACTTACCAGCACATCGAACTCGAGGGCAATCTCCAGCAGGCTTTGGATGCCCGGGATGTTGCGGGGGTCGAAGGCCGATAGCGAGCCAAAGTGAAACCACCTGGCCCGGGCCATGGCTGCGCTATCCGGGCTGAACCGGGTAGCACCAAACGCGCGGTAGAAGCTAAACCGCGCGTTGCCTTGGGAATCCAGCTCGGCCAGGCTCAGAGGGGTGGCCACCTCCGGGAGCTGCTGGATAAAGCGGGTTTCGATCTTGCGCTCGGCGATGCGGGCCAGGGCCCAGTCGCCTAAAAAATCCTGTCCAAGCTCACCCACAAACCGCGTTGGTATCCCAAGACGGGCCAGAATGGCGGCGGTGTTGAGGGCCGACCCCCCCAGCACCCCGTGATACGAGAGCGTGGGCTTCGATAGGAGGTTGCGACCAATAAAGTCAACCAGGATCTCGCCGGTGAGCACCACCATTCCGCCGTATACTCTAACAAATCTCCGAAATTGCAAAAGTCCTGGCTCGAGCCTACCCAGGCCCGGTTGCAGAGCGTATGATTGGCTTTGTGAGTCGGGCTTTTGTGATTGGAATTGCCGGTGGAACCGGCAGCGGCAAAACCACCGTAACCGAGGCGGTGATCAATGCAGTAGGGCCCGAGCATGTGGCCCTGCTGCCGATGGACAACTACTACAAAGACAACACCCACCTGCCTTTTGAAGAGCGTCTCAAGCAAAGCTACGACCACCCCGACGCCTTCGACCTCGAGCTCTACCTTACGCATATTCGCCAGATCGTGGCGGGTCAGCCGGTGGCGGTTCCGGTCTATTCGTTTAAGGAGTACACGCGCTCGCACGAAACCATACTGGTAAAGCCTGCCCCGGTGGTGGTGCTCGAGGGCATTATGCTGCTGGTGGACGCCACCCTTCGCGCCGAGATGAACCTCAAGGTGTTTGTGGATACCGATGCCGATGTGCGCTTCATCCGGCGCTTACAGCGCGATATTGCGGAGCGCGGGCGCACCGTGGAGAGCGTGATAGCGCAGTACCTCGAGCAGGTTCGCCCCATGCACCTGTCCTTTGTGGAGCCGTCCAAGCGCTATGCCGACGTGATCATTCCCCACGGGGGGCATAACCAGGAGGCCCTGGCTATGCTGACCGCGCGGGTGCGCAGCCTGGTTCAGGACAGGCGGGTGGGCCACGGGGGGCGGCCATGAACTTTTACCTCAGAATCGTAATCTTGCTCTCGGCCTTGCTGAGTCTGCCGGCCCTGCTGCCCCGGATGCAGGCTGAGCGGCCCGGGCCGGTGGTGCTGGTGATGGACGGCGAGGAAGTCGCCGACCAGGCCCGCTTTACCGGCAAAACCTTCCTGCAGCTCATGGAGGAGTACCGCGCTTTGGGGGTGCACGGGGTGGCGCTCTACGAACAGCCGGTGCGTAACTGGGTAAACCGGGGGTTGCTTAGCTACCATCCCGCCAACACCCTGCAATTGCTCTACCCCAACGCCCAGATCAAGCCGGGGTGGTTTTACCTGGCCGGCCCCCCAGCCTTGCTGGAGGCTATGGTGGCCCGCTGGGATATCCCGACCGAACGCGTGCTGATCGGAACCCAGACCTGGCTGGCCACCCCGGTCAATGTGGAGTTTTTCCCGGCCGGCTTCGATCTGGCCCTGGCCCGCGAGCTAAAAGCCCAGGGCTTTTACATCGTGGCCCGGCCCTTCGATCACCCCTACCGCAAATACGACGTGGAGCTGGTGCCCCCCGAAGCCGACGCAGTGGCGTTTGCGGGGCTGGATGCACTGGGCTATAAGGACAACCTCGAGGCTGTTGCAGCCGGTCTGGAGGGCAAACCGATCGCCTGGATCGAGGGCACCCCCCAGCGGGGCTTCACCCAGCTTGCCCAGACCCTGCCGGTCAAACGGCTTTTTAGCATCCGCCCGGAGTGGCAGGACAAACTCACCCCTGCCGAGACCGCCGACAAGTTTGTGCTGGCGGCCCGCGAGCGCGGCCACCAGTTGCTCTACCTGCGGCCCTACCGGGAACCGAGCGATACCCAGGCTTTTCTGAGCTTCCTGCAGCGCGATCTGGAGCGTTCCGGTATCCCCATGGGTGAGCCCAGGGCCCGCGACTTTACGCCTTCACCGCTCCGGTATATCGCCCTTTTGGGCATCGTAGCAGGCCTGGTTTTGCTGGCCAGTGGGCTGCCACAACCCTTGGGAGTACCGGTGGTTGGACTGCTGGTGCTCTTGGCCCTGGGGGTGGCCCGCGGGGATGCGGCGCCCTTGCTGGCGGCGATGGTGTTCCCGGCCCTGGGCTTCCTCGAGCGCCAATTAACCGGCCTGCGCCTGTGGCTGGCCGCGGTGCTCTACTCGCTGGCTGGGGTGGTCTTCCTGGCCGCCCTGGGCAGCACCCCCCAGAGCGTGCTGGGTCTGGAGCCTTTCCGGGGGGTCTCCCTGACCCTGGTGGTGCCGCCCCTCCTGGTGGCCCTCTCGTTCTTGCCCAGCAATTACAAGCCCGTTCTGAACTTCCTCTACAACTACCAGTTTAAGCTGGGCGAAGCGGTTCTTGTGCTGCTGGGTCTGGCAGTGGTGGCGCTGGCGGTGTTGCGACGGGGCAACGATGCGGCCCCCTCCATCGTGCCGGAATGGGAATTGCAGCTCAGGGCCTTCTTGCAGGACGTGATGGTGCGCCCCCGCTTCAAGGAGATTTTTGCTCATGCCCTGGCCCCCATGGCCCTGCTGCTGCCCTGGCCGACCTGGATGAGAAATGCGCTGCTGGTGCTGGTGGCGGTGGGTATGGGTTCCATACTGAACACCTTTTCGCATTACCACACCCCTTTGAGCATCTCCTTTTTCCGGGTGTTGAACGGGATGCTCATTGGCTTGTTGTTGGGCCTGGTAGGGGTCTGGGTCTTCCGGCGCCTGCGCGAATGGTGGCTCAGGTAGAAGCATCTAAGGCCCGGGCATGCCAAGATGGATGGGAGGGTCTATGCGCGTCGGGGTTAGCGGTTATTACGGCTTTCAGAATGCGGGCGACGAGGCTATTTTAGAGGCCATCGTGCAGGAGGTGCGGGCCCGTGGACACCAGGCCGTGGTGTTTTCCAACAACCCCGCCGAGACCGCGCAGCGCTACGGGGTGGAAGCCGTCAAACGCACCCACCCCCTCGAGGTCTGGAAGGCCCTGGGCCGGATTGATCTGCTTTTATCGGGCGGTGGAGGTCTGCTGCAGGACAAAACCTCCAGCCTGAGCCTGTGGTACTACCTCACCATGTTGGGCCTGGCCCGGCGGCGGGGCAAGGCCGTGTACGTATTCAACCAGTCGTTGGGGCCTCTGAGCCAGCGAGGGGAACGCCGGGTGCGGCGGGCCTTGCGCGGGGTGCCCTGTTACTTTCGCGATGAGGGTTCGCTCGAGTACGGGCGCGGCCTGGGACTGGAGGTGCACCTGGGGGCTGACCCGGCCCTGCTGCTCCCCACGCCGCCGGTGGAACGCGAGCCCAACATGGTGGTGCTGGTGCCCAAGTACGGCACCGAGGCGGCCAATGCCAATCTGCACAAACTGGCCGACCGGCTGCGGGTGGAGGGCCTCGAGGTGGTGGTTCTAGCCCTGCAACCGGGCTTCGATGAACCGGTGCTGGAAAAGTTCAGCAGCTTTACCCGCGAGCTGGCCTGGGATCCGCGCCGGGTGAGCTATCTGCTGGCCCAGGCCGGCTATGTGATCTCGGTGCGCCTGCACGGGGCCATCCTGGCGGCGGCAGCCGGAACGCCCTTTGCCGGCATCGCCTACGACCCCAAGGTGGCCGGCTTTTGCCGGGATGCCGGGGCGGTGTATGTGGACATGCCCGGCGACCCCGATCTGCTGGCCTCGGCGGTATTAACCCGGCGTCAGCCCAACTGGAGCGCTATTGAGGCCATGAAAGCCCGTGCTCGTAGCAGCTTCGACCAGGTTTTATCGGCCCGCCCCCAGGGGCGGATGCAGCGCTCGAGGTAGGCTACAGCGGGATGTTCCCGTGCTTTTTATAGGGCCGTTCTTCTTGCTTGCTGGAGAGCATCTCGAGGTGCCGTATCAGGAGCCGGCGGGTTTCGGCGGGGTCAATTACATCGTCAATATAGCCCCGGCTGGCCGCCACGTAGGGGTTGTCGAAGGCTTTCTTGTACTCGGCAATTTTGGCCTGTCGCGTCGCTGCGGGGTCGGGTGAAGACTGGATTTCCTTGCGGTAGATGATGTTGGCGGCCCCCTCAGCCCCCATCACCGCCACCGCCCCGGTGGGCCAGGCCAGCACCACATCGGCCCCCATGTCGCGGGAGTTCATGGCCAGGTAAGCCCCGCCATAGCTCTTGCGGGTAATCAGGGTGATCTTGGGCACGGTGGCCTCGGCATAGGCGTACAGCATCTTGGCCCCGTGGCGGATGATGCCCTGGTGCTCCTGGGCCACCCCCGGCAGAAAGCCGGTCACATCCACCAGGGTCAGGATGGGAATGTTGAAGCTATCGCAGGTACGAATAAAGCGGGCGGCTTTGTCCGAGGCGTTGATGTCCAGCGCACCGGCCATGAAGCGGGGGTTGTTGGCTACAATTCCCACACTCTGGCCCCCCAGGTGGGCAAAGCCCACGATGATGTTTTTGGCGAACTGGGGGTGCAGCTCCAAAAACACCCCCTCGTCCACGATGGTCTCGATGATCTGGTGCATGCTGTAGGGGCGGCGCGGGTCGGGATGAACCAGATTTAAAAGCTCTGGGGTCTTGCGCTGCTTGGAGTCGCCGTTGTTCCGTAGAGGGGGTTTTTCTCTGGCGTTTTGCGGCAGGTACACCAGGAGTTTCTTAATGGTGTCCAGCACGCCCTGGTCGCCCTCGCACTCGAGGTGGGCCACGCCCGACTTGGTGGTGTGAACCTCCGAGCCCCCCAGCTGCTCGAAGGTGACCTCCTCACGGGTCACGCTCTTGATCACCTCCGGCCCGGTGATGAACATGTAGCTTTTACCTTTGCTCATCAGCACAAAGTCGGTGAGGGCCGGGCTGTAGACGGCCCCCCCGGCGCAAGGCCCCAGAATGGCCGAGATTTGCGGCACCACCCCGGAGTAGATGGCGTTGCGGTAGAACACCTCACCATAGCCCGAAAGGCTATCCACGCCCTCCTGGATGCGGGCTCCTGCCGAGTCGTTGAGGCCGATGATGGGCGCGCCCACCTTGGCCGCCATATCCATCAGACGGGCTATTTTTTGTCCGTGGGTTTTGCCCAGGCTCCCGCCCAGCACGGTAAAATCCTGACTAAAAACGAAAACCGTACGGCCCCCGATCTGACCATAGCCGGTAACCACCCCATCGGCGGGGGCCTGAATCCCACGCATTAGCTCGCTTTCGGGGTGCTCGGCGAAGGGTTGCAGCTCAACAAAGCTATCTGGGTCGAGCAGGTATTCAATGCGTTCACGGGCCGTCATCTTGCCGGCTTCGTGTTGTTTTTTCAGTCGTTCCGGCCCTCCGCCAGCGACGATGCGCTTGCGCCGTTCTTCCATCTCGGCCAGTAGCTCCTCCATCAAAGCCCGCGTATTATCTGCCATAATGCCTGTATCTTACCAACCTGCTCAGATGCCACCCCGCCGACCAGGCTTGACGAGTTGGCGCTGGCCCCCTATACTTTCCATTGCTGTTCGCGCGGGGCTGTGGCGCAGTTGGGAGCGCGTCTGAATGGCATTCAGAAGGTCAGGGGTTCGAATCCCCTCAGCTCCACCAAGTCAGGGACGCAGAATCCGGGGGAACCAAACCCCCGGATTGCTGTTTATGGTGCAGGTGTCCGGGCCTTGGAGGCGCGGCTAGTTGCCCAGCCGGTGGGCCAGAAGGCGCAGGCCAACCAAGACCACAAACACCGTGCCGCCCTCGTGGGCTACCACCCCCAGCGGGAGGGGTACCTGGCCGGCCAGGGCAAAGGCGCCCACCACGACGATTACACCAAGGGCAAAGCTCAGGTTGAAATAGACCGTGCGGGCGGTGGCGCGGGCCAGTTGCTGGGCCCCGACCAGGCGGTTGAGGTCGTTTTTCATAAGCACCAGATCGGCGCTCTCCAGTGAAACATCGGCACCTGCGGCCATCGAGACCCCCACGTCGGCAGCGTTGAGCGCAGGGGCGTCGTTAAGGCCGTCCCCAACCATGACCACTGTGCCTTCTTGGCGGAGTTGCTGGATGCGCTCGAGCTTGTCCTCGGGTAAAAGCTCGGCGTAGACCTCTGAAATGCCCACCTGTGCAGCGATATTCTGAGCCACGGCCTTGCGATCGCCGGTGAGCATGATGACCCGCGCGCCCTGTCGCTGGAGCTTGGCGATGGCCTGGGCGGCCTCTGGGCGGGGGGTATCGGCCACACCCAACAAAGCTACGATACGACGATCTAGGCCCAGAATGGCGGTGGTCAGGCCTTGGTTTTCCATGGCCTCGAGCTGACGCTCGACCGGGGGCTCGAGGCCCACCTCCAGGCTGGTTAAAAGACGGCGGTTGCCCACCCAGACCGGCGTGCCGTCGGCCAGAACCCCCACCACCCCGTGGCCCCGTATGGCCCGTACCTGGCTGATCGCTGGGGTGGGGCCCTCCCAGCTCTGGGCGATGGCCTGGGCAATGGGGTGCTCGCTGTAGCGCTCAATTCCGGCTGCCAGGGCTCTGGCCTCAGCCTCGCTGCCTTGCAGCACGACGACCTGCACCAGCTTCATGCGCCCTTCGGTGAGGGTGCCAGTTTTATCAAAGACAAAGATGTTGGCTTTGGCCAGAGCTTCCAAAGCTGCTCCGCTTTTGAATAGCGCCCCGGCCCGGGCGCCGGCAGCCATAGCCGACAGCACCGCGGCTGGCGTGGCAATGACCACCGCGCAGGGGCTGGCCACCACCAGGAAGGTCATGGCGCGGTACCAGGCTTGAGCCGCCTCGAGGCCAAACACCAGGTGGGCCACCGCGAACACCACCGGGGCCGAGAGCAGTACTGCAATGGTGTAAGGACCCTCGAAACGCTCGGCGAAACGTTCGGTACGGCTTTTGCTGGCCTGGGCGTTTTCCACCAGCTTGATCAGCTTGGCCAGGGTGCTTTCGCTGGCCGGGCGCTCTACCCGCACCCGCACCACCCCATGCCCGTTGAGGGTACCGCTTCTCACGGGATCACCGGGTTTTTTGTCTATTGGAACGCTCTCACCCGTAAGGGCGCTTTCGTCTACGTCGGTATAGCCATCCACCACCAGGCCGTCGGCAGCGAAGCGCTCGCCCGGGCGTACAACCAAGATGTCGCCAGGCGATAGGGCCTCCAGCGGCTTCCACTGCTCGCTACCGTCGGGTTGAAGCACGTGAGCCCCCTCGGGGTGCAGGGTCATGAGGGCTTCGATGGCCCGCCGGGTGCGGTTCATGGCCCAGCTTTGCAGGGTGTTGGAGAGGCTGAACAAAAAAAGCAGGATGGCCCCATCCCCCGCCTGGCCCACTGAGGCCGCGCCCAGGGCTGCTACCACCATCAGGAGATCCACGTCCAGCTTCCGCTGCTGTACCAGGCTCAGGATGGCTTTGTGCGCTGCCGGTATTCCACCTGCTAAAAAAGCCAGCGCCCACAGGCCGTCTTGCAGCCAACCCAGCCCATAGCCTTTAGCCAGAAAGCCCCCCACCACACCCAGCAGGGTGAGGCCGGAGAGTAAAAACCCCCGGTTGACCTCGTGGCTCCAAAACGGTGGCCGTTGGGTTTGTATCGTTGTGGACGGCGTGAAGACTGCATTCATGGAAGGATCCTTTCGCTCGATATGAAAATAGTAATCATTACTAATAATAGTATCCCACAACAGAATGAAATGCACAACCCCGCCGGGCAGTGCAGGGTGGATTGTGCCGCTTCTGTAGGCTGATTGTACCTGCTATGCACCGGGGCATTGGGCGCCTGCTGCTCGACCTCAAGGCCAGATGAACGCGACCGTCTTGGCGGTGAGCCTATACTTGAGGAAGGTTGCTATGAGGCGCGTTTTATGGATGGGGCTGCTCCTGCTGGGGTTTGCACAAGCCCAGCCAGACCTGCTGCTGCGGGTTTTGTTGGCCGAAGCCCCGTCGGCTACCGTTCGACTGGGGCCTCACCGGCAGCAGACAGCCTATGGGGCTCGAGATGGGGGCGCGGGCCTGCTTCGGGTGACGGCCGGCCCGGGTGAGGTGCTGGTGGATGGGCTTGGCGCGGGGCCATGGGTTGAGTTCGTGGCCGCTGAAGGTTTTGCCTTGGAGGGCCGTAGCTACCGGGGGAACCTGCTGGCGGTGTGGCAGGCGGGGCGGGTGTTGCTGGTCAACCGGGTCTGGCTCGAGGACTACCTGCTGGGGGTTGTGCCGGCCGAGGTGCCGGCTTCTTTCCCGGACGCGGTCTTGCAAGCCCAGGCCATCCTGGCCCGTACTTTTGCCTTATACCGGCTTAATCCCCGGGGCCTCTACGATCTATGCGCTACCGAGCGCTGTCAGGTTTATCTGGGGCGCTCGGCGGAAAACCCCCGGCACTCGAGTGCGGTGTATGCTACCCGCTTGCTGATCGTGAGCTTCAACCAAAAACCAATTACCGCGGTCTACCATGCCGATTCAGGCGGTTACACGGCGGCTTCTGCCGAAGTTTGGGGCAACACCGTGCCCTATCTGGTAGCCCGGCCCGACCCCTTTGCGGTGAGCCCCAATAGTAGCTGGAGCCGTATCCTGACGCCCGAAGCGGTGGCGCGGGGCCTGGCCGGGCTGGGTATGCAGGTGGGGGTGGTGCAGGCGGTGACCCCGCTGCTGGTAAGCGAGAGCGGCCGCCCCCTGCGCCTGCGCATCGTGGGAAGCAGCGGCAGCGTGGAGCTTGATGCGCCGCAATCCACCCGTCTGCTGCGGGGTTTGGGGCTGCCTTCCACCCGGGTGCGCTTTGAGGGCTGGCAGGTGTTTGGACAGGGCAGCGGCCACGGGGTGGGCATGAGCCAGTGGGGGGCTCGAGGGCTGGCATTACAGGGCTGGGACTTCCGCCAGATTCTGGGCTACTACTACCCCGGAACCTTCCTCAGCAGCTTTGAGGTGGTGGCCGGCCTGAGGGAGAAGCTCCGCCTGGCCGGATACCCATTGGGGCCGGTTTATAGCGCTTTGGGGTTGGCGCGCTTTCCAGATGCCGGTTCTGCGGGGGTTGGGGTGGATGCCTTTTCAGGTGGGCTTAAGCCACACCGCGTAAAGTGGCCTGTGGGGCTCGAGCTCGCCGGGGAAGAACTGAAGGATGATTGATAGAAGGCAGGTGGCATTGCTTTGAACCGTGGTCGGGGGCGGTTGGCTTTATTGCCGCGATGGGGGCAGCTTGAGGCGTTGTTTTTGTTTGCTGGTGTTGGGGGCCTGGGGCTGGGCGCAGTCGGTTGAGCTGGGTGTGCTCGAGCGCTGCCAGGGGGTTTTTCAGGCCCTGCGCCCCCAGTTTGCCTACGCCGAGCGGGTAGCCCCCCAGCGCTTCTTGCTGCGGGTGGTACTGGGCACCGGGGAAGCCGCCCTAGCCCGGCTGACCGTCAACATCGACCTGCGGCCGGTTCCGCTGGGCCTGGAGGATATTGCGGTGGTGGCGCTCGAGCGCCCACTACAAGACGCGATTCGGCTGCGCAACCGGCTGTCTCAGGGTCTAGGAGACCTACCGCAAAGCCTGAGCCTGGGCAACTGGTACGTGGCCGTCCCCACCGGCTACCGCTGCTTTTTGACCCACCAGGGCCGGGTGGTGGGGGTGTTGTTGCTGGGGCAGAACCTCGAGCCCATCCCCAACCCTCGCTGGCTGATCGCCTACCAGCGTTCGCCGGTGCGGTTTCCGGCTGCGCTGCGTTAGGCTGGATAAGGGCAGATGAGGAAAAACCGCTAGCACTTCTCGAGGTCGCAAACGAATCGCTATAGTGAGCTCATGCACCTCCTGGTTGGCCCCCCGGCTTCCGGCAAGACCACCCGCCTGCTCGAGCTGGCCCAGTCCTTTTTGCAACAGCGCCAACGGGTCTGGTGGGTGTGCCTGCCCGCGCAAAAAGCCTACGTCTACCGCCGGGCCACCCAAAAAGGCGCGGTGCTGGGCCTCGAGGTGCTCTCCTCGCAGCAGCTCTACTACCGCTTGCTGGCGGCCAGCTATGGCCTGAAGCCCATCCTGACCGGGCCGGGCCGGGTGGCGCTGGTGGGGGAGGCCCTGCAGAATTCAGAAAATCCAATTCCCAAGCCCGGTGAGGCCCGCCTGTTTGCCCGCGCCATCGCCGAGGCCAAGCGCAACGGGGTAAAACCGGAGGAGATTCCCAACCAGAGCCCCGAGACCCGGCGCTTGCGGCAGGTATATGCCCGCTACGAGGAGCTCAAGACCACCTTGGGCCGCTGGGACTACGACGACTTTCGCCAGGGGGCGCTGGAACTGCTGGCGCAGGGGCCGGTGCGGCTCGAGCCCGACCTGGTGGTGGTGGATGGCTTTCGCGAACTGGGGGTGCAGGAGTTGCGGCTGTTGCGGGCGCTGTCCCGCTATGTTCCGGTCTGGGTTAGTTTACCCGAAGCCCCGCCCGGACTCGCCCCTGATGAGACACTGGAATCGCGCCCAATTCCGGCCCAGGTTTACCGCGCCCAGAACCCGGTGAGCGAGGCCCGCTGGGTGCTGCGCGCCATCAAGCGCGACCTGGCGCAGGGCCTGGCGGCCCTGGATGTGGCGGTGGTGGCGCCGGAGTCGCGGATTCCTGCCCTGCTCACCCTGGCCGACGAGTATGGCCTGCCCCTGGTGGATTACCGGCTTCGCACCGCCGCCGACACCCCCGAGGGGCGGCTGTTGCTCGAGCTCCTCGAGCTGCCCGACTACCCCACGCCCACCCGCCTGATGGCCGTGCCCGACCTGGCCCCGCTGGGCCGAGCGGCGCTCGAGCGCGGCCTGGTGGGCCTCGAGGCCACCACCCGCCTGGCCGCTGAGCTGGGGATGCAAGACCTGTGGGCGGCCTGGCTCTCGCGCCTGAAGCCCCCCGGCGAGACGGGTTCGCTCTTCGAAGGCCGTGGGTTGGATGCCGGTACCCACCCCGCGCTGGCCTGGGCCGAGGAGCTGCTGGACTCGCTGCCTGAGGTGCGCCACAGCCCCCGCCGGGCTAGTTTGCTGGAACGGGCCTACGAAGCCCACCGCATCGCCCTGGGCCCCGATTTCCGCCACTGGTGGGCGGCCTTACTGGCCGAGACCTACGAAGCCCAGCGCCCGCCGGGGGGGGTGGCGGTGCTCACGCCCAACCTGGCCTCAGGGCAGCGCTGGAAGAAGCTCTACCTGACCTACGCGGTGGAAGGGGCCTACAGCACTGGCGAGCAGGAAGACTATTTTGTCCCCGAGGAGTCGCGGGTGGGCCTCGAGCAAGCCCTTCAAGCTGCGGGGTTGCCCAAACGCTTTTTGGGGCGCGACCGCCTGCTCTTGCAGGAGCTCAAAACCCGCGCTGACGAGGTAATCATCACCTACCCCGAGGCCAGCCAGGAGGGGCCGCTGGAACCCGAGCCCATGCTGGTGGGCGGCGCACCGCCCTACCTGCCCAAGCTCCCCCCGGCCAGCCGGCTCGAGCTGGCCCAGCAAAGAGGTTACCGGGCCCCCTTGGGTCGGGCGAGCCTGGGGGCGCCTCGGGTGGAAGACCTGCGGCGCTACCGCGAGTGCGGCTTTCAGTTCTGGGCCTGGCAGTTCATCCGGGAGGGTTCTTGGGAGTGGTGGCAGCAGTGGGCACACGAGCTGCGCGAGGCCGAGAAGCTGGTGCCGGCCCGCCTCGAGGCCCTGGCCCGGCAGTTCCCCCAGACCGAGGGCTGGATGCGCCACCACTACGCCCTGCTGAGCGAGCTCAGCCTGGGTTTCAGGCTGAATGGTGCGGGGCTGGAAGCGCGGCTGGACGGGGTTTTGCGCAAGGGCGGCGAGGTGCACATCTACCGCTTTGTAGCCCCCGAGACCCCCGCAGAAAAGGCCGACCAGCAGGTGCGCGAGCGCTGGAGTGAGCGCTGGGCCGCCGGTTACCTGCTCTCGACTTTCCCGAAGCGCGTCCAGCGCGTTTATCTGTGGGCCTGGCCGGTGCTGGGCGACCCGCTGCTGGTGTACGGCAAGCCCATCGAACGGCTCTGGGGGGCGCTCGAGAACCTACTGGCCAAAGCGCAGGAGACCTACGCCCAGTACAAAACCGGGGTGGTGGAACCCAACCCCGGTTTCCGTTGCCGTAGCTGTGGTGTTCGGGACGTCTGCCGTGAGGCGCAGTACAGTTAGAGCCTGCTAACTAGCTGTTCGTAAAAGCTCCACAGTTTTCGCTGTCATCAGAATCGAAAAAGCCAACCAGTGCCAACCTCGCAAGGTCTCAGCCAGCCGCTCATAGTCTCGCGCCAGCC
>Ga0116210_1001243_pt1 | contig 19731 bp, 10 predicted proteins | sample TshhotsprinmetaG_FD_94483 | JGI IMG/M metagenome (GOLD analysis project Ga0116210, IMG submission 94483) | Hot spring microbial communities from South Africa to study Microbial Dark Matter (Phase II) - Tshipise hot spring metaG | ecosystem: Environmental > Aquatic > Thermal springs > Hot... | reverse complement strand
TATCGGCTATCGGCTATCGGCTATCGGCTATCGGCTATCGGCTATCGGCTATCGGCTATCGGCTATCGGCTATCGGCTATCGGCTATCGGCTATCGGCTATCGGCTATCGGCTATCGGCTATCCGCTCGCAGTCGCGCACACAAACCGGTATAACGTCGTTCAACCTCGGTGGTAGCAATTGCCGCGGCAACTGCGCGCCTGTCACCAACGATAACAACCAACTGCCTGGCTCGGGTCACCGCCGTGTAGAGCAGATTGCGTTGCAAGAGGGGTTGATGTTGTAACAACAGCGGCAACACAACCACCGGATACTCGCTCCCCTGGCTTTTGTGAACGCTGAGCGCGTAAGCGAGAGCGAGATCATCGAGATCGAGGCCGCTGTAGCGGATTGTTCTCCCATCTTCGAAGCGAACAACAACGGTTTGCTCTTCGCCGTCAATCGCAACCACTTCTCCCACGTCGCCATTGTAGACATCGCGGTCGTAGTCGTTGCGCTGCTGGATAACGCGATCACCGACTCGAAAAACCGTCGCGCCACTGTGACATTCGGCAACACCGGGCCGCGGTGGATTGAGCGCAGCCTGCAATGCCGCGTTCAGCGCCGCGACTCCGGCAACACCTTTGTGAGTTGGACTGAGCACCTGGATGTCGCGACGGGGATCAAAGCCGAAGCGGCGTGGGATGCGTTCGGTTACCAGTTCCACAGTGAGCGCAGCGCATTGTTCGGGTGTGGTTGCACTGAACAGGTAGAAGTCTTCGTGGTCGCCCCAGGCGGGTAATTTGCCTTCATTGATCCGGCGAGCATTGGCGGCAATACCGCTCCCGGCTGCCTGCCGAAAGATTGCGTCAAGGTGAATTCGGGGCGCAATCTCGCTCTCGATCAGATCGCCTAACACGCGGCCCGGCCCCACGCTCGGCAATTGATCGGCGTCGCCAACGATCAGCAGGTGCGCGTTGGCCGGTATTGCTTTCAGCAGTTGGTTGGCCAGCACGATGTCAAGCATACTCGCTTCATCAATAACGAGCAGATCGCAGTCGAGCGGGTTTTCGGCGTTGCGGCGAAACGTCCCGTCAGGCCCATATTCAAGCAGGCGATGAATGGTGCGCGCTTCGCTGCCGGTGGCTTCACTCAGGCGGCGGGCAGCGCGACCGGTGGGAGCGGCAAGTAGTGGCCGGTAGCCACGCGCGCGCAAGAGCAGGACGAGTGCGCGTAGACTGGTGGTCTTGCCGGTGCCCGGCCCGCCGGTCAATAGCATCACCGGTTGGGTAAGCGCTGTGCGAACGGCTTCTTGTTGCGACCGACTGAGATCAATGCCGCGCCGTTCGGACAGATGGGCGAAGACGTGCTCCCAACGACTGGGCGCGTAGCGATCAGCCATCGCCGAACGCTGCTGGAGGAGACGACGAATGGCGTTGGCAACGCCGATTTCGGCAAAGGCAAGCGGCAGCAAGTAGATCGGCTGCTGGTCTGGCTCGTCGGTAGTAACGATAGCGTCTTGCCAGAGCTGCTGATCGACCAGCATCCGTTCGAGCGCAGTCGTCACCTGTTCGGTCGTTACAGTCAGCGCCGCGGCAGCGCGCTCGATCAATTTGCGCCGCGGCAAATAGCAATGCCCTTCATCCGAGGCCTGTCCCAACACAAAACGGATTCCGGCCTCGATCCGGCGTGGATCGTCGCGAGCAATACCAAGTCCGGCGGCAATAGCGTCGGCAGTGCGAAATCCAACCCCATCTACCTCGTCGGCCAGACGGTATGGCTCGCTCTGCGCGACGCTCAGCGCTTCATCACCGTAGTGCTTGTAAATGCGCACCGCTACGCCGGTGGGCAGGCCCAGGTCTTGCAGCAGTAGCATCAGGTCTTTGATCCGCTGCTGGGTGCGCCATGCCTCGGCAATCAAGGCCGCCTTCTTCCGTCCTAATCCGGGAACTTCACATAACCGCTCTGGTTCGCGATCGAGCACATCGAGCGTATACTTGCCAAAAGTCTCAGTGATGCGTTTAGCAGTGGCCGGCCCTACTCCCTTGATCAAACCGCTTCCCAGGTAGCGACGAATGCCATCGATAGTTGCCGGCAAGCGCGTCTGGTAGCGGGTAACGCTGAACTGGCGTCCATGAGTCGGGTGATCACGCCACTCCCCTTCGAGGATGAGTTGCTCGCCCGGCTGTATGCCGAGGAGTTTGCCCACGATGGTGACGGTATGCCGTTTGCCGGTTGGACGCAATTGAGCGACGGTATAACCATCGCTCTCGCTTTGAAAGGTGATTCGTTCGAGAATGCCGTTGAGCTGGGGCATAGACTCATTGCCGTCGGTCGATGCGTCGTGGCGTCAGGTGTTCAAGGTGAGCTTTACGATTGTAGTCTGGCCTTATAGATAGCGCAAGGATGCCAGACGGTGGATGGCTGATGACGGATTTTCAGCAGAGTGCTCTGCTCATCAGTTGGCATCACGTGATCGAAGCTGTCATCGCCAGTCGTGCCGGCAAAAGGTTACTTCACGATATTCGGCGTCGGTTGCCCGCTCAGCACTGCAACCAGATTCTCAGCGGCAAGTGTAGCCATCCGCAAGCGAGTGGCAACGCTCGCGCTACCGATGTGCGGCGTCAGCACAACGTTGGGTAGTGTCAACAATGGATGATCTGGCCCAATCGGCTCGCGTTCAAACACATCAAGACCGGCGGCCCACGGACGACCGGCGCGCAGCGCGGCAGCCAGATCGTCTTCGCGCGCGAGTGGCCCGCGGGCAACGTTCACAAAGATGCTGGTTGGCTTCATCAGCGCAAACTGAGCCGCGCCAAACATTCCGCGCGTTTCAGGCGTGAGCGGGGCGGTTACGACCACAACGTCGCTCTCAATCAGCAAATCATTCAGGTTGCGATAGGATGCTCCCAACTCAGTTTCCAGCGAGGGATTAGGCCGGCGATTGTGGTAGAGCAGTCGCATGCCAAAACCACGGCCTCGACGAAGCACTGCCTGCCCGATTCGACCTGCGCCCACGACCCCTAAAACTCGCCCGTAGATGTCCTGCCCGACCATCTGCATTGGATGCCACGGCCCCCATTCGCCGCGCTCAATCAATCGATGACCTTCGACCACGCGACGAGCAGCGGCCAACATCAGTGCCCAGGCCAGATCGGCAGTTGTTTCGGTGAGGACATCAGGCGTGTTGGTAAGTGTAATGCCACGGGCTGCCAGAGCAGTTCGGTCGATATTGTCGTAGCCGACCGCCATGACCGACACGGCGCGCAGATGTGGCGCGGCAGCGATTACCTCGGCGTCAATACGGTCGGTAATCAGGCAGAGCAATCCTTCGGCTTTAGCAATGCCGCGCAGTAGTTCGTCGCGCGGGATCGGCGTTTCTACCTGATCCCATAGTGAGACGTTACCAAAGGCGGAAAGGATAGCCATCGCCGGCTCAGGCAGCCGACGGGTCACAAAGATGCGAGGTTTGGGTTCCATATCCATAGGCGAATGCCTGATGCAGCTTGCCCCATAGGGTCAGCATCATGTGAAATACGGTCTGAAATCGCGAATTTAACCTTCGACAATAATCACGTGAATTTGTGGCGGACCATGAATGCCGAGCGAAAGGGTCATCTCGATGTCGGCGGTGCGTGATGGGCCGGTGATAAACGTCAGGTTGCTGGTTGGACCAAACACCTCGTCGCCGTAGCGTTGCGCGAGCAGCGAGAGCGCCTCGCCGAGACCGCGCACCAGTTGATGAGCAAAGACAATCGCGATGTGACAGGGCGCGAGGAGCGAGGCGATGCGCGGTTTACCGGGGCCGTGGCGCAAGAGCAGGGAACCACTCTCGGCAATGGCCAGCTCGACGCCAGAAATGCAAAGCGGAATCGGTTCTAAGGCTTGCAGGCGCGCCTTGCGTTCCTCGCCACGCGCAGTAGTGTCGGCCAGAGTAATACCGCGAGCGGTTAGCAGTTCGGCCAGTCCGGGCAAGCCAATCTGGTCAAGATCCCAACTGATGATGCTGGAGGCCTGGGTTTCTTCGATAAGACGGTCGATCACAGCCAACGCTTCGTCGGCGTTGGGAACGCGGTAGGCTTTCCCTTCAAGTTTGGTCAGTTCGGCGGCAAACTGCGCTGCCAGATCATTTTCTGGCGGCAACACAAACGGCGGTGGCTCGTGCGGCGCGCGCGAGGCTTCGTTGAGCAGCCAGGGTCGGTTAGCATTCAGACTGGTGCGGAGGTTAGCGAGAATCTGGTCTCGGCTCATGGATTTGGCTCCTGGGCAACAGGCCCATGAAAGTTTGACCGGCCTGCTGCATGTTCGCATCTATCATCAAGTCGCCGCTCGTAAAATAACGAGAGAGGATCGTCGGGATAGTTGCCAAACGGACCGATACGGTAGAAACCGGCTTTCTCGTAACAACGAATGGCAGCGTGTTGCAGAATACCGGTTTCAAGGCGAAGCAACCGACAGTGCCGGCTGTTAGCATACGCGCTAAGATGATCGATCAAACGCTGCGCCAGCCCCATGCCGCGAAAAGTCGGTCGCACATACATGCGCTTTAACTCACCATAATCGGGGTAAAACTGGATGCCGCCGCAGCCGGCAGGTTCGCCGTTGACCCGTATGACGAAAAAGGCCACGCGCTGTTCAATCATTTGGGCCACACTGTAGCCGTGCTGACTTTCCGGCGGATACAGCGGAGCCAGTTCAGCTTCCAATTCTGCAATCAACTGTAAGCCATCGACAGTATCGGGAGGTTCGGCGTGGATCGTAATCTGCATCGCTTGTAGTTCAGACATACAGCATTGATCTGGCTACATCACCCCTATTCGGGCTATCAACAAGGGCATTCGGATCGATGGCGAGTATTCAGACTGTTGGTATCGAATCCTGTCCTGGCTCAGCGCTGCTTGTTCCGTTCGGCCCAAAGCTCGCGGAATGATTTTGGCGGTGGCGCCGGAAAATCACGCTGCTTCGTCCACAGATGGAGCGGTGGCGGCAAGTGGCGGAAGCGTCCTTTGCGAGCGGCAATGCGACTAAAGAAGCGAGCAGCCTTGCCGCTGGCGTTGTAGATCGCCGGATGCGTCATTGTCATGGTATAGCCAGCGATCGCCAGTTTCTCGATTGGATTGACCTTGCCCGCCTTCACTGCATCCGCTCGATGGCGCAGCAACATATCGGGAATAGCGATCCGTACCGGGCAGACCTCCTGGCAAGCGCCGCAAAGCGAGCTGGCTTGCGGCAGCAGGTATGCATCGGGCAGATCGGGTTGCAGCAGCGGGGTTAGGATAGCGCCGATCGGTCCGGAATAGACGCCGCCATAAGCGTGGCCGCCGATTGCCTGATAAACGGGGCAGGCATTCAGGCAGGCGCCGCAACGAATGCAGAGCAGCGACTCGGCGTAGTGACCGCCTAAGATGCGCGATCGGCCATTGTCGAGCAAGACAAGATGGAACTCTTCCGGGCCATCCGCTTCGCCGGGTCGAGCCGGGCCGCTGATCAGACTGGTATAAACGCTAAGCTTTTGACCAGTCGCCGAACGGGCCAGTACCTGGAGCATCACGCCGAGATCGATCATGCGAGCAACGATGCGCTCGATCCCCATAATAGCGACGTGAATGCGCGGCACCGTGGTTGAGAGGCGAGCATTGCCCTCATTTTCGACAATGACAATCGCGCCACTGTCGGCCACACCGAAATTGACGCCGCTGATACCCATATCGGCCTGCAAAAAGCGTTGTCGTAGCGCCTGCCGGGCAGTGCGAATCATCGGTGGCACTTCAGTAGTGGGTGTCATCCCAAGGTGCTTGACAAACAATTCGCTCACCTGCTCGCGGGTTTTGTGGATAGCAGGAGCGATGATATGGGAAGGAGTTTCGCCAGCAAGCTGGATGATATACTCGCCTAAATCGGTCTCAACCACCTCGAAGCCGGCATGCTCGAGCGCCTCGTTGAGATGAATCTCTTCCGAGGCCATCGATTTCGACTTCACGATACTGCGCACTCCGCGAGCCTGAGCCAGCTCGATAATGTAGCGACGCGCCTCTTCGCCATCGCTGGCCCAGCATACGTGACCGCCGCGCGCCTCGACGTTGGCAGCCAGTTTCGGTAATAACTCGTCGAGATGGGCTAAAGCATAGGCCCGAATGGCGCGGGCCTGATCGCGCAGGCGATCGGCGTCGCTAAGCGCGCCAATTGCGCCAGCCCGGTTGGAAATGAACCGGGTGGTGGCGCGCTGAAGTGCCGTCTGTAATGAATTGTCGTGCAGAGCGTGATCAACGCGGTCGTAAAAGGCTATCGTTTGTGACATAGGATCATCTTTTCCAGGCGTTAGCACGCAGCTTCAGGCCGATGAACAAAGTTGCTAAATGGTGGCTCAATTGCGCAAGGTATCAAATGCTTGCCGATGCCGAACATGTTGCGCGCTGTAGCGCGACAGGTCAACGCGCATCCACCATATTTGCCAGCACCTCGGCTAGATGACGGGCGCGCGTGGGAAGGTTGCGGCGCGACAAACCGCCGGCGATCTGTGTCATACACGAGACATCACCGGTCACCAGGAGATCAGCTTTGGTCGACTCAATCGCGGCGAGCTTGCGATCAAGCATTGCTGTCGAAATCTGTTCCTGTTTAACGGCAAACAGGCCACCGAAGCCGCAACACTGGTCGCAACCGGGTAACGGCACGACTTCAGCGCCTTGCACGTGATTGAGGAGCGCGCGCGCCTGAGCGCCGAGACCGAGAAAACGCAAACCGTGGCATGCATCGTGGTAGGTGATGCGTCCGGAAAAATGCGCGCCGGTGTCGTCTACCCCCAATACATCGACCAGATATTCACTCAATTCGTAAGTGCGATGAGACAGTTCTTCGGCAGCGCCGGCAAAGGGGGTGTTGGCAAACAATTCGTGATAGAGATGGCGGATCATTGCAGCGCATGAGCCTGACGGCAAGACCACATCACCTTTACCGCGCAATATTTCCAGCGCGCGACCGGCGACGGCGTAAGCGTCATCTCGGAAACCGGCATTAAAAGCCATCTGACCGCAACACAACAGGTCGGGCGGCACGTCAACCGCTACACCGTGTCGTTCCAACAGTTCAGCCGCAGCCAAACCGACGGTAGGGTAGAGTTGATCGACAATGCAAGTCGCAAAGAGTACAGCACGACGGTGGCTGGTAGTCACAATCGCATCTCCTCTGGGGCTGAAAGAGCATTGATAACGGTATTATACCAAAAGTGACTATTTCCTATTATCGACAGTTGTTCTTCAGCGATGCCAGACCGAACACCTCCACGGTTTCTATGCTATAATATTGATAGATATTCGTTGCGCTCAGGTTTGACCTGAGCGTTTTTCACGCCGCGCAGCGGCCAATCTCAACGGAACAGGTATGATTCAGCGCACCGATCTGCGTAATATCGCGATCATCGCTCACGTTGATCACGGGAAGACGACACTCGTTGACGCCATGCTCAAGCAGAGCCGCATCTTCCGCCAGAACCAGCAAGTGGAAGAGCGCGTGCTTGATAGTAACGCTCTCGAACGCGAGCGTGGCATTACCATTCTGGCCAAGAATACTGCCGTGACCTATCGCGGCGTCAAGATTAATATCGTTGACACGCCGGGCCACGCCGATTTCGGTGGCGAGGTCGAGCGGGTCATGAATATGGTCGATGGCGTATTGCTGCTGGTCGATGCAGTCGATGGGCCGATGCCACAGACCAAATTTGTGTTGCGCAAGGCGTTACAGGCCGGTCATCAGGCTATCGTCGTCGTCAACAAGATCGACCGTCCCCAGGCGCGGCCCAACCATGTGGTGAATGAGACGTTCGATCTCTTCATCGATCTGGGCGCAACCGACGAGCAAGCCGAATTTGCGACTATCTACACCAATGCGTTGCTCGGTCACGCGGGTCGCTCACCGCTCAAGCTGCACGATTCGCTCGAGCCGCTCTTCGAATGCATTCTCGACCGCATTCCACCGCCTGCGGTTGATATTGAAGGGCCGGTGCAGTTTCTCGTTACCACCAGTAGCTACGACGAGTATAAAGGTAAGATCTTGACCGGTCGGCTGGTGCGTGGCACGATCCGCAAAGGTCAGCCCCTAGTGCGTATCGCTCGCGACGGGTCGATCTCTCCGGCCAAGGTTAGCCAGATCTTTGTTTACAACGGTTTGGAGCGGCAAGAGGTTGAGCAGGCGCAGGCTGGCGACATTATTGCGATTGCCGGTATTCCTGACGCAGCCATTGGCGATACCATCGCCGATGCGCTAATGCCAGAGGCGTTACCGCCGATTAAGGTCGAAGAACCGACGGTGCGGATGACCTTTGGGGTAAATACCAGCCCTTTCGCCGGACGGGAGGGAACCTATGTCACCTCGCGCAAGCTGCGCGAGCGTCTCTTCCAAGAGATGGAGCGCGATGTGGCCTTGCGAGTGGAAGAGACCGAAAGCCCCGATGTGTTTATTGTCGCCGGACGCGGTGAGTTGCACCTCGGGATCTTGATCGAGACGATGCGTCGCGAAGGGTATGAGTTTCAGGTCTCAAAACCAGAGGTAATCTTCCGCGAAGCGCCTGATGGCACTCGTCTCGAACCGATGGAACTGGTTGAGATTGAGGTGGCGAGCGAGTATCAGGGTGTGGTGGTCGAATTGCTGGGCAAGCGGCAGGGCCAGATGCGTGATATGCGCATCAGCGAAGATGGCTCCGTACATTACGTCTATCTGGTGCCAACGCGCGGTCTACTCGGTTTTCGCCAGCTCTTCCTGACGGCTACCCGCGGCACCGGCGTGATGAACAGTATCTTTTTCGGGTACGAGCCGTATGTCGGCGAGATCGAGATGCGAGCCAATGGCAGCCTGATTGCCGCTGAGAGCGGTGTCGCCACCACCTACGCGATCCACTCCCTGCAGGATCGCGGTGTTTTCTTCATCACTCCTGGCCAGGAGGTATATGAAGGAATGGTGGTTGGGCAGCACATTCGCGACAATGATCTTGAGGTGAATGTCTGCAAAGAGAAACATCTGACCAACATGCGCAATAACCGTGGCGCAGAAACGGTGCGGCTCGACGCGCCGCGCCAGCTCTCGCTCGATGATGCGATTGAGTATATCGGCGATGACGAGCTGGTTGAGGTAACACCGAAAGGCTGGCGCATTCGCAAGAAGTTGCTCAGCGCTGACGACCGTCGCCGCGAGAAGAAGCGTCGGGAATTGGCGATGAGTGAACGGTAACACACGCTAGCTACTGTGGCTTCCTCTCGGCCAATACCAGTTAATGTTTCTGCATCCACGGTAAAAATACTCATCCTCTTCTCATTTTTCTTTAACCTTCCCTTTATGCTACCCGCCGATACTCAATGCTGGCGGGTAGTGTGTATTTCCGGCAATCTGACGGCACGAACCGATAGACAGTAATAATGCCGTCTCACTGCTAAGCCTGCCTCGCATTTGAGCCTGAATGGCGCCGTCTACGCGCTATGTCATCTGCGGATGCAATGGTGCTGTTGATTGAAACCGCAGAGCAGGTTGAGCGCGTCTAATACGTATGAACCCCGGTGGTTCGCATTGCATGCGCCGACGTAACTCACCGGCGCATAAGGAGGCGCAATGAACAACCCAACCACGATTGGTCGTAGTGCATCTGATACGATAGTGCTCTATCTGAACGAGATCGGCGCTGAGCCGTTACTCACTTTCGAGCAAGAGCAGCACCTCGCCAACACGATTGCGCAGGGTCGGCGCGCCGCTGAGCGGCTGGCAAATGAGCCAATGCTGCCGCTGGCCGAAAAGCAACGACTGGCAGCGCAGGTTGCTGCTGGCGAACAGGCCCGAGCGCAGTTAATTAATTCAAACCTGCGGCTGGTTGTGAGTGTCGCTCGCCGTTACCAGGGTCACGGTTTGCCGTTGCTCGATCTCATTCAGGAGGGTAGTGTCGGTCTGATGCGCGCGGTTGATAAGTTTGATGCCAGCCGCGGGCTGAAGTTTTCGACCTACGCAACCTACTGGATCCGGCAGAGCATTGGGCGAGCGATTGCCGATCATAGCCGCACAGTGCGCTTGCCGGTGCATCTGGGGGAGCGGTTGAGCCGGCTTGCCCGGTTGCGACAAGAGCTGGCGCAGCAGCTCGACCGCGAACCAACGCTGGAAGAGCTGGCGCAGGCTGCCGGGCTTTCGGTTGAGCAGGTCGAGCGCGCCGAGCAAGCCGGGTTGACGCCGGCTTCGCTGGACGAAGCGCATACCGAAGATGGTGGTGGCGCGCTGGCCGAGATCTTGACCGATCCGCTTCAACCCACTCCCTTCGATGAGGTGAGCGAGGGCATGCTTCAGGCCGATGTGCAGGCAGCGCTCAGCCAGCTTTCATCGCGCGAGCGGAATATTTTGCGCCTGCGCTATGGCCTTGATGGCGAGCCAATGCATACGCTTGAGCAGATCGGTCAGCGTTTGCGCTTGACCCGCGAGCGGGTGCGCCAGCTTGAGACGGAGGCGTTGCGCAAGCTGCGCGACCCTTCATTGCATCCGCGGTTGCAGGGATATGTGAATGAAGGTCCTTAGCCGGTAAGGGTGATAATCGCTTGCCTGCCCCGCTCCCGCATTGCGGGAGCGGTTTTTTTATTCCTCACCTTTTGCTACGTTTTCTCATAGGCGAGCTGGATCCTTAATCTTTACCTCTCAACCCGGTGGGATTGGTTGATCTCTGGTTGAATGCACTGCAATGTACTGGCGTGGGTCTGGTCGCGTGGCGTGGATGAAATTAGCCTCAGAAAAATTGTTCCGATCGTAACAATGCTGTTATCACAACCGGGTGATATTACCCTGATCACGAGCAGTTGTCATATGGTACAACGGAAAGAGAGAAGACCATATTTGCTTAAGGTCAGGAATCTCTATGAACGATATGCGCCTGATCCGCTCAGTCGATCCGCAGTTATGGTGGGAAGTGGCGCGCGCCTGCCCGTATGCGACGTTCTTTCACACTCCTAGATGGAGTGAAATTGCCTGCCAGGCAATTGAGTCGGTGCGTGATCGAACGATTGCGGCGATCTTTTCCAACGGCACGCGCGCGGTGTTGCCACTGCTGGAAATTCGTCGCGCCGGACCGTTCTCTGCTCTTATATCAACGTTTGAAGGATGTTATGGCGGCATCATTGCCGATGGCCCGTTGAGCCAGGGCGATGCAGCGCGTCTCTACCGGCAGGTCTATCGCTGGAATGTCAGCAACTTCTATTACCTGGCTAATCCGCTGGCGCCTCCAGAAACCATTGATCGCGCGCACTATTTTGCCGATGAAGTGAGCCATATCCTTCATCTCAACGCAGATTTTGAGGAAATCTTCAACCGGTTTGATAAGAGTACGCGCGCGCACTACCGACGGGGCCTGCGCGAAGGGGTTCGCATCCGTCGCGCGATGTCAGAGACTGACTACAAAGCGTACTACCGCGCCTACCGCGAAGCGGTGAAGCGTTGGGGGCAAGATAGCAACTATGGCTACTCGTGGGAATTTTTGAACCACGTGTTCTCGTTCGAACGTCGGTATTCAGATGAATTGACACTGTGGGTCGTCGAGCTGGATGGCAACGTTGTCGGGGGAACTCTTGCTTTCTACTGGAATCAACACGTCACGGTCTGGCACGGAACTGTGACTGACGCTGCGCTAAAACGGCGGGCAATGGTGGTGCTCGATGTCGAAATTGCGCGCGATGCAGCAGCTCGTGGTTTTCGGTACTACGATTTCAATACCAGCGCCGGCATTGAAGGGGTCATGAACTATAAGCGTAATTTTGCTACGACCGATTACGCGGTTGCTCGCTGCCGGTATCGTAGTCCGATTGCGCGTCCATTATTAGCGTTGAAAGACTCTTTACATCGTCGATTGCGCTCACAAGAATCGTCGGCCCAACCTCAACTGGAATGGCATACATAGCTTAAACGTTGCTGTGCGCTTCGGCTGTCATAGGAATGCAGACACACGATCGGCCAATGAACAACACTGTTAATTGGTCGATTTGATTCTGCCATCCAATTATTCATTGGCCGGGTGTACATAGTAGCCAGCGCTCGACCGGTTGTCAGGCTGATCATTGATATCCGCATTGTGAGAAAAGCTATGCGCTGGCTCTCTCTGGATCGTGATACCTGGATGGATGTTGCCCGAAAATGCCCGTATGCGACGTTTTTTCACTCACCCTGCTGAACCGAGCTGGCATGTCGGACGATCTCGACGGTGCGTGATCGAATGCTGGCGGTACAGTTGCGTAATGGCACGCGCGTTATCTTGCCGTTACTCGAAGTGCGTTGCTATAGACCAATCAGTGCGCTGATTTCGACCTTTGGAGGCTGCTATGGCGGGCTGATTGCCGATGGCCGCTGACTGCCGCCGATGCGGCGGCTATCTATCGGCAGGTCTACCGCTGGAATATTACAAGCTTCTATTTCCTGAGTAACCCGATTGCCCCGCCAGAGACAATTGATCAGGCGTATCAATTTGGCGATGAAGTTGCTCACATCCTGCATTAGAGGGCAAGTTTACCGATCTGTATCGGCGTTTCTCCCATAACATTCACTGTAACTATCGCCGTGGCGCGCGCGAGTGCGCAAAGCGGTGAGTCTGGATGACTGGCATGCCTGTTATCTGGTCTATCGTGATGCGGTTGATCGCTGGGGAGAGAACGATAGTTACGAGTATCCCTGGTCATTTTTCCTGGAAGTATACACGATGGCGATTATCCGGTGGAGATGCAGTTGTGGGTGGTTGAACTCGAGGGCAATGTTGTTGGTGGGCAACTTGCTTTTGCCTTGAACCAGCGCATCACACTCTGGCACGGCACCGCTACCAGAGAGGGATTGGCGCGGCGCGCTTTGATCGTCCTTGATGTCGAGATCATTCGCGATGCCGTAGCGCGCGGATTTCGCTACTTCGACTATAACACCAGAGCCGGGATTGAGGGAGTGATGCGGTATAAACGCAATTTCGCCACGACCGATCACGTGATTGCGCGCTGTCGGTATCGCAATCCACTATGGCAATCTCTGAGTAGCCTGACCTGCCATCTACCATTGCAGCTCCGCAATCGGGCGATGTTTGTCCGCCAGCCCGAGCGGAGCTAAGCAGCTTATTACGTTGTCGGCGAAGCCGGCACCGCAAACATCGTTGCCTGCATCAGCGCGATTGTGGCGCGTCGGTCACCATCGAGCGCGATTGCTTCACCAGTGCAGACCGTCACCGCGCGGCCTGTCCTGATCACGCGACCGGTGGCGATAAAACGGGAACCGCGAGCCGGACTGAGAAAATTGATTTTGAACTCGACCGTGAGCACCTCGCGGTCGGCAGGCATAAGGGAGAGAGCGGCGTATCCGCATGCGCTATCGAGAATGCTGGCAATTGCGCCGCCGTGTACGTAACCGTGTTGCTGGCTGAAGGCCGGATCGGCTGGCATCGTGATGCTCAACTCGCCTGGACGTATGTGGTCAATGACGGCATGAAGCGAGCGCATCAATCCCTGACGGGCGAAACTGCTGCGCACTCGTTGTTCCCAGTCGGGTGTTTGAGGATGGAAATGGTGCATAAGTCGTTTGTGTAGCGTATATAGATTCTGATCATTGCGTCATCATACCAGAAAATACGTCTCTGTTCAGAGATATGTGACGGTTGGGTAGAGACAGTGCCGGCGCAGACGTGCCGCGCCGATGCATCAGGCTGATCTGGCAACACCCGGCAAGGATAAGGATCGACTACGTGGAGGGCGTCCGCGCAGGAACACCCGATTGCGCGATCTGTATTTAACGCAACAGTTTTTCAAAATAATATTGCAATTACAACCAATATCTGCTATAATGCGCAGCAAACCTGCTTCCCCATCTGGATATGCGCCGTTGAAGTCATGTGGCTATGTCGCCTGAACGACGAGGTTGTGCTGTGCATCATCGAAGCCTTCGCCTGCTCTTTGCGAGCCTGATCACGTTGGGTTTGATCGCGCTGTTGCTCCCGCTCCCTGCCCTGGCTGCCGGTGAAGCGGTACGCGGTGAGTTGAACGGATGGACAACTGCCTGGGGGATGTCGTCAAGTCTGGGTGGTACGTTTGTCTACATCAGCGGTCAGATTGTTGCTCCCGATGACACCGAAAGTGAATTCAAGTTTTTCAAGAGTGACGGGGGCGGTCAGTGGTATGGAAAAGACGCGCCGAATGCCGTGACTTTTGGACAGATTTTTACCGGTCTCAGCACTGGTGGCGGTGGTGAGCGCAATTTGCGTTTGAGCCATACGCAGAATAGCTTTTACGTCTTCAAGTGGGATGGCGGCAATCGTGGTGTCGTATTTCGCCTCACGGCTGCTCCGGTCACAATTGTCAGCGTCAGCCAGACCCCAACCGCGCCGTTAGCCGGTCAGCCGGTCACCGTCACCGCAACGACCGGCAGTGCGCCGCCAGCCGAGCAGGCGTTTTGGCTTCGCTATGCGATTAACGGTAACTGGGCCGGCTCGACCGTGCTCAAGATGAGCGGGAGCGGCACCTCCTTCAGCGCGACCATTCCGGCTCAGCTTGCCGGCACAACGGTCAGCTACTATGTGTTTAGTTCTGGTGATGTGACTACGATTGCCGGCGCCGATGCCGATCTGATGACGATTAATGCTGATACGAATAGCGGCAGCAACTACAATTACACTGTGAGCAGTGGCCCCAGTGTAATCACACCGGCGCAGGCGCGCGCGCTCTGGCTCGATACCGGCACGATAGCCTGGAATGGTGGCCCGGCGGCAAGCTTCCGACTCCTCTACGATCCTGATGGCGGAATGACGACGGCGGCGGAGACAACTGTGTGTAGCTTCCCTGCGCCGGCGACATCCTGCTATGTGTCATTGACTCCGAGCGGAACAGTCAGCGGGTATGTGAAGAATCCAAATGCGACCGGTATGACCAGGCTGATCACCGGTTTGAGCGCTACCGATGCCGCTCATCTCTTGCGTGGCCAGCTTGTGGTTGCCGCTTACGATAGCGGTAATAATCGGATCGATGCGACTCGCGTGCAAATTCAGGGTGTGCTCGATGCAATCTATGCCGCCAATGCTTCTCCTCAGGCGCTCGGGGCGAGTTACAGCGGCGGTGTGCCCACGGTGCGAGTGTGGGCACCAACGGCGCGATCGGTGACGCTGCGCCGTTTCGCCAATTCGACCACAACGACATTTAGCGCGCACCCGATGACGCTCGATCCGGCCAGCGGCGTGTGGAGTGTGACCGGCGATGCGTCGTGGGATCGGCAGTTTTATCTCTTTGCGGTAGAAGTCTATGTGCCGACGCTCGACGCGGTTGTGACGAATCTGGTTACCGACCCCTATTCAGTCAGTCTGTCACAAGATGGCGCGGCGGCGGGTGATGTGCGTAGCCAGTTTGTTAATCTCGATGATGCAGATTTGAAGCCGACCGGATGGGATACGCTCAGCAAGCCGACCCTGGCTAATCCCGAAGATATTGTCATCTACGAAGTGCATATCCGCGATTTTAGCGCTAATGATAGTACGGTAGCGCCAACCGATCGCGGCACCTACCGCGCCTTTACCTACGATGGCGTCGGCCCTCACCCGAATGCAACGCTCTCGAACGGGATGAACCATCTGCTGCAACTACGGCAGGCTGGCCTGACCCATATTCATCTCTTGCCCACGTTTGATATTGCCTCGGTGATCGAAAACCCGGCGGATCGGAGTGAACCGACCATCTCATTCAATCCAGCCACCGATCGCGCCTCGATTAATCCACAGGCCGCAGTGGCCGCGAATCGCCATACCGATAGCTTCAACTGGGGCTATGACCCGTATCACTACGGCGTTCCTGAAGGTTCATACAGCACCAATCCTGATGGCGTGACCCGCATTTATGAGTTTCGCGAGATGGTGCAGACGTTAAACCAGAATGGCTTGCGGGTGGTCATGGATGTGGTGTACAACCATACGGCGGCTAGCGGCCAGGATGATAAGTCAGTGCTTGATCAGATCGTGCCTGGCTACTATTACCGCTACGATGCAGCCGGTAATCTGGCGAATTCCTCGTGTTGCGCAGATACCGCCACTGAGTATGCCATGATGGAGAAGCTCATGATCGATACGGTTGTGCGCTTCGCCACGGCGTACAAGATTGATGGCTTCCGTTTCGATTTGATGAATCTGCATACGCGCCAGAATATGCTCAATGTGCGGGCGGCGTTGCAGGCGCTCAATCCGGGTAGCCATGGCGTTGATGGCAGCGCGATCTACCTGTACGGGGAAGGATGGGATTTCGGTTCGGCCCGCGATAAAGGACTGACGACGTGTCCGCATTGCTATGCGCACAAGTACAATATGACCGGCAGTGGGATCGGGGTGTTCAATGATGTGATCCGTGACGCTGCTCACGGTGGTTACAGCACCGATCCGATCGGCATTCGCCGCCAGGGCTTCATCAACGGCCTCAGCTACGACTGGAATGGTTACAACTACCCCGATCGTTTCCAGAGCAACCTGCACACGGTAATGGATACACTGCGTTCGGCGCTGCGCGGGAGCGGAACCGATTGGAATGGACAGGGTAACCCGTTTACCGACGATCCACAAGAGGCGATTAACTACGTTGAAAAACACGATAACGAAACCCTCTTCGACCAGAATGTCTTCAAACTTCCCAACGGTGATGGTAGCGGGAATCCGGGTTGGATCGGTAGCAGTAGTATTCCTGTGACCTCAATGTCTGATCGGGTGCGCAGTCAGAATATGGGGGTGAGCCTGATCGGGCTGGCGCAAGGTATTCCCTTCTTCCATATGGGGCAAGACATCCTGCGCTCGAAGTCACTCGACCGGAATAGCTATGACTCTGGCGACTGGTTTAACCGGGTCTACTGGGATCGCAGCGGCAATAACTTTGGGCGCGGGTTGCCGCCATCCTGGGATAACAGCACGCGCTGGGGGATCATGACACCGCTGCTGAACAATACAGCGCTCGATCCGACCACGGCTAGTATGGATTTTGCCGCAGCCCACATGCGCGAGACATTGCGTCTTCGTATGAGTTCGCCGCTCTTCCGGCTCACGACCGAAGCTGCGATTAATGCGCGCGTCAGTCACTATAACACTGACAATAGTCGCGATGCTCTGATCGTGATGCGGCTGTCAGATGAAGTTTCACCTGATCTCGATCCCAACTGGGAAAATATTCTGGTCTTCTTCAATGCGCATACGATTGCTCAGTCGATTACCATTCCGAACGCAAATGGTTTCACCCTCCACCCACTGCACACTGATGGCATCGACGATGATCCGGTGATTGCAAACGCTTCTTTTAACGATGCGACTGACACCTTTACCATTCCTCCGCGCACTACGGTAGTCTTTGTCTCGACCCAACCGATCGAACCGCCGAGCGCCATCGATTGGGTTGGGTTGATGTATCCACGCGGCGGGATCGCACATGCCGTCGATCAGGGTAGCTTTTCTCCCGCCGGATTCGACGTGTACGTGCAGGTATATGAAGCGGGAGTCACTCCTGGCGTCGGTCAGGGGGCAGGGATTGAGTGTTTCCTGCACTGGGGGCGTTACGGTCAGCCCTGGAATGATTTACCGATGGTGTATAACGGCGATATTGGCAATAATGATGAATATCGCGCTACGATACCGCGCGCGGTGATCGAGGCACTGGCGCCGGGCACGTATGGCTTCACCGCCTATTGCAAGCAGACAGCCGAAACCGGGCGCCGGTGGAAAGTTGACGCTTACGACATTAACGGTAATCCCGACGATGACGATCAGGGTGATGGCCTGATCACCATTATCCCCACCGCCGATTCAGCGCCTGAGCCGCCGGCTGGCGTCTTTGTCCATCTGTTTGAGTGGCGGTGGAGCGATGTGGCAAAAGAATGCACCTTCCTGGCCCAAAAGGGCTACACCGGGGTACAGGTCTCGCCACCGAACGAGCACATTGTGCCTGCCGCCGATCTGGGTGGAAATCCTGCCAACGATTTTCCCTGGTGGACTCGCTACCAGCCGGTGACGCACGATCTGACGCGGTTTACCAGTCGCAGCGGAACGTGGGCCGAGTTTCAGCAGATGGTCAATGACTGCAACAGTGTCGGTGTCGCGGTGATTGTCGATGCGGTGATCAATCACATGGCCGACATCGAGGTGGGTAGTCCGCCTGCTGGCACGGCGGGCACTCAGTATCGTTCGCAGCCGGCCAACCTGCGTTTCTACGGCACGCAATATCTGCCCGACGATTTCCACCCCGATTGTCTGATCGCCAGTTATCGCGACCGCGTGCAGGTGCAACGCTGCCAGTTGGCCGGCCTGCCCGATCTCGATACCGGTAAGCCGTCGGTGCAAAACCGATTGCGCGCTTATCTGCAGGCTCTGCTCGATGCCGGTGTGCGTGGATTCCGGATTGATGGCGCCAAGCACATCGCAGCGCATGAGGTCGGCGCGATACTGGCCGGGCTGACCCTGCCGGGTGGCGGCAAGCCCTACATCTTTAGCGAAGTGATCGACATGGATCCGACCGAGCGCATTCGCGATTGGGAATACACCCCCTACGCCGACGTAACCGAGTTTGCCTTCAGTGTTGGCGTTATCGGCGGCAACTTCAACTGTGGCGGTTCGATCAGCAACCTGCAAACGTTCACTGCCGGCTTGCTGCCATCGCGTTTCGCTCAGGTATTCGTTGACAATCACGATAACCAGCGCGGACACGGCCCTGGTGGCGCCTGCGTGGTTGATCACCGCGATGGTCGAGTGCATGTACTGGCGAACATCTTTATGCTGGCATACCCTTACGGTCACCCGTCGGTCATGTCGAGCTACTACTGGACAACCAATCCCAACAGTAACGCTGGCGACAGCCTGGGACCACCGAGCAGCAACGACGGAGGTGTCACCTGGGGTCCAGGTCTCGGCGCCGACACTCGTCCGGTGTATGGGCCAGGCCAGACTGCGGCTAACTATCCAGCTCATTGCTCCGGCAACTATCCCAATCCGGTTACGGCTGCCGATCTGGGGCAGTGGGTATGCGAACATCGCTATCCAGCAATTGCCAACATGGTTCAATTCCGGCAGGTTACCCATGGCGAACCGGTAACCAACTGGCAGAATATTGGCGGCACACCCTCGAACCATATCGCCTTTGGTCGCGGCAACAAAGGGTTTGTGGCGATCAATAACGGTAGCGCGGCAGCAACTACCACATATCAGACCAGCCTTCCGGCGGGATTCTATTGCGACATCACGAAGTACGATGTTGTCGGTGGGGTTTGTGTCTTGCCCGGCACCACCATGCCTGCGCCGAACAGCGCCTTCATTGAAGTGAATAGCAGCGGCCAAATTGTCAACTACACATTGGCCGGTCGCGATGCCTTCGCCATTCACGTCAACGCAATGCCGTCGTATCAGATCACGGTCAACGCCGAACCGGCCAGTGGTGGCAGTGTCAGTGGTGGCGGCACCTTCCCGCACGGCAGTGTGGTGACGGTACAGGCGACGCCGAGCGCAGGCTACGTCTTCGTGAACTGGACAGAAGGGGCGTCGGTGGTAGCAACCACGTCGGTGTACAGCTTCCCTGCAACCGCTCCGCGCGCGCTTACGGCCAACTTTGCCCCGGTAGTGCCTACTGCCACACCGACGGTGACAGCCACACCGACGGCGACGGCAACCAACACGCCGACGGCGACGGCAACCAACACGCCGACGGCGACGGCAACCAACACGCCGACGGCGACGGCAACCAACACGCCGACGGCGACGGCAACCAACACGCCG
>Ga0116210_1001231_pt1 | contig 19875 bp, 11 predicted proteins | sample TshhotsprinmetaG_FD_94483 | JGI IMG/M metagenome (GOLD analysis project Ga0116210, IMG submission 94483) | Hot spring microbial communities from South Africa to study Microbial Dark Matter (Phase II) - Tshipise hot spring metaG | ecosystem: Environmental > Aquatic > Thermal springs > Hot... | reverse complement strand
TAGATTTTACACCATAATAAAAACACAGCAATTCCATCGAAAGGGCTATATGTCAAACATATATCAAGGAAAAAACACACTATTTACCCGTCGTCATTTTCTTGCATCTTCACTACTTATTACGGGTTTGTCTTTTGCACAGGGACAGGATTCTTCGAGAAAGCATCCTAATTTGTGGAATGATTTTGAAATGTATGAAGATGAGAAGACAGGAGCAAAAATATATAAAATAATTACAGGACCTTCATCAAATACAACAATATACCAGACACATCCTATGTGGGGAAAGAACTGTGAACATTTTTATTTCCTATCCAATCGCACTACCGGGAAAATGCAGGTCCACCGTTTGGAAAGAAAGACAAAAAATGTTTCGCCTGTATTGGAAGAAAACACCGGTAATTTTTCATTATCCTGGAATACCGAACGGATTTATTTCTTCAAAGAAGAGAAAATCATTAAGCAAGAACCCAATGGGAGAAGGACAGAAATAGGAATATATCCACAAGAGTATGGAACGCTGATAGGTGGAATAGGTATATCAGCGGATGAAAAATGGTTATATTGTGCAACAAAAAAAGAAAGAGACGAACAAAGTATTCTTCGGAGAATAAATATCCTTACAGGGAAGTGGGAAAAGTGTGCAAAAACCCCTTTTGAAATAGGACATGTACAACCCAACTTTTGGAATTCAGATTTGGTTATGTTCTGCTGGGAAACGGGTGGAGATAGCCCTCAAAGAACATGGTATTGGTCAGAACAAACCAATAAAGTAGAACCTTTCTTTGTGGAACACAATGAACTCTGGGTAACTCATGAAGTATGGTGGGGAAAAGAACGGGCTTTGTTTACCATCTGGCCTTATGATGAACAACATAAGGAATTACCCCACGGTGTTGCGGAAACTACCATAGAAAATGGGGAAAAAAGTATTATAAACTTACTCACAAAATATCCCGCATGGCACACTCATGGAAGCCATAATTTTAAGTGGGTTTTAGGAGATGATTTTGATAGAAACATCTGGCTCATTCATCCGGAAAAGAAGGAACGGCGATTGCTTGTTTCTGGAAAAATAGGGAACGATCTTAAAGTCCATCCCCATGCATCTTTCCTGCCAGATAGTTCAGGTATTGTTTTTAACACTTCCCGATTTGGGTATGAAGAAATACATCTTGTTTTATTACCGGAAAAATTTGAATCATTGCCCTCCGTTTAGGCGAGTCTGACCCGTCCGACCCGTCCGACTTGTCCGACCTGTCTGACTCAATAGATAAACACAACTCCTTTCTATGATATTATTTAAACCCTCAAAACACATTCATGTTATCAAGGAAACCCTTGAAATAATATATGCATTTTTTAGATTACATAAAAAACAATATTCTTATCATTGACGGTGCCACAGGGACTATGGTACAGGACCTCAATTTAGGTGCCGAGTACTATGGTGGTGAACCTTATCGCATGCTTACCGATTTAATCAATTTCTCCGCACCGGAATCGATAAAATCCATTCACAAAAAATATTTCGAGGCAGGGAGTAGCGCTATTGAAACAAATACCTTTGGGGCCTCCTATTTGCGTCTATCTGAATATGATTTTACAGAACTGGATACCAAGATATTTCCCCATAACCCTTATAATCTAACCTTACAAGTACTAACCCACAAAGAATGGAGTTATTATCTCAGTCGCCGTGGAGCCGAAATTGCTTACGATGCACGATGGGAATATTGTCAATCCGAAAAATACGATGGTCGACCTTTATTTATTCTGGGTTCAATAGGCCCTTCCAATCACATATTGACTTTCTCACGCGCAGGTTTGACCCCATCGACCTTTAAGGAAATAAGAGAAAATTTCCATATTCAAGCAAAAGGTCTGATTGATGGAGGTGTTGACGTCATACTGTTTGAAACTCAGCAAGATATATTAGAGTTGAAAGCAGGTATTTTTGGAGCACGAGATGCTATGCAGGAATGTGGGAAATATCTCCCCATAATTGCTCAGGTAACAGTAGACCCATTCGCCCGCATGCAAATTTTTAATACAGATATACATTCCGCTCTGGTCACTATAGAAGCATTGGGTGTTGATGTCTTTGGTATAAACTGTTCCATTGGTCCTGATTTAATGCATACCGCCATTGAGAAAATGTCTCGTTACGCTCATATTCCCCTAAGCGCAATACCTAATGCGGGCTTACCTCAATCAGAAGGAGGAAAAACGGTTTTCCGTCTTGCCCCTCAGCCTTTTGCAGATATTCTAAGTTCTCTGGCATTGGAGTATGGACTGAATATTGTCGGTGGATGTTGTGGTACACGACCAGAACATATTGCGGAATTAATAGAACGGTTGAAAGGGAAAAAACCTACAGCCCGCAAGGTATCGGATATGGTATTTATTTCAGGCGTACAGAATGCCGTTGCTCTGGATGCATCGCGTTCTCTTATCCGTATTGGAGAACGCTTAAATGTTCGGGGCTCAAAAAAGATTCGTGAAGCGGTTGAAACAGATACCGGTATTGATATAGATACATTAGAAGAAGTGGCTCGTGAACAGGTTAATGATCTGGGATGTGAGATTATCGATGTTTGTATGGATTCAAACCATGTAAACACAGTGCAAACTCTTGCTCAGGTCGTACACCAAATTAGTGCTGATATTAAGGGGGCTATGTGCATTGACTCGTTCCAACCGGATGCCTTGATAGAAGCCGTTCATTACTACGCAGGAGTACCTATTTTAAATTCTATATCTTTGGAAGAAGTAGAACCCGGCAAAACCAAACTGGATGTTCTTTTACCCCTTACAAAGGATTTTGGATGCTTTTATGTAGCCCTGTGCACAGATTCCAGAGGTCCAGCCGATACCGCAATCCGGAAAATTGAACTGGCAAAAAAGATTGTTGAAAAAGCAGAACATTACGGTGTTTCTTCTCAACGACTGTTTATAGATGTAAATGTCTTTCCTATTGGAGCGGAACCGGATGAAACACAAAACTACGCACTGGAAACTCTACAAGGAATAGAACGGGTCCGTAAAGAAATACCCCATGCTTTTACAGTTATCGGTGTCGGAAACCTAACAAACGGATTGGCTCAAAAACCCCACATGCGAAAGGTGCTTACATCCGTGTTTTTAGATGAAGCCCGAAAACGCGGTCTCCATTCTGCAATCCTAAACCCCCAGCATTATGTATTCGTTGAAAATCTTGACCCTGAGGACTATCGTCTTGCACAAAAGATAATCTTTGATCGTGACATGGACTCTTTCTCGATATTGGAGGAACGAGCATTATCCCTCAAACAAAAAGAGACCGTAAAAAAAAGTAATTATGACGAATTACCTATTGAAACCGCTATTTGTGAAAAAATAAAAGACGGTTTTAAAGAAAGAAAAAAAGGGCAGGTTGAATTTCAAGGGTTTGTCCACGAATATCAGGATTTAATTGTCCCTCAGGTGGCAAACGCACTGGAAAAGCACGAACCCCTAACCTTTGTCAGCGACTATCTAATGTCTGCTATGCAAGAGTTGGGGGATATGTTTGGCAAAGGTGAAGTCTCTTTACCCCACTTGCTCCGTTCTGCTGATGTGATGAAACAAGCCATGGGCTTCATCGAAGGCTATCTCCGACACAAAGCGAAGCAAGAACATTGTGAACAGTCGGAGGATACTGTGCGAGGAATTATCGTTTTAGGGACAGTCTATCAAGATGTGCATTCTATAGGAAAGGACCTGACCAAAACCTTGCTTGAGAACTATGGGTATAAAGTAATTGACTTAGGGGTTATGGTCCCTTTACAAGAGTTCATCGACCAGGCAAAAAAACATAATGCCAATGCTATCGGTATGTCGGCCCTGCTGGTACAGACTGCAAATCACATGATAACTGTAGCCCGTATGAGTAAGGAACAGGGTTTGGATATCCCTATTTTGGTAGGTGGTGCCGCGGTCACTCCCCGTCATTCTGCATTTGTTGCTATGATGGGACAGAATGATTTAAATCAAATCCGACCGGATGTCTTCTACTGCCGAACCGCAATGGACGGTGTCAATATTATGAACCAATTAACGAGTTCTAATGAAACACGAAAAAAACTGTATCAACAAAACAAAGAAGCATTAAAACAGCGTTATATTCAGGCGACAAAAAGACTTCAAGAAGACGAACAAAAATTACGAGATTTACCACGGCGTATAATTTCATTACCGTTTCCTCAATACCCTGAAAACCCCCGATTTCGAAATCGTATTTTCCGAAAACCATTAACGGAGTTTATTCCACATATTGATAAACAGACTTTATTCTCATTAAACTGGAAGTTTGGAGGGAAAACCAGTCAGGAAAAGGCTGGACATCATGTTAAAGAACTGGAAAAACTCTTTGAAAAATGGATTTCATTTGTTGACAATAGAAAATGGATAGAACCTCAGGCAATCTACGGTATATTCCCGGCCAAATCTGACGGCGATTATGTATATGTTTTTAATCCTGAAAACACAGAAGAACTATTGGAAAAAATTGAATTTACAACCGTTATCGGTGCCGGTGAAAAAGACCTTGTGTCCGGAGCACAATACTTCCGCCCAATGGACGATAACGAATGGGATGTAATAGGAATACAGATAAGCACAGCAGGTTCACATATTGAAGAAGGACTGACCTATTTTAAAGAACAGGGTGATAGTGAGTCCTATCTTCTCCTGCAAGGTTTGGGAGACCGAATAGCAGAAGATACAGCAGAGTATATCCATCGTCATTTACAAAACTTGCTTCATATTCCACATGAACACGGTAGACGCTGGTCTCCGGGCTACCCCGGTATGACAAACATAATAATGAACGAAACCATTCTGAAAATTCTCGGAGGAGGGAATCCTATTGGTGTTTCTATATTGGAATCGGGACAATACTCCCCCACATGCACTACCTCCGCTGTTATCTCTTTCCATCCGGAAGCAAAATATACCTGATATAGTTATATTATAAATAGTCTTATATGAGTTGCCATATAAAAATGGGACTTACGAATTATCTCTCTGAATGAGGTGTATAGCGGAAAGGAATAATGGTAAACGCCATATCGGATTGAGGAAGTAATTCAGCGAGTAAGACTCCATGAGATTCTTTGATAAGTAGTCGACGGCCACAGACAGGACACATATATTCCGACCCAATTTGTATATCTTCCTCAATACGAATATGAGTACTGCAAAAGGGACAGGCCAGACTACGGCTATCTCGTTTATGATAGTCCTGAAGTAATGAATGTATTCTACCTATATTGTACGCTTCTACCAAGGCATCGACCATTTCGGGATCTAATTGAGTGCCTTTGGCTGAACGAATCTTTTCAATCGCAACTTCGGGCTCCATCCCTTTACGATAGGGACGGTTACTTGTCATGGCATCCAGCGTATCTGCAACCGCTACTAACCTTCCTTCCAGCGGAATTTCTTTCCCCTTCAAACCATAAGGATAACCCTTTCCATCATAACGTTCATGATGGTATAGGCAGTAAGGAATAATAGGTTGAAATAAAGCAATATCCCTTAAAAGGTCCGCACCCCGCACGGGATGTATTTTCATTTTTTCAAATTCTTCATCTGTTAATTGCCCCGGCTTACGAAGAATAGCATCATCCACAGCAATCTTGCCTACATCATGTAAAACTCCACCCATATAAACTTCTTCTATCTTTTCTTCTGTCCATCCTAATACTCTGGCTATCTCGATAGAAAAATTTGTTACCCGCCATGTATGGCCTACTGTGTAATGGTCCCTTAATTCGACAGCATTAGCAATCGTAGTTAATGTGTCTTTATAACTTTGCTTTATCATTTCAATATACTGTGCATTCCGTAAGGCGATTGCTGCAGGTCCTGCAATAGCCACAAGCATTTCAAGGTCTTCCTGGCTAAATGCACGAGAAGTCCCCCGCGTATCTACATATATTACGCCCAGGCAGTTATTTTGATAGATAAGGGGGACACACATCACAGAGGCGATTCGATGGCGAATAATACTGCCCGAAATGTTTTTGAATCGACTGTCTTCTCCAGCATTCTGTGTGATTATAGCCTCCTTTTTTTCAAAGGCACGGTTAACAATAGTAGCACTAATTGAATATTCCTCCACAGCCATTTTTGTATGAACAAATTCGGAAACAAGCCTTTTCTTTCGCTTATCCCATAAGAGAATGGCCCCATTATGGGCTGGTAAAAGAGAAAAGATTTGGTCCATAATTTTTGAAAACAAATTTTTAAGATTATTCTCACTCACAATAATTTGGTTCGCATTATAAATAGCCCGTAAACGATTTTGAATGGTTTGCAATTGTTCTCTTGCTACTTTTCCCTCAGGAACTTGAAAAATCGTTTCACGAATGATATTTAAATCCGCACTTTCTGTATCTTCATCAACCGTGGCATCAAAACGAACCGACATTTCTTCGTTACCATTTGATATTTTATTGGTCTCATAACGGATTAATTGTGTCCCTATACGAAAAACATCTCCCGGTTTAAGTAAATACTCTACAATTTTTTGATTTCCTACATAAGTTCCATTCCCACTGTTTAAATCTTTAAGTAAAGGACCGGATTCTGTAGGTTCAATTATTGCATGTTTTCTTGAAACCTTCGGGTCTTCGAGAGAAATAAGATTATCCTGTCCCCTCCCAATAGTTATCACCTGATTCACAGGAAAGGAAACCCCTTTCTTCATCCCCGTTAGAATCACAACATTTGCTTCTATCATAGATGAATCTTTCCTTACACCTATTATTATTTTACCTCATAAAGCAGGTAAAAAGGAAAGAGGTGATTATTCTTATTCGTAAATCTTTTAAGAAATATAACAAGCGTTTTAATAAAAAAATTCTACCCAAAAAATGGCGCGCCCGGCGGGATTTGAACCCACGGCCCCTTGCTCCGGAGGCAAGTGCTCTATCCAACTGAGCTACAGGCGCGCAAAAAATAGTAATTTTCATTTATTATTAAGAATAACATAAGAGGAAGATATAATTCTATAAAATCAATCTGTAAGCATCAGTCCTTATTTCCAAATTCATATTTCACTCCTGCAGATAAACGATGTTCCCATGGCTCAATATCCCTTTTCTGGTGTTCGCTATCATATTCATTGTTGAGATTTATTTCAAGGCTTACATTCTTTGACACCGGGGTCGATAGGTTTGTCCAAGAAATAACCCGGTAATAATCCAGATGTTCTAAACTGGGCTCAAATGTCAGATTGTGTGAAAGATCCGAGTTTAAAATCTTCCGTGTATATTTACTTCCAATCTTTAGACTTGTAAAATTATATATTGTTTTATCTGTATTCCCCAGCGGATTTAATGCCTTCATCCCTCCTCCAAGAATACCACCTAAACTTGCAATATCCGAGGGGTCCTGAATTAACCTTTGAGAAGAGCTCGCTATTTGATTTAACCCTTCTTGGAGTCGTTCTTGTTTTACCTCATCTTTTTGAAACGGGACATATGGAAGCCATTCCTCATGAGTTAACATAATCGCTCCTTCAACAGACCATGTCTGATGAGGTTGAGATAATAGTTCGTAACCGGATCCGCCCCCAATCTGTCCGCGTAATCCTAATTTTCTACCTTCATCCCGTTCCGCACCGGTATCTGCGTATATATACCATTTTTCCACTGGGTAGTATTGATACCGTAGTTTACCACGGTATCTCCTTGTATTAATTTCATTTTCTACCTCTCCATAATTACCAGATAATTCCAATTCTATCAGGTCCTTTGTCTTTTTCCCAGATACAGTTACACCACTTTCAAAATTTATGGTATCTGTAGTCCCTTTCTGAACCGAGGCAAGCACTTTGCCACTCCCGGACCATTTTCTACGGTCTGCTTCTTCCTGATTTTCTTGTAGCATTGAAAACTCAGGTGTGGGAATAATTCTTTTAATATCTTCCCATAAAACCACTTCTCTTTTTTTATCTCTTGAAATTAACAACTTTTCACTTGTATAGTTTATTTCTCCCTGGATGGTATCTCCACTAAGGAGAGATACCTCAAAAGGCTTTTTCCCTTCAATTTTTTTTATATCCATTCTCTTTATAAAAATTATTCCAAGAATTTCTGAATTGAAAGTCAATTGCTCCCGGGTTATCTCAACTACTTGCCCTGTTAAACTATCCCCATTTACCAACTCAACAAGATCTGCATAAACAAACGAAACCTTTATTATTGGAAAAAGCATAATAATATTAAATATAAATAAAATGTGTATTTTCGTTTTCATTTATAGTCCCTTGAGAAGTATAATATTTTTTACAATTCTTTAATTATTAGACGGATAAGAAGGACATATGTATTCAAATAATAAATACAACAAACAAAAAAACGCAGAAGGAAACCTAATAGAAAACAATTTTATATATATGATATAAAGATACAATATATATCATATATGAATCATTTTTTGAGGATTTATCGATGCAATTACTTTATAATATCTGGTTATTATGGGCTATAACATTCTTATTTCTTCTTCTATTGATAGTTTCCTTTCTTATAGGTATTTATAAAAAGAAGAAAGAAGAAAAGAACCGTGTTTTAAGGGATTGGGAAAGAGTTCGCTTTATACTGAAAGAAAAAGAGCTAAATGAAAAAGAAATAAAACTCTTAGAAGAACTGATATACAAATACGACCCACAGAATCCTTTGGGAGTGTCAACTTTTCGTCAGCATTATATTCGATGTCTGCATAAATATATAACAAACGCTCGGAAAAATTTAAGTTTTGAGGAACTGAATGAAATTGGTGAAATGCTCCGGGAAATAGGTATTCGATTGGGGCACGATTATATCCCTTATGGACAGCGTATATACGCTACAATAGAACTTTATCAAAATCAACCTGTTTGGATGTCGCCTCAGGGAGAAACTCCAACACTCTGGAGAAAAGCCCATGTTGTAGATATTAACGGCGCTTTTTTCCGTGTGGCTCCTTTTACACATCAAGACAGGTTACCTGTGAATTTAGGACAGTATGTGTCTTTTAAAATGTGGCGAGAAGAGGATGCCCGATATCAGTTTTCAACCGTATTACGAAGAATTGAATTAGACCCTGAAATCTATGTCTTTGACCATGTCTTTTCATTAGAACGATTCCAATCCCGTGCCTATTTCCGAGTCCGTTTGGACAAGCCTATTGAGGTTGACCTTGTCAAAATAGAAAAAAAATACGACTTAAACCAAATTAGTGCAGAAGATGTGCCCTGTCAAATCCAATTTTCTACTCGAGCACGAATTATAAATTTGAGTGCTGGAGGTTCTGCAATACTTATCGACAGAGACATTGAAGATTCTTACTTTATTAGAATACTCCTTAACATGGAGGATGAGAAAGAACCCAAACATATCACTTTATATATGCGGATTATTAATAAAGTAAATATATCTTTAGGCAGATATATGTATCGCGGTACCTTTGTTGGGTTAACAGATGACAATCGAGATCGGTTAGCAAAATATGTATTTCGACAACAGCCCCCTATATCTTCGGCTCTTCGCGAACGACAAAAGAAAAATGAAGAAAAGAAAGTATAAAGTAATACAAGGGAGATCTGTCCAATAATGCAATGGGAACGCATAAAAACAAATAAAAATAAACTAATACCCTTAGTAAGCATTTATATTTTTATTCACACCGTGGCATTTTTCTTATATGAACTCTTATTTTTAAACCTTGAACTTTCCTCAGGGAATCTTCCAAACAACATTCTGCTATCCCTTATAGATATTACAAGGGAATTGGTCCTTTGTATTGTTTTAGGGGCTTTACAATCGATTATCTTCGCCCGCATCGGTGTTATTCTGGAATTCCCTATATGGCGTTGTCGAGATGATAAAGAGGCGCTTCGCCGTTTTTTTCTGCTTTGGTTTGCTATAAATGCAGGATTAATTACTATAAATCGTCTCGCAAATATAATGGCAGAAAGAGGAATTTCAGACCTATCCGCTTTTTTGGGGGGAGTAGGTCTCATTGCAAACATTGTTTACCTACCTCTGGGCATTTGCTGGATGTATGCTGGCGAAAAACTTTCTGAAGATGATTCTTTGCTCCGCGTCTTTCGACCCATTACACGACAATGGGGAGAGACAATTGGAATGTGGATAATACTTAGTATTTCTCTTTTCATAGCCTTATTCATAATGGGTTTACCGATTCTGCAAGAACCTTCTATTTTTACAGTTATCATAAAAACGCTTATAATTATACCTCTGGCAAGTATTGACCTCATTGTCTTTTGCTGGACATGGCTTTTATGTATCCAATGTAGAATCCAGGGATTGGATGAGGATATATCTCTGGATGACTTTTGATAAAATAGAAAAAGGAGTAATTTTTATAAATGCAAGCCGTTATTTTTTGTGCGGGTAAGAGTACACGAACTTACCCACTTACGGTAACTCGTCCTAAACCCCTTCTGCCTTTATTAAATAAGCCCATTATTGAATTTCAGTTAGAAGCACTGTATCCATTTGTAAAAGAATATATACTCGTGGTGGGATATAAGAAAGAAATGATACATCAGCGGTTGGGAGAGGAATGGTACGGGAAAAAAATAAAGTATATTTTTCAGGAAGAACAACGCGGAACCGGGCACGCGGTTCTTCTGTGTGAAAAAGAAATCCAGGACGCATTTATTGCAATGAACGGAGATGACCTCTTTGACCCAGAAGATTTATTGAATCTTTCTCAACAAGGACGACCTTGTGCCTTGGTCAAAGAAGTAGAAGATCCTCGAGCATATGGTATCTATGAAATTGATTCTGATAATAAAGTGAAAAGACTGGTTGAAAAACCTAAAGTGGTATTTTCTAATATCGCAAATATGGGAGCTTACCTGTTTGCACCGAATATCTTTCCGATTCTTCATAACACTCCCTTGTCGGAACGAGGAGAAATCGAAATAACCTCGGCTATACAGATTATGGCAGAACAAAGTGGCTTCTGGGTCCTCCCTGCAGAAGGATACTGGCTACCCATTGGCTATCCATGGGATTTACTTCGGGCAAATGCTTTCTTGTTGGATAAGATGGAAGAACCAAAGATTTTAGGGGACATTATGCCGGGGGCGTGGATTGAAGGAAAAGTATTTATTGATGAAGGAACGGTTGTTCGTCCGGGTAGTTTTATTGAGGGTCCTGCATATATTGGAAAAAAATGTGCTATCGGGCCCAATTGCTGGATAAGACCTTATACTACTATTGGTAACAATTGCAGGGTGGGACAGGCTTCTGAAATAAAGAATTCTATTTTATTGGATAACACTTATGCCCCCCATCAGAATTATGTGGGGGATAGTATTTTAGGAGAAGGTGTCAACCTGGGGTGTGGAACTGTAACAGCGAATGTCCGCCATGATGGACAACCGCATCGCTCTGTGGTAAATGGTGTACTTATTGAAACAGGTTTGAAAAAATTAGGTGCGATTATTGGTGATGGAGTACATACGGGTATTCTCACTTCCATTTATCCGGGGCGTAAGATGTGGCCTCACACCTTTACTCGTCCCGGGGAAGTTGTGGAACGAGACATTATTGGCGAGGAGTAATGAATACATGTCCGAATTGGACAAAAAAATAAAGATTGTTTTCTTTGGGAATGCAACGGAAAAATATGCCGCGATAAGGTATCGTGTTCAAAAATTTGCAGAAATGTTAGTAGCAGAAGGGCATCAATGTGTAATCTGCTTACATTCGTCGTTAAACTTCTATATGAGGTATTATGAAAACCAACCGAAATATAAAAAAGCAATATACTGGGTGTTTGTATGGTTGAATCGTTGGCTACAGTTGAGACATGTTTTGGGCGCAGATGTGGTCTTTATGCGGGGACCTATTTTTAAGTATGGCCCCCCCCTTTTTGAGTATATAATACATCTATTTAATAAAAACATGATATTTGATATTGATGATGCTATCTGGGAAAAACCCGCATTTGTCAAGAGTATGTTCCTTTCAATGGTTGATTTTGGCTGGGTAAAAAAAATGTGCAATATATGTGCAGGTGCAGTGGTTGGCAACCGATATCTTGATGAGCATGTGAAACAATGGGGAGCCAAAAAAACTATTATTATCCCGACTTGTATAGACATGGCTAAACATACACAGAAGAAAGAGTACCCGAATCACAATAATCCAGTGATTATAGGATGGACAGGTGTGTATAATAATCTGGGTTACCTTGATGTAGTAAAAGAACCTTTAAAGGAATTATCCAAGAAGTATTCTATCCAGTTATTAATTGCTTCAAATGGGCTCGGCTATAAAATAGAGGGAGTGGATGTTTTATATGAAAACTGGAAACCTGAAAAAGAAATTGAATATCTCCAGAAACCCGATATAGGTTTGATGCCTCTTATAGATACGCCTCGTGCCCGAGGTAAATGTGCTTTTAAGGCATTACAATATATGGGTGTTGGCACACCAGTTGTTATTTCACCTGTAGGGATGAATGCAGAAGTTATAGAAGATGGTGTTCATGGTTATTTTGCGAGAACACCTGAAGAATGGTATGACCGATTAGAACGATTGATAAAAGACCCGGTATTACGCGAGCAGATAGGCAAATCAGCACGAGACCGCGTAAAGCAATTATACTCTTTTGAAGCAAATTACCCACGATTAAAAGAGTTTCTTCTGGAAATTGCAAAAGGATAATACAAATGAAAGAGACCAACAATCCGGATGTGGCTTTAGCATGGGAATGGATTGAGGAATTGGATGCTTGGGTGGAAGAGAATGGATTGTGTGGATACGACCGTTTTGATATAAAAGACCATCCTTTGTTTCGTTCTATGCAGACGATTCCTATTCTACGCAAGTTGAGTTCGGGATGTTCTGAACTCTTACCGAAATTTACACGGTGGGTCCTCCGTGTAAAAAAAACAGAAAATCCGAAAGATCATGCGTTAATGGCTATGGGGTATTTACGATTACATGCCATTGAACCGGAAGAAGGACATATAGAAAAAGCGGAAAAGCATCTTTTATGGCTTCGTTCTCAACGAGTTCCCAATATCAATGGATGGGCATGGGGTTATCCCTTTGCTTACACCGGGAGAGGAGTGCATGTTCCTGCAAACACACCTGTAAGTGTGGTCACGGCCATAGCAGGGCAGTCCTTTTTGACTGCTTATCAAATGACACAGGAGGAACAATATCTATCTGCGATTCTTGAAATTGCCGAGTATTTTATGGAGGAACTTCCACGATGGCAACTAAAGAATGGAACATTATGCTTTGGGTATGCCTTGAAAGGAGACCCGCGAAAAGTTCATAATGCCAACCTCCTTGTAGCAGAGTATCTCTACCATGTTTCTCATATTACAGGAGAGAATAAATATAAAGAAATTGCGAAACCCGCCCTGGAATTTTCCCTGAACGCACAAAATGAGAATGGCTCTTGGAATTATGGATATTGGGAAGAAGGAGACCCTTCCGAGAAAGAACTCCACAAAATTATAGACAATCATCACACAGGTTTTGTGTTAAGGTCGTTATACAGTATTTATAAATTAGAACCCAGCGAGATATTAAAGGAAAAGATATTGAAAGGATTTCAATATTATGCTACTCTTTTTTCTGACTTTGGTCAACCTTATTTTGCAGAGAATAAAAAATGGCCTGGGGATATTCATGCCTGTGCAGAAGGAATATTATGTCCAACCATCTTATCAGAAGTGATTCCTGCAGGTCATGTATTAGCGGTGTTTGTTCTTCGCTGGACATGGTTTCATATGCGCAACTTAAAAACGGGCGAACTTTATTATAGGCGTTATCCCTTTTTTACCTCCAAGATTACTTTCCCACGCTGGGGTGTTGCCTGGATGTTTCGTGCTATTGCAGAATATCTTCATCATTTTCATGAAGTAAAAGAACGAGTAGAACGGTTAAAAATGCAAACCATCCGCTGGATGGAATAACAGACTATTGAAAGAAAACCAAAGTTGTTAAGAAAACCTGGAGATACTTATACGACAAGGACTTATTAAAAAGGAAAAACGCTGTGTGCTAAAACTCCAGCACCGCCTGTGGAAAAAGGGAAAATACTTATTAAAGTGGTTTGTAGTTGTATTTCCGCAGGGACTGAATTAGGAGTGCTTACAAGAAGTAAAAAACCATTAATTCAGAGGGCGTGGGAACAACCGGAGAAGGTAAAAAAAGTTTTCGATTCCCTTCGTGAAGAAGGTTTGTCCATCACTTATGCAAAAATTAAGAATAAAATAGAGTCGGGGACTCCTATGGGTTACTCTGCGAGTGGTATTGTCATAGATATCGGAGAGGGTGTGGATAGATTTTTTCAGGGTGATAGAGTTTGTGCGGCAGGTGTAGGGTATGCACACCATGCAGAATATATTTCAGTTCCTCAAAACCTCGTTATGAAAATTCCTGATGAAGTATCTTTTGAAGAAGCATCTACAGTAGCCTTAGGTGGGATTGCAATACAAGGTGTTCGACGAGCAAATCTTCAGTTAGGAGAATTTGGAGTCGTTTTTGGAGCAGGTATTTTAGGTTTGATTACCACTCAAACACTAATAGCATCCGGAATAAGAACTTCCGTCGTTGATATAGATCCGCATCGCTTGGAGATAGCCAAAAAATTGGGAGCAGAACAAGTCATAAATGCGAACGAAGAAAACTCTGTCGAAAAAATAATTAATTGGACAGATGGTTATGGTGCAGATGGGGTAATTTTTACTGCTTCTACACAGCAAGATGAACCCTTATCACAATGTTTTCAAATGACAAGAAAGAAGGGAACGGTTGTTTTGGTAGGGGTATCGGGTTCAAAAATCAGACGAGAGGATATTTATACGAAGGAATTGGACTTTTTAGTATCAACTTCTTATGGCCCGGGAAGATATGATACAGATTACGAAGAAAAAGGGGTTGATTATCCCTATGCGTATGTTCGTTGGACAGAGAATAGAAATATGAAAGAATATTTGAGACAAATACAAAACAAACATGTGAAACTGGATTGTTTAATCGAGCAAATATATCCAATAGAAAAAATTACCGAAGCATTTGAAAGCCTTTCAAATAAAACTCCACGACCCTTAATCGTGCTTCTACATTATGGATTACCAGAGGAAGGACAAACTTTAAACTATGCATCCAACCAAACAGTTTATAAGAATACTCAATATACAAAAAAATCTATTATCAATGTGGCGATAATTGGTGCGGGTAATTTCGCAACAGGCATGCACCTACCTAATTTTGCAAGTCTCAAGGATAAATATTCCATTCATGCAGTGATGGACCATTCGAGCGAACGAGCAAGTTTTGTAGGGGAACAATATAAAGCGAGATATGTAACGACCTGTTTTGAAGAGATTATTAATGATAAGGATGTGGACCTTGTATTTATCACAACGAGGCATGATTCTCATGCGACTTATTGCATCAAAGCGATAAACGCTGGAAAACATGTTTTTGTGGAGAAACCATTAGCCATTTGTCAGGAGGAATTGGAACAAATAAAACAGTTTTACACACAAGGGAATCATGGGAAACCTATTCTGATGGTGGGTTTTAATCGCCGATTTAGTAGATATTTAACAGAAATAAAAAAGCACACGGATGGACGAATAAACCCTCTCTTTATTCGTTATCGGATGAATGCAGGACTTTTACCCTCCAATCATTGGGTATATCAAACAGGGGGAAGAATTATTGGAGAAGCCTGCCATATGATTGATACAGTTTCTTTTTTAACAAACAGTCCCGTTGAAAGTATATGTGTGGAATCTTTAATTCCTAAAACGGAACAGTATCAACCATCAGACAACAAAATGGTTCTATTACAATACAAAGATGGGTCTGTCGCAGGTATTGAATATTTTTCTGTCGGGAGTAAAGATTTTGGCAAGGAATATATGGAAGTACACTTTGATGGCAAAACTATTGTTCTGGATGACTATAAGTCTTTGAAAGGTTACGGAATTAAAATTAAGGAGATAAAAACGAATACCAGCCAGAAAGGGCATTATGAAGAACTAAAAGTTTTTTATGATTCTATAACGGGGAAGAATCCTGAATGGCCTATTCCTCTGTCTGATTTAATTCAGACTACTGAAATTACTTTCCTTATTAAATAATCTGTATGTTGAAACTCCGAAAGATTTTGTAAAGATTATTACCCCAGTAATAGAGAGGAATTAGTCCGGAAATATACCAATAGGGAGAGAAAGGGACTGATTGATAATTGCCTGGATATCGGAGGCGCCTAAACCATTCCCATCAATATCTATGTCTATCTCAATAGGGGTTATACCTAATACAACTCGTACAGCAAGGTCCACATCTTCTTCGTCTACTTTATTGTCTACATTAATGTCTCCATCAGATAGGGGAATATCTTTCCGCGTTGCCCAGCCGTCGACGACCTCTATTCCGTTTACTCGATAAGGAATGTAACCGGGGGCCGTGAAGGCAAGATTATAAGTGCCGGGCAAAAGTAGACGATGATAGTTTCCTACTCTCGGGTGAGTAAACACAGGCTGACTGTTCCCTTGCACGAAAACTTTTGTCCAAATAGGGCTCCCTATTTTTCGGTCGTAAACCAAACCCCGGACACCTCGAAGGACGCACTCTAAATACGACAACATAGATTCACGATTGTAATTCCATAAGGTCGGTATCCAAGAGCCTGAGGGAAATTTTGTATTGAAAAGTTCCACTGTTACCTCAATACATCCCGTGAACCGATAATTCCAATCTTGCATACCCCCTGTAATGACATACCACAGGGCCCCATTCGTTATCCCACCGGGAAACTGTGTACTGTTATACAATAGTGTGTTGTGCTTTGCGTATTGAGTAGATAGCCACCGAATAAGGGCATCATCAGGGGTCGGAGCATCCACTCCACTGGGTCCACCGTCGTCATCATAGGGATAATTTACGACCTGAGCTCCTGTATGAAAGTTTGCGGATAAACTAAAATTATGCTCCAGAGACCATCGCATAATATGTTGAACCTCAGGTTCTCGTGTTTCAATAGAGGTATTCCCACCGTCATAGTAAAATGTATTGAAATCCACAGGGTAAGAAGGGAAAGCACGATTTAAATCAACACCATTAGCATTTCGTCGTGTTGACATCTCACGACCATCAGGGTTCATTAGAGGGACAATCCATATAGAAATCTCATCCACCACATTTTTTATTCGTGCATTCGTAGAATAATTTCGTAGGAGATATTCAGCAAAAAGCAGACACAATTCTGTGCCAACGGGTTCATCACCGTGAATTGTAGAAACATATTTAAATTCGGGTTCGTCTTCCTCAATATCGGGGTTATCTGTAATATGAAGAGCCCAGAGTTCCCGTCCTCGAACGGATTGTCCCAATGAAGTCAACCGGGTAAGTTCCGGGTAGGTATTTGTAAGATTTTGTAAAAATTGGGTAAGTTCTGCGTAGTTATGGTAACCTGGCGGTGTTTTTTCTAATTGAATAGACGGGTCTGTTCCGATTATTTGAAATTGGAATCCTTCTTTTACAAGTTCCTGTAATGCTTCTTCAGGTATATATACTCGTGCACACTTCCCATCATAAGTATCCACGGAATATCCGTGTTTCTCAAAATAGTCCAATTCGGATACATCACGAACTGAAACCTGTACAATGTAATGAATAGGCAATCCCACTTCTTCCGCAACTGATTTAGTAATTATTAAAGTCAATATAAGGGATATGACAACAAGGAATGAGTTCTTCACATTTAACAACCTTTATACATCTTTTATCATTTTACCATTATTATATAAGACTTTGTCTGATTCTGTTTATCCGGTCCTTGCACTTCCAGTTCTACGGTATACTCGCCCGGTAAGGGGAAAGTATATGTAAAAGATGTTTCCTTAATTTTCTCTTTCCCCTGAATGGTCCATTGGCATTTTTTAATGAGTGTTTCTACTGGGAAACTCAGACTTGCACCCTCAGGAAAGTCATCCCCTACAGATACAGGCAACTTCCCGGGAGGCATTGCTATGAGTTCCTTCAAAGAAAAGGTATAAGGCTGATTGGGTTTGAGAACTGCATCTTGTGTTATGGAACGGAAACGGAATGACGGCAATCCAACGATTGTTTCTGCAACCGCTTTTATGGCTATCTGATATGCAGGGGGTTCTGCATAGGCAATAAGAATGGCGTCTGCTTTTTTAGCACAGGAAATCGCCCGGGGATGTCCTAAAACAATTGCGACAATTTTTGTCCCTTTCTCTTTTAAACGATTTATCAATTCTTCCTGTTCGAGCAAGCGTAAGGAGGAAACGATAATACATATCACGACGGGAGCATTACCCACATTCTTTTCTGCTCTTTCTATCTCAAATGTCTGGAGATACCCCAATCGTAACGAAGAAGGCATAGGTTGTAGACCAATATTTTTATGATATTTCCGGAGGGCCTCATCAAGTTCCTTTACTCCCACCGGCCCTGTGATACCTATCCCTGCAACAGAACCCTTGGTTAAGGGCAATATATCGCCGTTGTTCCTTACAAGTGTTATGGAATTCTTCAAAATATGATAGGAGTCGTTATAAATATCACCTCTGGGTTTCGTTAATTGGTCTGACTTTATCCCTTTCTCGTTTTTCTTGTCGGTATTTTCCTCAGCAAACTGAATATCCTTCAATGCTTTGATTCGGTTATAGGCTTCCTCAATCTGCGAAGTGGAAATTTCCTGATGTTGAACTGCGTAATAAATTCGCTCAATGGCACGACCCGCAGTATTTGATGGCCCACAATAATATAAAACATCTGCGCCATTTTTTAATGCTTCTAATGCGGATTCCGACGGGTCCATAAATTGTAGGACTTCAGGAGTATCAAGAGGACCTGCAATAATTACACCGGTGAAATTCATTTTTTTACGAAGCCAATCGTGTATCACTGTTTTTGAAATACAAGCCGGTTTCCCCTGTGGGTCCAGGGTTGGCACCAAGGTCGTCCCTACATGAACTATGGAACATCCTTTTCCAATTAACCGTTTATAGGGAAGAATATCATTATCCATTAGGTACTGTTCCGGTGTGAGCAAGACTGCAGGTTGTACCCCTTCTCGATTGGTCTGTCCACCCGGAAAATCCATAGGAACCATAACTGTTTTCGATAGAGTCCAAAGACTATACATCCGGACAGCCACATCCGAAGCAGTCTGAGCATTCGACCCTAGAGATTGTAAATTATTATGGGCTTTTGATAAAAGTGAGGCTAAACTTAAATGAGGACCCAACATCATGTTTAAATTTAACCCCTGAATGTAACTCATCCACAGTCGGACTATTCTCTCAATATTGCTTGCATCCGGATTGGCAGAAAGTGCTAACAACGGAGGGAGATTCACATAAGGAGACGGGGCTCCTCTCTCACGCTCAATCACATCATACAAATCACCTGCCAACCACAATGGTAAACCTTTATTCCGAACGGAAAATCGCAGTCCTGCTATATAATCCTCTGCTCTTTTGGGCTCGATAATTCGGGGAATCACCACTCCCGCAGGCGTGTATTGTGACAAAAAATTGCGGTCGCCTAACAATGTCCCATGTGTGCCTTGTAATGTAATTAAAAAAAGTTGGCTAATCTTTAATCGCAATTCATCTTCCGTTTTATTCTTCTGAACATCTTTTTCAACTTCTTTTTCCTCTATTATCTCCTCCTGAATTTGGACTTCATTACTTTTTATTGCTTCAGACAAAATGGATGTTTCCTCTGAGCCAAGAAATAAAAACAATAATATAAAACTATGAAACATAAATTTCTCCAAATTTCAATGAAAGATAATTATATTATCTTTTTAAGTCGT
>Ga0116210_1001229_pt1 | contig 19899 bp, 19 predicted proteins | sample TshhotsprinmetaG_FD_94483 | JGI IMG/M metagenome (GOLD analysis project Ga0116210, IMG submission 94483) | Hot spring microbial communities from South Africa to study Microbial Dark Matter (Phase II) - Tshipise hot spring metaG | ecosystem: Environmental > Aquatic > Thermal springs > Hot... | reverse complement strand
GGCTACACAGGCAGTTATGCAGGGCGTCAGGCGACGGTCAGGGTCAAGCGGGGTAGCACGGTGGATACCTACACGGTATCGCTGAGCGCTGCGGGCGACTATTCGCTTCAGGTCAACGGCACGGGTTCGGCAGAAGTGCTGGTTCAGCTTCGTCCGGGCTTGAAGAAGAAGGCGACGGTGAACCTGAACGGGGGCACGGTGACGCAGAACTTCACGCTCACCAACGGCGATGTGAACCAAGACAATGTGGTGGACGACGCCGACCTGCTTCAGGTGCTGTTTGAGTTCGGTGGGAATAACGCTCAGGCGGATGTGAACGCCGATGGCGTGGTGGACGACGCCGACCTGCTGATTGTGCTGTTCAACTTCGGTGCCACGGGCGACGAGTTCTGACCGATTGCCCAAGCCCTTCCTACGTGGGAAAGGCATAGTTGTACCCCCCTCTGTGAGGTTCCCTCCCCCTGCATTAGGGGGAGGGTTAGGGAGCTGATAAGGGTACAGGCGTTGAGTACAAAATCACACGAACCCACCCCATTTCAAAGCCCGTATCTACTCACCTTCAAGCCTCCACCTGTCATTCCGAGCCTCTCCCACTGTCATTCCGAGCCGAAGGCGAGGAGACCCCTCGCTACCGCTCAGGGTAACAAAGGGGAATCGGAGCGTGCGTGAGGGGGCATTGCTTGGCGTTCGCCGAGATTCTTCGCTTCGCTCAGAATGACAAAAGGGAATGCCAGCATGACAGTAGAGGCAAGAGGGCTAATCGTTTGTTCAACAAATTCTGCAGATGCGTAGATCGATATGCCCACCTATGCAAGAAATTTTAGTCCCTGAACTGATGGGGTCTTGGCAGGATACCTCGCTCTCGTGCCATCCACATCGCATATTACGGCAGTACCTGCCTTATTGGTTCTCGGGGCGTTCCCACTCAGCCAGGTGCATCTGCACTTCGGCGTCAGCAAGTTTGACGACCGTGTGCTCGTCGCCCTTGCGCAGTTCCTCCAACAGCGCATCCACCTTTTCGGGCGTAAGCCGTCGGTAGTACACATCCCCAACCTGCATCACAGGTGCGTCCCCACAGTTGTTGAGGCACTCCACCTCAGCAAGGGTAAACATCCCGTCGGGCGTGGTCTCCCCAAGCTGGATGCCCAACCTCTGTTGGAGATGTTCCAGAATGCGGTATCCACCACACAACATGCAGGTCAGGTTCGTGCAAACTTCCAGCATGTATTTGCCGACGGGCACTTTGTTGTACATCGTGTAGAAGGTGGCGACCCCTTCGACCTCGGCGTAGGAGCGTTGGAGGCGATAGGCGACTTCGGCAATTGCGTCGGCGGTGAGGTGTCCCCCATACTCACGCTGGGCAATCCAGAGGGCGGGCAACAGTGCCGACTTCTTGTCGGGGTAGTGGGTCAGCAGAGCCTCTAACTCTTTGACCGCTTTCTCCGAGAAGCGCAGGTTCAGCTCTTCCGGGCGAGGCGGGCGCGGTCGCTCGGTGATGCGTATCACTCCATCCATCGCCCTCAATTATACTCAGCCTTCGGCTTCAAAGTGGTGGGGCGGCTGGTTCGGAGGGGTTTCGTAGTATTCGCCGGCTCGCTTCTGTTGAGTTTCTTGCTCCAAGTCCAGCAGGAGGGCACGCTGTTTGCGTCGGAGGAGCTGTTGACAGCGTTCGTCAGCGTCCATCGCCCGCCGGAGCGCTGGAAGCCACTGCGGTTCGGGTTCCAAGCGCTCCAGCATTCGGAGGGTCTCCTCGCGTCGTTGCAGGAGTTCGGTCACGGTGTCCCACTCGTCGTCCTCAATCGCCTCTTCTAAACAAAGCGTGAGGAGCCAGAATTCGTGGAGCAGGCTCTCTATCACACGGTTAGCCATTCAAGCTCAACCTCACTGTGGGTGCGGGGGCAGGGATGGGAGCCTCTGACTGGTTCGCGATCGTGTCCCAAGCCTCGCGCAGTTCGCTCAGCAGATGGATGACATGCTCCGTGCGTTCCACGCTGTCTTGTAAGTTCGCCTCCACCAGCTGGTTGTACATGTAGGTGTAAAGGCGGAACAGGTTCTCGGCAATCTCTCCGCCCTTCTCAAAGTCCAGGCAGCTAATCAGCTCCGCCAATATCTTTTGTGCCCTTTGGAACTTGAGGTTCTTGGTCTCAAAGTCACGGTTGTGGAGGGCATACTTCGCCTCGTTGAGGAAGCGAATTGCCCCGTCATACAGCATCACAATCAGTCGGACGGGGTTAGCGGTCTCCACTGCCGTCTCTAAGTATCGGTTTGTACCGTTGCCAGCGCCGTACATGCGTCATTATCCTCCGAGTTTAGCGTCTTTGTGAGGTGGACAGGCTCGCTTGGAACGATGCTGCCATCGCCGAGAGCCGTGCGCCCTGCGCTTGCATTTGGCTAACCACCCGCTCCATCCGAGCGAACTGCTCGCGTAGCATCAGTTGGCGTCGGCTCACCTCTTGGCGGATCGACTCCACCTGCTCATCGATGGATTTCATCTGTTCTGTGAGGGTATTGCGGGCTAAGGTGATGTCACCGTTGACTATATCGGTCACTTGGCGGGCGAGCAGGCGAGTGCGGTCAGCGACCCCGCGCGTGAAGTGAACAACGCCGTAAGTGCCCGGCGCGGTTGCGTTGACCCGAATCTGCAGTCCTGCCGTGTTGGGATTGTTGGAGTTGCCCGTGAGGAACTGCCCTCTGCCCGTTGCTGCTTCGCCATTAATAGTGCCTGCGACATCCAGCCCTTCCGCATCAATTCCTGTAGTGCCAATGCCCGAGTTGTCAGCGCCTGCATCTAGGTTGGAGACCACGCGGAAGTTCGCCGCCGAGCCGTGGTTCTTCGCCTCAATCACCAAGCGCCCCGTGTCGTCTTTGCGCGCGGTCACCAAGTTGCGCAGGCGAAAGTCGTTGTTGATACGATTGACGAGGTCATCAATCGTGCTACCGGGGGCGATCTGGAGCGTGTGGTTCTGGTTGCCGAACAGGTTCCCGCTGAAGGTGAGGGTCTCCATCTGGGTGCTGGCGGCGGTCTGAGCGACCCCTGCTGTTGCGGAGGCGCGGGTGGCAACTTGGGTGATGACCACCTCGTAGCCCCCTGTAGGTGAAGGGCGGGTGGCATCGGTGGACGAGACGAAACTGATTGCGTCGTTGGTCGTACGCCCGTTCGCCGTGAAGAGCTGGATGACCCCCTGAAGGTTCTCGTTCAGCTGGCGGTTAAGCACGCTGTCGTTCAGGCTGAGTTTACCGTCCTGTCCGAGCTGGATGCCCACTTGCGCCAACACCCTCAGGTCGCCTTGAAGGTTGGGCACGGCGTCCATAATGCGCTGGATTAGCCCGTCCCGAATGTTGCCAATGGTCGTATCGCCGAACAGCGGACCCGATCTCAGGGTCTCTTTTTCTATAGAGGCGTTCTGTTTGAGGAAATCCACGAGGCTGTTGAAAGCGTTCACGAAGTTGTTGACCGTGTTGCGTGTGGCTTCAGTGTCACGGGCAAGCGTGAGCGTGGCGCGCTTGGGGTTGTCGGCGTCCGCACTGAGCAGGGTAATCGTGGTGCCCTGAATGGCGTCGTCTATCGTGTTTCGGCTCCTTCGGAATTCGAAGCCGTCTAAAGTGAACTCGGCATCTTGGGCTTGCACCAGCTCCTGATGATACTGATTTTGCAGAATCCCGAGATTGGTGAGGATGTTGTTGTCATCCACGAAAGTGGGCGTGCTTGAACTGCCCGCAATTTTGAGCTTCTGGTAGGTAGTGCCGTTGACGGTCTCGGTTTCTATGGAGGCGGTGACGCCCGGAATGCTCGCGCCGTTGATTTTGCCCACGATGGAGAGAAGGTTGTCGGTAGCGAGGTCTATATTAACGCCTACGCCGTTGATTTGTACCGTTCCGCTGGGGGCAGAGGAGAGGTTCAGCTCGGTGGCAATCGGATTGGTGCTGTTGTTGAAACGCATGGAGTATGCCGAGTTCTCGCGCTGTTCACGAACAAACTGGGTGTAAGAGACCAACTTGAGCGAGGGTACTAAAATCAGGTTGCCTCCGACTTCGGCGAGTTGGATACGGCTGTTTTCGCCTGTTTCGTTGGCGGTCAGGGTCATGTAGAACTGTCCGCTGTCCGCCCTCAGGATGGAGGCGGTCACGCCCGCGTTCGCCGTGTTGATTTTGCTGGCGACGCTGGTGAGGGTATCGGTGGCGCTGATGGAGACGACCTTGCCGTTGACCATGATTTGCCCGCTCACGCCCAGCTCGGCGGTGGCGGAGGAATGAGCGCCGCTGACAATCTTGTGCGCCTGCGCCAGTTTACGCACACGGAGGTCATAAGTGCCCGGCAGGGCATCGGTAGACCCCGTGATGGTGGCGACCTGCGTGTCGCTGGAGTTGGCGCGCACGATTGTGAAAGCGCTTCGCGCGCCCAGTGCGCCTGCGGCGGTCTGTAAGTTGTTGACCAAGCCTCGGAACTGGTCGAAGGCGCCCATGCGCGCCTGCAGTTCCGACTTGCGCACCATCAACCTCTGCAACGGGCGTGCCTGCAGTTCCGCCAACTTCTGGATGATGGCTTCACTATCTATGCCTGTTGCCAAGCCCGAAAAGTTTATCCCTGTTAGATTGCCCCCTATCATCGTTGACACCTCCCGGCGTTCCATCTCTCAACAGCGCATCCATGCCACAGCCACGGGGGCACGAGGACAACTCGTACCTCTGGCGGGATTATCGGCAGAACGCTCAGCGAACTGGACTCTCAATTTTGCGGGTCTTGTGCCGATAATACCGCCGTGATGTTCGCCGTGTTGTTGGGATGTCTGCTTGGGATGGCACCCACACGGCTTATGGAGGAGCCACTTCGGATACAGATTGCGCCCACGGTGGAGGTGCGTTCGGAACGCTTTCGGCTGGGTGAAATCGCCCAAATCAGCGGGGGCGCCGAACCTGAGCGGGCGCAGTTGGCAGAGATTGAGCTGGGCGCGTCGCCTCTGCCCGGTCAGACGCGTCTCTTCACGCGCCACCAACTGCTGATACGCCTACGCCAACACCGAGTCCCCCCTGAGAGCCTGCAGATTGAGATGCCCGACACCGTGCGCGTGGTTCGGATGGCGCAGTCGGTTCAGCCCAACGCGGTGGAACAGTTCGCTCGTCAGCAGGTGCTGGCACTCACGGGGCACAACCTGAGCGAATGGATTTTGGAGAACCCACCCCGCCCCAGTGCGCTCCCCGAAGGAGAAGTGGAGTGGCAAGTGGTCAACACGCCGCGCCTCAGCACGACCACCGCCGTCGTGGAGGTCGTGGCGAAGGTCGGGGGACAGGTGCGCAGTCAGTATGTGCTGAGGTTTCGTGCGCCCACGCGTGCGCGTCAACTGGTGGTGCGCACGGGCGACACGGTGCAGGTGTTTATCCGCTCCGAGGCGGTCGTGCTGGAGGTTCGGGGGCAGGCGCGCGCTTCGGGCGCCGAGGGCGAGGTCATCCCCGTGTTCATCGCCGAGACACAGCGAACCTTGCGTGCCCGTATCCTAGAAACAGGACGCGTGGAGGTGACATTATGAGAGTACAAATTGTTGCCATCAGTTTAGTTGTGATTGCTGGGTTCACGAGCGCGCTGGGCGACCCTCAAGACCCCACACCGCCCACGCCCCAGCCAGCTCCGATAGAAGAGCCTGCTCTGGAGCCAGCTTCTGGCTCGCTGTGGGACGAGCGCGCAGGCTCGCTCTATGATGATTTCAAGGCGCGCCGCGTGGGCGACCTGCTCACGATTGTGGTCAACGAGAACACCACCGCCAACGCACGCGCCAACACCTCCGTTCAGAAGAGCGAATCGGCGTCTACTACGGCGGGCATTGGTCCTCTGTTGAACATCTTCTGGCCCGAGCTGGGTGCTTCGGGGTCTACGCAGCTCAACACTCAAGGCTCAACGGGGCGCACGGGTACCCTCACCACGCGTATCACGGTGCAGGTCGTGGAAACCTTCCCCAACGGCATCGTGAAGATAGAGGGGCGACGCACGCTCAAAATCAACGAGGAGACCCAGACGGTGGTGCTGACAGGCTTGGTGCGTGTCAAGGACATCCGCGCCGATAACACGATTCCCTCCACGCTGATTGCGAACGCCCAGATTAGCTTTGAAGGCAAGGGTGTCGTTGGTGGACGCCAGCGTGAGGGCATCCTGACACGGCTCTTCAAGCTGATTTTCTGAGGGAAAACCGATGCGACGATTAGGATGGTTCTTAGGCTTGATTGGGTTAGGGCTGTTGGGCGCACCTGCTCAGAACACGGTGAGCGCGCCCAGCGTCCGCCTGAAGGACATCGCCCAGATACGGGGCGTGCGCTCCAACCAGCTCATCGGCTACGGGATAGTGGTGGGTTTGGAGGGCACAGGCGATAGCGCCAGCGCACTGTTCACCGTGCAATCCATCGCCAATATGCTGGAGCGGATGGGCATCAGCGTGCCTCCCAACACAATAAAAGTCAAGAATGTCGCTGCGGTGATTGTCACGGCGGAGTTGCCCCCCTTCGCACGCGCAGGCAACACGATTGATGTCGTGGTGTCCAGTCTGGGCGATGCACGCTCGCTTCAAGGGGGCACTCTGCTCCAGACCCCTCTGCGCGGGGCGGATGGTCAGGTCTATGCAGTGGCGCAGGGTGCGGTGTCTATCGGCGGGTTCAACTTCTCGGCGGGGGGCGGGCGCGTCCAGCGCAACCACACGACGGTCGGGCGCGTGCCTAACGGCGCACTGATTGAGCGCGAGGTGCCGTCTCAGTTCCTCTCCAGCGACAACTCGGTCGTGGTGCAACTCAACAAGCCCGATTTCACAACGGCGGCGCGTGTGGTCAACAGCCTGCGAGCGAGCTTCCCCTCCTTGCGCGTGCGCGCCTTAGACCCGTCCACCATCCGCATCACGCTTGACCCCGACGGGACGATAGACCCCGTCCTGCTCGTGGCTCAGTTGGAGACGGTCTCCATCATCCCCGATACGGTGGCGCGGGTGGTGGTCAACGAGCGCACGGGTACGGTGGTGGTGAACGGCGATGTGCGGATTGCTCCCGTCGCTGTAGCGCACGGCGGGATTACGGTGCGCGTGCAGACCGTGTTGGAGGTCTCTCAGCCCCCGCCCTTGAGCGAGGGACAGACCACTGTCGTACCCCAGACCCAAGTGGACGCCGAGCAAGACCCCGCCAAAATGGTCTACCTCAAAGAGGGTGCTTCGGTGGAGTCTCTGGTCAAAGCGCTAAATGCCTTGGGGGTCACCCCGCGCGACCTAATTGCGATACTGCAGGCGCTCAAGTCCGCGGGCGCACTCCACGCAGAAATAGAGGTGCAATAATGCAAACGAAACCCATAGGAACCACATTTGCGAGTGCCACGAAGCCGCCAGAGTCTTCTCAGAAGGCGGAGTTGAAGCGTGCTTGCCAGCAGTTCGAATCGCTCTTTGTACTCCAGTTGTGGCGAGCGATGCAACGCACTCTGCCCACTCAGCCCCAAACGCTCAATTATGCGGAGATGTTTGACCTCCCGTTTGCCGACTATTTATCGCAACACGGGCGTTTCGGTTTAGCAGAGCAACTGTATCGTCAGCTGGAGTCATCCCTGCCATCTGGTTTGCATGGGGAGACGAGCTTAGAAAACCCCTCTACTCCCAGCCCCTTCTCCCCTGAGAAGGGAGAAGGGGAGCTAATCTTCCCCCCTCTCTTTTTAGGAGAGGGAGGGCTGGGGAGGGTGAGGGCTGAACAGGGAGACTCACAATGAGAACCCAACGCGAATTGCTAAGCTTGTGGGTACGCGAGGGGGAACGGCTCATCCCGTTGCTCTCGGCATGGTGTCGTGCGCTCATCCAGCGTGACACCGATGCAATTGCGCTCGCTCACGAACGACTTCAACCCCTGCTGAGCCGTATGGAACCTCTGCGTGGGGCGCTCCAATCCCCAATCGAACCAGAGGTGGAACAGACCGAACTCTATCAGCGCGCCGTGAAGGTCGCTCAAGAGATGGACACGCTCCTGCAGACCGCCTATGAGGTCATCTTGAACGAGCTGGATTACACGCATGGGCTGATGGCGATGCTGGCACGCACGGCGGAACCTGAACATTACGCCCCTACCGTGCCTACCAGCAACACCACGAACCTGCTGATGAACGCTGAGGTGTAGCAGATGAGTTCTTTTTACGGGATAGAGTTGGGCACACGCGCGCTCCGCGCCTTCCAGATAGGGCTGGAAGTCACGGGGCACAATGTGGCGAATGTGAACACGCCGGGCTTTAGCCGTCGGCGCGTGCAGTTCGCCAACACGCCCGAGTTTGCGCTCGGCTCACGCCTGCGCCTGGGGAGCGGCGTGATGGTGCAGATGGTGGAGCGCATGCGCGAGATGATGCTGGAGGGGCGCATCAACGCCCAAAGTGCCGACTTCGCCCGATTGGATACGCTGGCGCGCTCGCTCCAACAGGTTCAGTCAGCGTTCAACGAACCGGGCGAGTTCGGTATCAACGCCCGATTGAACGCCTTCTTCAACGCCTTTGAAGAGCTCGCCACGCGCCCCGATAGCCTCGCCTCACGCCAAAGTGTTCTCCAAAGTGCCTCGGCGTTAGTGGGCACCATCCGAAGCCTCTACGACAGCCTCAACACCCTTGAAAGTCAAGCCCTGACCCAAGCCGAGGCGATGATAAGCGAGGCGAACGAAGTGGCTCAGCAAGTCGCACGGCTCAACGAGCGCATTCGCGCCGCCCAGTCCACCGGCGCGGAGGCGGGCGACCTGTTAGACCAGCGCGACCGCCTGATGAGCCGATTGAGCGAGCTGGTCGGCGCACGCGCCCACTACACCAGCGACGGGGGCATTATGGTCTTTGTGGACGGGCACACGATGGTTCAGGATGGTGCCTCGTTCCCGTTGCCCAACGCCATAGACATCGCCAACCGCTCATTGGACAACACCCCTGTTGACATCCGAATCCAGAGTGGTGCCTTGCGCGGGCTGATGGACAGCATCGCCAACCTGCAGAGCTACCGAGCCGACCTCAACACCTTCGCCAACACGCTCATCACCCAAGTGAACACCATCCACAGCACCGGTTTCAACCTCAACAACACGACGGGTCTGCTGTTCTTTGACGGCACCGACGCCAGCGATATCGCCTTGCACAGCGATGTGAGCGACCCTGCGAACGTCTCTGCGTCTGGCTTAATAAACACGCCCGGAAATGGGGGCGTCGCTTTGGCGTTGGCGAACTTGCGCAACCAGCCTCAGACCGCGCTGGGTGGAGCGAGCCTTACCCAGTTCTACCGAAGTCTTGTCGGGCGTGTTGGAAACGACGCTCAGGTCTCCAGAAATCGTGCGGAAACGCAACAATTAACGGTGGAGCACCTGAACAACTTGCGCGAGTCGATTTCGGGCGTCTCCTTAGACGAGGAGGCGGCGAAACTGGTGCAGTATCAGCGCAGTTATCAAGCCGCCGCGCGGATGGTCAGCAGTTTCGACTCGCTCCTGCAGGATGTGCTCCAGTTCGTAGCTCCGAGATAGGTGAGATAGCAGATGCGGATTAGTACCTCGCTCCAGTTCGGGCGGATACAGAAGACGATTGAGCAAAGCACGAGCGAGCTCAGTCAGAGGCAACGGCGCGTCAGCACAGGGCGACGCGTCGACCAGCCGCTGGACGACCCTGTCGGGACCGTTCACGCGCTCGCCATTCGTCAACAGCTCCAGCAGATTGAGCAGTATGGACGCAACGCCCGTGAAGCGAAACTGTTCCTGCAGTCCACCGAGCAAGCCTTCGCCGACATCGGCGAGGTGCTAAACCAAGTGCGCCAGATTGTGACCCAGGGCGCTAACGACACGCTCCAACCCGACGCACGCGAAGCGCTGTTCCAGCAGGTGCGCAAACTCCAAGAGCGACTGATGCAGATTGGCAACCAGCGCGTCGACTCCGACCGCTATCTGTTCGGCGGTCAGCTGGTGTTCACCCAGCCGTTCACACTGGTGGGCACGACCCTCACCTATCAGGGCGACGGTCAGCCAATGCATGTGCCCATCGCGGAACATCATACCGTCGTGATGAACTTCTCTGGGGCGCGGATTGCCGACCTGTACAACAAACTCAACGACATCGCCACCAACATCCAGACGGCGAATGTGGCAGACCTGTCTCTCAACGACTTGAATGATATTCAACAGTTTCAGTCGGAGTTCCAACGCTATCGGGGCGAGATTGGCGTGCGCTTGCGCGAGATAGAGACCTACGCTTACCTCCATCAATCTCGTCATGACCAACTCACGGGCAATCTCGCCGATATAGAAGAAGTGGACTTAGCCGAAGCGATTAGCCAACTGCGCCAGTCGGAACTGAGTTATCAAGCGTCGCTGCAAGTCTTCTCTCGCGTGCAGAGTGTGAACCTTTTTGACTTCCTGCGTGGAGGTTAAACCTATGGAACTTGAAACAACCCGATTCGGTACAATTAAGGTAGAAGAGGACGACATCATCACCTTTCCAGAGGGTCTGGTAGGTCTGAGTCGGTACAAGCGGTTTGTCCTCATTCCGCATGGGGGGGACAGCCCATTTTGCTGGCTCCAGTCGGTTGACGAGCCGTCGTTCGCACTCTTCGTGATTGATCCGTGGTTCTTCCGTCCTGATTACGAGGTGGTGCTGTCGGACTCGGAAGCGGAACGCTTGCAGATGACGGAGGACACGCTGAAGGCGGTGTTCGTGACGGTAACGATTCCGCCCGGTCAGCCGGAGTTGATGACCGCTAATCTGCTGGCGCCGCTGGTGTTGAATTTATCAACGCGCCGTGGTCGGCAGGTGATTTTGGATGACGAACGCTATCAGACGCGCCACCCGATCTTGGAAGAGATGGTACGCCACGCTTCGGCTCAAGAGGTGGCATAGCCTTGTCGTGCGCCATGGAGGGCAAGAGCGATGTTAGTTCTTACACGAAAAGTTAATCAGAGCATTATGATAGGGGACGATATTGAGGTCGTCGTGCTGGAGGTGCGCGGCGAACAGGTGCGCCTCGGTATCAAAGCCCCACGCAATGTCACCGTCCACCGTCGCGAAATCTACGACGCCATCCAGAAAGAGAACCTGATGTCGGCACAGACCCAGCCTGAGGATGTGCCCGAGGCTCCCCCAAAAGCGGGGTCGGTCAAATCGGCTTCGTAGGGCTATCGCAACTCGCCCATCTTCATAACGGCATCGGAAACTTGCTTCAGACGGCTCTTCCTTGTCGCCCTGAGCAGGGGGGTTTTTTGAGATTTTTCACTTCGCTCAGAATGACAAATGGGGGTGTCAGAATGACAGCCCCTGCCCTGTCACCCTGAGCGATAGCGAAGGGTCTTGATTCCCCTCTCCCGCAGCGTCGGGAGAGGGGTCAGGGGTGAGGGCAGATTCCTCGCTTCGCTCAGAATGACGGAAGGGGGGCAGTCCACCACTTACAACAACCAGCAGGGTTTGATACATTTGGAAGCAAAACCCCATTTTTTAGAGTATACTAAGTTGAGGGGTAAGTATGGAGCCGAATCAGCGTGGGCACACAGGCTATGCTACCAGTGGGGGCGACCCACTCAGTCCGCTGCCGTTCCAAGATGTGCCTTTTGAAGAGAGTGAGTGGAAGCCACTCTATGACCTCATCGCACGCGTCCATAACCCCAAAGCGGAGCTGATACGCGCCCGCTATGAGGAGATGCGCCTTGCTTATCGCAACTACATCCAAGCCCGCACCGAAGCGATTGAACAATATGCCCGCCAACGCCGAGAAGACCTCCAGTACAATATAGAAATAGAACAGCAACGCGTCAGGGTGTTAGAGCAAATCCAAGCGGTTCACGAGCGCTGGCGTCCCTTGCTTCAAGAGTTGTTTGAAGCGAAACAGCGCACCACTGACGAAGCCTATATCGCCTTAGCACGCTTGGGTATCAAACCCAAGATTCGGTGGGCGTCGGGTGCCGAGGGCGACGAAGCGCTGTTTGAGGACGACCTACTTTTCGGCAACCGAGCCAGCTCCGACGGAACCGCACCATCGCCTTCCAACACCAACGGTACGGTAAGTACTAATCCGACAAGCCCGAACCCGACGCCCCTTTCACCCCCCGCTCAGCCTCAGGAGAATCTGCCTGACCTTTGGGAGCGGCTGCGCCCACCCACTTTTGAAGAATATCTTGCTGAGACCGACCCCAGCTTGCTGAAAGAGCCTGAACCCCCGACAGAAGCCTCCGTTGCTCACGAGCAGAACCTGCCCGTGTTCCGCACGCGCGTGCTTCACCCAGCGCTGCTCTGGCTGATGACGATAGGTGCAGGGCTGGGCTTGGGAGCCGTGTTCTGGATGGTGTTAGGCGGCACGCTGACAGTGGATGCGCTCGGCACAGTCGGCTTCTGGTTGGCGATGGTGGGGGGGGTGTCGGCGATGGTGCTGTGGGGGCGCGGGCTGTGGGGTGCCGCGGCTATCGTGGCGGAGCTGTTCCACAAGTTTCGCTGGGACGAACCGAAGGCGCGTCGCGAGGCATGGGCAGTCGCACTCGGTGGAAGCGCGCTCCTGCTGGTCGGTCTGCTCGTGGCAGTGGGCAGTGCATTCAGCTGGCTGAGCCTGCGCCCCTCTCCACCAGAAACCCCCCTGTTGATGATGATGCTGGCGTCGCTTTCGGTTCCGCTGTGGTTGGTCGCAATGGTGGAGGGCTTCTTGGTGGGGCGCGCACACGCCGTACAAGCGCAGATTGACGCTGCCCTGAGCCAAGCCAAACGCCAACAACAAGCGGAGTACCAAGCCCAACGCCAGTCCGCTCACGCTCAGTATCAGCAGTTCTTGAAGGAGTGGGAGCGTTCCGAAACCCCCAGCACTTACGAAAGACCAGCCCTGCCGATTACTCCAGAGGGGCGCGTCAGCGAGAGCGTGAGCCAGCCCTCTCCGCGTGTTCCCTCAAATCCTCCAGTAAATCGTCCGAGCTTGCATCTGATAGAAGAGGCGCGCGTCAAAGTCGCGCAGTGTCGTTCGGCACACTTACAGTACCAGCGTGCGAAGCGTGAAATGGAAAGTGAACTGGCTTGGTATCAGTACCAGCTGACGCTTCTCCAGCGTCGCCCTATCTACGAGATGGTGAGTGAGGCTCAGTACGCCCACTTAGCCCGACTTCGGCACGAGTGGGAGACGCTCTACAATCGCTTTGTGGAGATGGTTGCCCAAGCGGTGGAACCGCTCAACGACGGCGAGGCGCTCCGCGAGCAGGTTCTGCGTTTCCGACGCAACACTGCCGACCTGCCCCGTTCGGAACAGGTGGTATAATCGGGGTGTCAAAAGTTTAGGAGTGGACGATGGCACGGTGTGGGAAGTGTGGACAGATGATGGAGGCAGGGGCACGGTTCTGCTCAGCGTGCGGTCAACCGATGACGGCTAATGCACCCAGTGCATCTTCGCCCGCCACCACCCAAGCCCCGAACAACAAAAAATGGCTTTGGATCGGACTGGGAGTGCTGACGCTGACTGCGTTGGCGTTTTTGCAGGGCACCCAGTCGGGTTTCTTCGCCCGCGCCCAGGTCAAGCCAGAGCTGGCGCCTAGCATTCTCCAAGCTGAAGCGCCTCCCGAATCGCCCAGCATCCTGCAAGCTGAGCCACCCCCCCCTGCGCCCAGCGTCCTACAGTCCGAAAGTCCCGAACCGAAGCCTGTGCCCCAACACATCTTGAACTGGCTGGAACACCTCAAGCGCATAGAACGCAAACGCCAAGCGATGGAGCGCAACTTCAACCCCGCCTTGAATATGCTCAAAGATGCGCTCGCTCTGCGCTACCAGCTGGAAGAAGAGGGACAACAGCAGAAGATGGAGAACTTGGAGCGTGGGTACGAGCAATACCGCCAAGATTGGACGGGACTACTGAAAGAGTACCAATCCGTACCTCCGCCCCCTGAATGCAAAGTGTTGGCGGACACCTATTATGTGGCGTTGGGCAACTATGTGCGCTTCATGATGCAGATTGAGCAATCGGTAGAAACCCAAGACCTAAATAGCCTGCTGAACATGCGTGGTACCGCCCAGGCGGAGGTGGATGAGCAACTGAGTAATGCCGATGTGGAGCTAACGCGTCTATGCCAACAGTACGACATCCGCAAGGATTTCCGCATCGGTTCCAGCCTCCCACAAAACCTTTTTGGATTTTAGCCATGAGTGAACTTTATCATCCCCAGTTGATACCGTACTTAGAGTCGTTGGTGCCTCCGCGCCCGCCTGTCCTGCAGGAGATGGAAGACTACGGGCGCGAAGTCCGCTTCCCGATGGTCGGTCCTGTGGTGGGGCAGTGCCTCTACTTGCTGACACGGTTGACGGGCGCCCGGCGCGTGTTCGAACTGGGCAGTGGGTTCGGCTACTCCACCGCCTGGTTTGCACTGGGCGTGCGCGATAACGGCGGAGGCGAAGTGTACCATGTGGTCTGGCACGAAGACCTTTCGCAAAAGGCACGAGACTACCTCGCTCGGCTCGGCGTGGGCGAGATGATACGCTACCATGTCAGCGAGGCAGTCCAACAGCTCCAACAGACCGAGGGGCAGTTTGATATCATCTTCAACGACATAGACAAGGAGGGCTACCCCCGCTCCATAGAGGTCATCAAGCCCAAGCTCCGTTCGGGCGGGCTGTTGATTATAGACAATGCCCTCTGGCACGGGGCGCTTTGGGATGAGAACGCCACCGACCCCCAAACCGAAGCGATACGCCAGACGAACCGCCTGCTTGCCGATGACCCAGACTTCATCTGTACGCTGTTGCCGTTGCGAGATGGGATATTTGTGGCGATGAAGCGCTGAAAATTGGCAGGAGTCTCGGACGGGTGGGCGTATGTTAGGGATGGAGGTGAACTATGCGAAACCCGAAACGGAGAGGTTTCACTCTGATTGAGTTATTGGTCGTAATAGCGATTATCGCCATTCTGGCGGCGATTCTGTTCCCCGTGTTCGCTCAAGCACGAGAGAAGGCGCGCCAAACAACCTGTGCCAACAACATCAAGCAACTATTAACCGCCGCGATGATGTATCAACAAGACTACGACGAGAAGTTCCATCGCTTGCTGACGGGGGCACGCACTTTGAACAACGACCCCAACGGGCCGAACCAGGCGTTCGGCTGGGAAGATGCCCTGTACCCCTACACGAAGAACACCAACATCTACTCCTGTCCCAGCGATAATGTGCCCCGCAACGACTGTACTAACCCGAACGCTATCTGGTATCCGATTAGCTACTCTTGGACACACTATCAATCGGGGCAGTGGGCAGATACCGACACTTTCGGTGTCGCTGCGTACTATGCAGACCAAGATTCGCGCCCCACTGCGGTGATTGGTCGCCCTGCCGAGACGATTGTACTGTACGAGTTGTGGATGACATCCAGCTATGGGCGTCATATGGGCTGGTGGCGCTGGAACAACAGGAACATCGCCGATCCCAGTTGGCCCACTGCCCCTAATACTTTCGCGTACAACTGGTGTGGTTCTGGGGATGGGCGTGCGACCATCGGGGCGCACCAAGGGCTGACCACCTTCGGCTTCGCCGATGGACACGCCAAAGCGATGAACCGACACACGATTATGGCATGGCCCTGGGATGCCACCGCCATCCAGCAGCGCCGACGCAACCTCATCCACTGGAGCGAAGAGTTCAAGACCGATCGCTGAGGAACACCTATGGACGACCGAACGAAGACGATGCTGGTTATCGCTTTAGCGGTGGCGGCGGTGGCGCTGGCGGTCTTTATGGGCTTCCGCTCCTTCCGCGAACAGCAAGGCGAAGTCGTTGGCGAAATCGATATGTTCCCCGGCGGTAAAGCGGGCGAAATCCAGCGCCAACAACAGGGTTTGCCCGAAACCGCTCCGCAGTAAAAGTGCAGGTGGGGCAGACATAGGGGTCTGCCCCCTTCAAAATAGGTGCCTGTCTCCGCAAAACAAGCCGTGCTCTCAGGCTGAAGTGGTATAATCTGCTCACGATGGCAAAAATCGAGATGGTGAATCGGCGTTTGCCCGAATGGCTCACGATACGCTTGCCCAAACCCGACACAATCCAGCAGGTGGAGCAGATGATGCGCACCGCTCGGCTCCACACGGTCTGCGAAAGTGCCCGCTGCCCCAATCTGCCCGAATGTTGGTCCAAAGGCTCCGCAACCTTTATGATACTGGGGGATGTCTGCACACGCCACTGCGGGTTCTGCGCTATCAAAACGGGCAAACCGCTCGCTGTGGACGCCGAGGAGCCTCAACGGCTTGCCGAAATCGCCAAGCAGATGGGGCTGAAGCACATCGTGGTGACCTCAGTCGCTCGCGATGACCTGTCTGATGAGGGTTCAGGACAGTTTGCTGACACCATCCGCGCCTTGCACGCCACCATCCCTTATGCTATCGTGGAGGTGCTAACTCCCGACTTCAAGGCAAAAACTTGGTGCATTCAGCGCGTGGTGGATGCCCAACCCGAAATTTTCAATCACAACATCGAGACGGTCGAGCGCCTGCAAACCATCGTGCGCCCTCAGGCGCGCTATGACCGCTCACTTGCCGTGTTGCGCAAGGTGAAGGAGCTCAACCCCGCTATTTACACGAAGTCGGGCATGATGCTGGGGCTGGGCGAAACTCACGACGAGATTATCCAAACGATGCGCGACCTGCGCGACGCAGGGGTGGACGCGCTCACCATTGGGCAGTACCTACGCCCCACCCAGCGCCACCTGCCCGTGCAAGAGTATGTACATCCCGATCAGTTCAAAGAGTATCAGCAGATTGGGGAGGAGATGGGCTTTCTGTTCGTAGCGTCGGGACCGTTCATCCGCAGCTCGTACAACGCGATTGAGTTCTCTCGGCGTGTGATGGCAGAACGGCTCGCTAAGGTCGGTGCGGTGGATTCTTAGAACGCTCTTTTGGCGATTGTGGCAGAGCGTACTTCTCCTACTCCCAGTGGGGCTTCTCCTGCTGGCAGGGGGCTACTATCTTGCCCAAGTCAAGTTGGCGGTGGAGGCCAGCCTGCCGACCGCCCTGACCGATTACACGCGCCGACAGTCCGATTTAGATTTGCATATTCAGCGCCTGAGCTTGGGGCTGACCCGCGTGCGCCTGTGGGAGGTTCGGCTGAACTTGCCGAACGGCTCGCCCCTGCTCAGCACGCGCTACGCCGAACTGCGCTACCCGCGCTCTGGGGAACCGCTCACCCTTGTGTTAGAACGCCCCCGCGCCCGAATCGCTCGGAACGCCCAGGGCGTCTGGAACTTGGAGCCACTGTTCCAGCGCCCGCCCCCCGAAGAGCCGACGCGCTTTGCGTTCGTGCTAATCGCTTCGGACGGTGCTTTGGATTTTGAAGATGCAATACCCAATCCACCCGTGCGCCAAACGGTTCAGGTACAGAGGCTTCGAGTGGTTCAACCGCTCCAAGCCCTCTATGCAGAGGCAGAGGCAACCGCACCCGACCTCGGCACCCTTCAGGCGACGGCGCTCTCCGATGGACAGGATTGGCTGATTGACCTGCGTGCTGACCGCGTGAACGGGTCGCGCTTGGTGGCTTACCTTCGCCTGCCTGAGTTGGAAGTTGAGAACGCTCAGGCTGAGGCTCATGTGCAGATACGGCTCCAGCGCGACCAACCGCTTCAGGTTGTGGGAGAGGCGCAGGGCACGATAGAGCAGGTCACCTATCAGGGCAAACGCCTTCCCTATCGTCAGGCGCGCTACCAGTGCCAGTTCACCGAGCGCAACCTGTTTGCCACTCTACAGACCGCCGACCGTCAGCTGCAGGCGCGCGGTTTGGTGGATTGGTCGGGGGAAGCCGTCCGCTACGATGCCGAGCTGGTAGCGCGTGGCAACGATGCGCGTAGGCTGTGGCAGTTTGTGCGCTCCGAGAAGCCTCTGGTCAGTGGGGCATACCGCTTTTCAGCGCGCTTGCAGGGCACGCTTGACGAACCGAAACTGGTGGGCACTGCCCAACTGGCGCGCTTTGAAACCCCCGAAGGCGCGCTCCGTGACCTCTCAGCCGAGGTGGTGCTGAACGGGCGTCAACTCTGGATTCAGAACGGGCGCGCGCTTTATCAAGGGCAACCTTTGCAAGCGAAAGCGTATGTGGATTGGCGCCCCAAAGAACCGACCTTTCAGCTTTGGGGAGTCGCACGCAACTTCCCGATTGGGCGCCTGTCGGCATTCAACGACCAGCCCCTACGCGCCCCATTTGACCTCGTGGTAATAGGGCAGGGGAGCCTCAGCCAGCCCACCTTCCAAGCGAACTTGCTCAGCGACCGAGTTGAATATGATGGGATGCGCTTGGGGACGGTGCGGGCGCGACTGGAGTACGCCAACGACAAAGTCAGTATCCCCTTCGCCATACTGCAGGGGGCACTGGGTGCGATTCAGATATCGGGCGAGGTGCGTATCGGTTCAACACCCTATTTAGACCTGCGCGTGGATGCCGACGAGATTGAACTGAATCGAGTGGCACGCTTATTCGGCTACACGGAGGGCGCGCTGGTGGACGATTTCAACGGCAAGCGCCTGCGTTTGGATGGAGTGGGCTATGCCACGGTACTCTTGCGGGGAACTCCCGAACGGTTGGAGGCAGTCGGCGATGTTGCCGTCTTTGATGGGCGACTGGGCGATATTGGAACTGAAATTCTGGTGGGCACTTTCACCCTCTACGAGCGTGAAGTGACGATTCCTGAGTTGCGCATCCTGAGACGCGCCTCTGAACTAATTACTTCAGGCAAAATGACGCTCCCAGCGCGCGCTGGCGAACCGATAGCATTCACGGCGCAGGCGGACGCTCGTGATTTAGACCTCACCGCCATCGCCGACTGGACAGGCGAAGATATTCCCCTCAGTGGGTTGGCTTCTGCCCGCCTTGAGGCGAACGGGAACACTCAGCAGTTCCGTATCACGGGCGAAATCCGCTCGCAGAACCCCCTGTTTGACCAAGTGAAGGCGGACACGGTTCGGATGGATGTTGTTTATGAACAGCGAAACGGGTCAGCCGTGCTGGAACTTCCTGAGATAGAAGCCCAGATTGTGGAGGGGCGTCTCAACGGCTCGTTGCGTTGGGAGGTTGGCTCCGTGCTTCAGGCGCAGGGTTCTTTGGAGGGGCTTCCGCTAACGGTTCTCAAGACCTACTTACCTGAGGACTACTTGTTGGAGGGCGCGGTATCGGCGCAGGGCGAGCTCGTTTGGGATTGGCGATCAGGTGTGAGGGCGTTTGAAACCCCCTCCCCAACCCTCCCCTTAAAGGCAGGGGGAGGGAGCCAGCTGCTCCCCTCTCCCGCAGCGTCGGGAGAGGGGCTGGGGGTGAGGGCAACCTCGGAAAACCTCACCCCCCCGTCCCCCCTCTCCGCAAGCAGAGAGGGGGGTGAACCGAGTTCCCCCTCTCCGTTTACGGAGAGGGGGTTAGGGGGTGAGGTCAACCTAAAGCATTCACTTACGGAGAGGGGGTTAGGGGGTGAGGTCAAGCTATCCTCAGAGCAAGAACCAGAACCAACCCTCCGCTGGAGCCTCGCCATTGAAGGTGAAAATCTAAGCTTCAATCGCGCTCCGATTGGCAGGCTCACCGCGCAACTCCGCTCCGAGCCGGAGGGAGCTCTGGAGGGCAGAGTGCAACTGGAGTCGCCTGATGGAACCCTGAAACTGAGTGACTTGCGCTACGAACCCTCCAGCGAGAGGCTTCAGGGCGAGGGCGAAATTAGCGCTCTTCAACTCGGTTGGGCACGTCGGGTGCTGAGCGCATTGCCCATAGAGATGTCCGCCGACCTGCTTGAACGCACCAGCACCTTGCAAGGCACGCTCTCTGCCCGCTGGCGTCTGGAGGGCACTCTCCAACAACCGCAAGTGGCGCTCTCAGCAAACCTTGATGCCGTCGCTTGGCGTCAGACCGACTTGGGCGCCCTCAGCCTCAGTGCTGTCTGGCAGGGAACGGCTCCACCGCCTGAAGACAAAGCCACCTCGCCCT
>Ga0116210_1001222_pt1 | contig 20037 bp, 11 predicted proteins | sample TshhotsprinmetaG_FD_94483 | JGI IMG/M metagenome (GOLD analysis project Ga0116210, IMG submission 94483) | Hot spring microbial communities from South Africa to study Microbial Dark Matter (Phase II) - Tshipise hot spring metaG | ecosystem: Environmental > Aquatic > Thermal springs > Hot... | reverse complement strand
TTGGGGAGGTGAGCGCAGATGACGCCTAAGACGCCTCTCGACTTCAACAAGGTCGAGGCGCTTCGGAAGCACATGCTCCTGACAACCAGCGACATGGCTGAGTTGTTGGGAGTGTCACGGATGACGTATTATGGCTGGGTGAAGGGTAAGCCCCTTCGCAAGTCGAACGACGAGTCCGTGCGGGTGATGCTTCGTAGGCTGCTGGCAGTGATGAAAGACCACGGATGGCCCATGCCTGACGTGATCGCTTCGAATCAGAAGCAGCGCAAGGAACGCCTCATTTCGATTCTGAACTCGGATAATTGAGGTGACGGGGAGGGATGTCCCTCCCCGGTTCAGCAGGGGCGCTATGAACACGTTGAGCTTTCTTCAGCGGGTTCTACCGTCGGCAGGGTTCTACGTCACCACCGTCATCAACCCAGATGGCAGACGCCAAGGATTCTTCGCCACAGTAGACGAACTCGCAAAGGCTGTGACTAGCCTTGACCAGCGCGGCAACAACACATACTTCGCCATCTCGGCGTTCGTCGAGAAGGGAAGCCGGAAACAAGAAAATGTCCGGGCGACCAAGGTGATCGCACTGGACGTGGATTGCGGAGATGGCAAACCCTTTCCCACGTGGAAGGAAGGACTGGTAGCACTAGGCAAGTTCGTCCAGCAACTGCGCCTACCCAAACCCCTCATCATCCACTCCGGCAATGGTCTGCACGTTTACTGGGTGCTGACCGAAGAACTTGAGCCTGCGCGGTGGAAGCCGCTGGCCGAAGCCATGAAGGCTGCTGCCAAGGACAAAGGCTTCGAGATCGACCCGGCTGTGCCCGCTGACAGTGCCCGAGTGCTGCGCCCCGTGGGAACCAAGAACCCCAAGAGCGGCAACGTCGTGAAGATGCTGCTGGATGGCCCGGACGTAGCACCCGAGCAGCTTGCCGCTTGCCTGTCTGCGTACATGGTGGCTCAACCTGGAAGCCAGTCACGTTCAACATCCACCAGTGCGTTGTCACAAGCCCTCGCTGTCACGAGCGACCTACCCCCCGCCAATGCAGCGGTCGTGGCCGCGAAGTGCCAGCAGATCGGCTGGGCCATCAAGAACCAAGGCGACGTTGCGGAACCCTTTTGGTATGCCCTGATGGGCATCGCCGCCTACTGCCAAGACGAAGTGGCGACCGCCATCGCATGGAGCGACCAGCACCCACAGTTCAACCAGAACGAGACGGTGCGCAAGGTTCAGCACTGGAAGTCGGCCACCACTGGCCCGACGACCTGCAAGAAGTTCGAGGAACTGCGCCCTGCCGGATGCAAGGGCTGCAAGTTCAAAGACAAGGTGGGTACCCCGGCCCGACTCGGTATCCAGTACCTCGAAGTCGCGCCACCGACCACCGCCCCAGACAACGCGATTCACGAGATTCCTGTCCCACGTCCGTTCAAGCGCACCGCCGATGGTATGAAGATGACCATCGACGGGACTGACATCGACGTGTGCAAGTTCGACATCTACCCGGTGTCCTACGGTAGAGACGAATCCCTTGGGTATGAGACGGTGCGCTTCCACTGGAACCGCCCGCATGTTGGCTGGCAGGAACTGACCATGCGTCAGGCACTGCTGACCGAAGGCCACCGGGACTTCCCGACCGTGTTGGCTGACCAAGGGATCGTGCTCAACAACCGTAACCAGACAGGATATTTTCAGACCATGCTGCGCGCATACATGGACGAGTTGCGGCAGAAACGTGCGATGACGAACCTATACGCCACGATGGGTTGGAAGGAGAACTTCTCCCAGTTCGTCATTGGTGACACGATTCTGCGCCGCAACGCTGATGGCTCCGTCAGCGAGGAATCAATCGCATTGGCGTCCGGCTCGGCCCGACTCGGCCACGAGTTGTGGGGCACCGCTGGGTCGCTCGATGCTTGGGTCAACTTCACTTCTCTGGTCGCCAAGGCCGACCTTCGTGCCCACATGTTTGCGCTTGCCGTGGGTCTGTCCGGCCCGCTGTATGCGTTCACTGGCCTCAAGGGTCTGACCATCTCGCTGTACGGCCCGACAGGCGGCGGCAAGACGCTGGCCCAGATGTGGATTCAGTCCATCTACGGCAACCCGGAGAAGCTGCACTTCGCAGCCAAGTTCACCCAGAACTCGCTGTTCGGTCGCATGGGTCTGTACTCTCACATGCCCATGACCATCGACGAAGTGACCATGATGGACGACCGCGAGGTGGGCGACTTCGCATACTGGGTCAGTCAGGGTCGTGACAAGGCGCGGATGAACCGCAACGCTGAGGAGCGTGACGCGAAGACGTGGGCACTGCCAGTGGTCGTATCCACCAACAAGTCCTTGAGTTCCAAGCTGATCGCCAGTGGTCTGGACACCGACGCGCAGTTGGTCCGTATCCTCGAAGTCAGCGTACCGCCCAGCAAGATATTCACCAAAGACAGCACCGCTGGCCGCAAGGTCTACGAGTTCATCACCAACAACTACGGTCTGGTCGGTCGGGAGTTTCTCAAGAAGCTGTTGGAGCTTGGTGACACCGGCATCCGTGCCACCATCGCGCAGGCCACCGAGGAGTTCCGCAGCAAGTACAAGGCCAACTTCACGGGCGAGGAGCGGTACTGGGAACAGGCCATCATCCTTGCCGACCTCGCCGCCAAGCTGGCAAAGGATTGGGGTCTAATCGCCTTCGACCACAAGCCCGGTATCGAGTGGGTTCTGGCTCAGGTCGGTGCCATCCGCCGCGCAGTGGCTGAGTTCAAGGTCGATGCGTTCGATCTGCTGACCGAGTATCTGAACGAGAACGCCGACGCCACGCTGACGGTGACGCAGACCGGGGCGAACAAACCCGTCGTGGACTTCAGCCGCCTCCCCCGTGGTGAACTGCGTGTTCGCTTCGAGATGTATCGCAAGTCAAACGGCGACGCGTTCTCACGAGGTGTCGTGTTCCTCGACCGCACCCACTTCCGTCGCTGGCTGGCCCAGCGCGGCGCGGACTACAAGACGTTCATGGGTGAGTTGCAGGAGGAAAACGTCATCGCCACGCCGAAGTCCAACAAGGCGTACCTCGGCAAAGACTCCCCGATCAAGCTGGGTCAGTCCTATGTGATCGGCGTGAACCTTGCGCACCCACGGTTGCAGGGTATCCTGAGCGACGCAGACCAAGCCATCGAGGACTTGGCCTACGGTCAACTCAAGTCGGTCACTCCGTGACGCCGTACAGGTCGAGAATCTGCTGAGTCTCGGGCCGCATCGCTTTCGGTGCGGCCCTCAAGTACCGCTCGGTGGCAGTCCGCTGGGCCTCACGCAGTGCCCGGTTGACGCCATCCTCGAAGTTGCGAATCTCAAGGCCGGTACCCTTGGCCGCTTCGTTCCAGTCCTTGACCATCTCCATCACTTCGCGGGCACGTTCGTTGTCCTTGGCGATCTTGGCCCCGACGTACATGCCTCGGTACATGGCGGCAACATCCTTCTGGTAGTCACCGATCCGCTTGGACAAGCGAACCACGTCGTTCTCGGCCACGGCTGAGGCAGGGTAGAAACCCAGCGCACGGGTCAGCATGGTACCAAGATGCAGGTCGTTGCTCACCACGTAGCCCTTCTGGCTGACGATGGCCCCGGCGTTGTTGTAGGCGTACATGTCGCCCAAAATGCGCAGGAACGCGACCGGCGACTCACGCAGAATCTTGTTGAGTGATGTGACATCCGGCAGGACACCGACAGTCTCCAGCCCATACTTGGTCAGGTCAGCACCCATTGCCACAGCACCTTGCAGGAAGGATGCCACCGGGCCAGCGATCTCGATCAGTTCACGCCCCACGTCTGCACCGGCCAGCGCAATGCCGGTGCCGGGGATGATGTTGGACAGCGACACCCGGTCGGCCACGTTGGCTGGCGTGATGGTGTTGAGCAGACCGCGCATGAGGATCGGGGTCATGCCGGGAGCGATGGCGTCCAGTGCTTCAGCCAGCGTCTTCTCGGCGCTGCCCTTCCACACGGCACTCGGGCCAAGCCCAAGTCCTTGGGCGATGGTGTCGATGATGTCCATCAGGTCTTCAGCGAAGGGCAGACCCTTCAGACCGGCGAACATGGCGAGGATGCCCAGCGCCAGCAGTTGTTCCTTGCGCGGCAGCGCGGCCAGCATCTGAATGCTGTTGACCGGGAACATCTTGAACACGAACAGGAACTGCCGCACGTCACCACGGAACATGGCGGGGCGGTTGAACATCGCGTACTCACCGAGCGTGTTGTCGATCATGTCCACGGCGAACTTGTCGGCCACCTCGAAAGCTGTTGCTTCGTCCTTGCCTTCCGACAGGGCGCGTGCATAGGCCATGCGGAACGCTGCCAAACCTGTTGCTCGGCGGCTGTGCTGCTCGGTGTAGTTGAACAGCGACATCCACGTCTCAGCCGCCTTCTTGGACAGACCAGAGCGGAACTTGCCTCGGGCAGAACCCAGCAGCGAGTTGGTCAGCGCGGCCTGCATGGTGCCACCGCCAACTTCCTTCTGCATGAAGCGGGCCTCAGCCTCGGTGAACCCAGATGCAGCCAGCTTGGCAGGGTCGGCCAGCAGGTCATCCCAGAACTTCACCTCGCTCTGACCGAAGCCCTTCGTGGCACCGATGGCGCGGGAGACTTCGACCGCCGACATACCCCATCCGAAACCACCGCCGAAGGCGTTCTTCTGGTTGTACCCAGCGAACGCGGGCAGCACGTTGGTCGCCAGCGCGAGGTAGTTCAGGATGGCCGTGGCAAACGACGCACCCATGAAGCCGAAAGTTGTTGCCGTGCGGATGAACGACGCAGCTTCGCCCGACGCGAAATCGGTGTAGTCCACGTTGGACTGGGACTCCATGAAGGCCACGGCGCGACGGCCACGATCCTTGTAGCGATTGCCCATGATTGGCGATTCTTTGATCACGAACGTGAAGTGGTAGTCGTCGAACTCCCGCTTGGCCGCGAGCTTCGCAGCTTCGGGCATGTTCGGGTCTTTCTCGGCGGCTTCCCACGCAGCCTTGCGGCGGTCATACTCCACCTTGTCACCGAACCACAGGCGGATGGAGTCTGGGTCGTTGTCGTCGAACAGGCGGTCGAGGCGGTGCCGGTTCTGCTTGCGGGCCACAGTGGACGCAGTTGCCTCAAGATGCTGCGACACGTACTTGATGGTGTTCGGGTCTTCGCCCGGAGTGCCTGCACGCTTGAGGCGGGTACGCGCCTTGGCGTTCTGCTGGGTCAGACCGACGATCAGGCGCTCACGTTCCTCCGGCGTGATGCTGATGGAGAACCGGGTGATCGCGGAGATGATTTCGTTGAGGTTGGCCTCAGCCGTGGTGGACACGGTTTCGCGGGCTGTCTCGGCTTGCGCAACAAGTTTGACCTTCTTGATCACAAACTCAGTACCGTCCAGCACCTCCATCTCGAAGCCGCCTTCGACACTATCGAACAGCCCTTGGACACGCTCAGCTATCGCCTCGGCTTCGGCGCGGCTCTCGACCTGCACGAACAGAAGCTGCTGGCGGTACTGATCCGACACCTTGAAGACGCGACCCGTGCGGGGGTCAACGGCTTGGATACGCACCTGCCACGAGCCCTCACGACCGAACGGCACGTAGCCACCAGCGATGGATCGTTTGGCGAGCAGTTCAGCATCGGTCTTGCTCAACTCGAACAGCGCCAGATTCTGGATGGCCTGCTGCATGGCAAAGCGGTCGGGGCCGGAGCGCGGGATGTTGGAGCCTTCTTTCAGCGCCTCGATACCTTTGAACACATCGTCAGCCTCGGCCTGATCGAAGAAGTCCTGCACGTCCTTGTTGCGGTCGGTGTCGCGGCCCAGCACAGCGGCGTTGAACTTCTTGATGAAGTCGTTGGCAGCGGCCACGGACTCGCGCTTGGTCAGCATCACGCCACTGTCGTCGATGGTCGAACCCTCGGCCCGCAGGGACAGGTACTTGTCCTCGATCTTCTTGAGAAATGCCTTGTCGTTCTCGGTCAGGGCACGACCGAGGAAGCGGGCCACAACACGTTCCACGTTGTCACGCTCACCTTTGGCCGCAGCGAAGTTCGCCAGCAGCATGTCGATGGCCGACTTGTTCATCGTGTCGCGCACCTCGTTGTACATGATCCACTCAAGGCTCTGCTCGGTCAGGTCGGGCATGGCGGGGAACGTCTGCTCCACCTCCTCAAGGTAGGACGGGGCGTCGATGCGCTTCTGGTACTCACGCTCGATGGCCTTGCGCTCCTTGTCGTTGGTGGCGAGGTCGATCTCACGATCACGCTCGGCCCGCAGGGCGGTACGGCGCTCCTCGGTCATGGGGCGCGGCACGGCGATGGTGTACTTGATGCCCTTCTTGAAGTCCTCCAGCGTGAACTTGCCACGGGCTGACAGGATGTCGAACACTTCTTGGTTCAGGCGAGCTTCGCCACCCTCGATGGTGATCAGGCTACCCATCTTGCGCAGTTCAGCTTCGGTCAGGTCGCCCAGCTTCACTCGGCTGGTTACGTTGAGCATGGCCGACGTGCGTGCGATCTGCGCCTCAGTGGCACCCTGCGTGAGTCCACGACCCAGCACCTCCACAGCAGGAGACAGAACGGTGCTCATCATCTTGTTGTACTGCGCACGCAGTTGCGCTGCGGTCTTGCTGGTGTCGCGGAAGATTTCGTACAGGCGGCGGTAGCCTTGGTTCTCCCGCGCTGCGTAGTTCATCGTCTTGAGTTCGCCCTTGACTCGATCCCACACGTCTGCAATGTTGATGCCACGATCCTTGACCTGCTGGAGCAGGTTGGAGATGTCGAACAGCTTGAAGCTGCGCTGACCGAAGGCATTGGCTGCCGCCACCCGGTTGATCTCGTCGTAGTACTCACCGGCCAGCGCGAAGCGGCCAGAGCCATCCGGGTCGGTCATACCTTCGATTGCAGCCATACGCTGGGCCATTACCCGGAAGTCCACGAAGCTGCCACTTGCTGCACCGTTGCGGACGTAGCGGCGAGACTGGCTCACGAGGTAGCGGGCAATGTCGTCGTCGAAGCGCACACCGAGCTTGTTCAGCGCGTTCTTCACGGCGTTCCAGAACCGGGCGATGATGTTGGTGTCCAGCATCCCGGCGAAGTCAGCGAGGTATTCCTCAGTGGCCTCACGGCGCGACATACCACGTGCCTTCATGGCAGTGTCCACCGCAGCCTTGACCTTGGCGCTGGAGTTGTAGACCGCATCGAGCGCGGCGTTCAGTTCCCGCTCAGTCATCAGACCCCGGAAACCGAAGTGGCCCAGCGTCTCATGCGCCAGCACGAACCTCAGTTGCTGCTCGGTGGCAACCCGGTCAGCGAAGATGATGACGTTGCCGTCACCGAAGGAGTAGCCCACGGCGTTGGCAGTGTCGAAGTCACCCTGCGGGCGCGAGGCTGCGGCCTGCGCATACAGCTTGGGGTTTTTGGCCTTGAAGTCCGCTTGGTTGCGGTAAATCTGCACCTTGGGCTTGACGCCCAGCTTGGACAGGAAGGCACTCACCAACATCTTCACACGTCCCAGCGGGATCGGGTTGTTGATCGGCGTGCCGTCGTCGCGGAAGTAGCGACCATCGCCATAGTCATCGTCGCGACCAATGTTCCAGTCGTCCAGCGAGAACGGTGCCTCGTAGTCTTCGTCGGCAGCGATGTTGTCCTCGTCGATGATGCGCTCACGCTCGGCGCGAACGTCGTCGGTCATCTCCTCAGTGCTCACACGGAACAACCCCTTGACGGTACCAGAGTATGGGTTGCCATCGGCGTCGAAGTAGTCGGCCAGCATGTTGCCGTTCTGATCGACGAACAGTTCCATGTCCGCAGCACGGACAGCGGCCCACATATCGCGCAACTTCTTGTTGGCGTTCTCGCGCTGGGTCTTGTTCAGCGGAACCGTCTTCGTGTTGAGGCTCTTGATGTAGTCGGCCAGCGCGATGGCCGGGTTGCTGCGGGTGTCGTTCTTCAGGTTGGCGTCGGCTTTGCCGATGATGCCGCTGGCGGGGCCAACACTGGTCTTGTACTTCTTGGCCGTGTCCGCAGGCAGGTTTGCCACTCGCAGTTGTCCTGCGTCGAGCAGCTTGGTGGCGGTTTCAACCGACAACCCCTTGACCACGGTGGTGATCTGCGGCAGCAGGCCGCGCTGAGTGGCGTAGTCGAACCACGGCTTGGACGCACCCTTGGTGGTGCCACGGGTGTAGACCGCTTCAACAGACGGCAGCGCATTGACCAGTTCGACCAGTGCAGCGTCGATGGCGTTCTGCTGGGCATCCGTGAACACAGTGTTCGCCAGCAGTTCGCGGGCACGCAGGACTGCGGCCTTCGTGTTGGTTTCCTCGCTGGTGAGGTAGGCAAACTCCACCACGGTCCTGATCGCATCGCGGAAGTCGCGGATGTCAGTTGCCTCCTCGGCAGCAGCGAACTCGCTGTTGACCAGTTGCAGCGGGGTTTCCTCGATGTCACCAACCAGTTGCTCGGCACGCTGCATGGTGGCCTTGCCCTCGGCCACGTCCTTGCGCCACTGGATGCGGACAGGTGCGGGCAGATCGTCGAACGCCGGAGCGCCCTCGGGCTTCATGTCCTCCCATGCTTCGGCAGGTGGAAGGGCTTCAACCTTTACCGGAGCGGGAGCGGCGGCGGGTGCCGTCGCGGCTTTTGGGGCGGGAGGAGTCTCATTCTTGTCCTTGCCCTTGTCCTTGCCGCGCTTCAGCGTTTCAGCTTTTGGGGCGGGAGTGGTCGCCTTCTCGCCAGCTTTCTTGGTCTTGTCGCGCTTCAACGCAGATTGAACAGCGGGTCGCTGCGCTTGCTCTTTGGCTTTGAGGGCTTCACCTTTTCTGGCAGTTTGCTTGTCGGTGGGTACTTCTGCTCCCACTCCTGCGCCAGTTTGGGATGCTTGGCGTGCAGGTACCGGCGTTGCGCTTGACTCTTGAACGGCACTTGGCGTCTCCCTGACGTTGATCTCCGCAACTGGGGCACCTTTCTTCAAACCACGAGCACCAGCAGTCCTGGTGGCGCGGGGCTTGGGCTGCGCAGGCGGCAACTTGGTTTTGACCCCCGCAGCACGCAGAGCGGCTACGCTCGGCTCGCCCTCTTGGGTGAACAGTGGAATCTGGGCACGGCGCTGGGCGGCGGTCTGAGGAATCTCGACCAAGGCTACGGGTAAACCCGTACCCACGCCACGGCGCAGACCTTCGGCACGACTGGGCACCGGAGCCTGACGGCGAGTGAACAGGGGCAACTGCACCGGCTGGGTCGGGCCAGCTTGGCGCATGGGCATCGGCTGCTGCGGGACATCCTGTTGCTGTGCCTGTTGCAGCGTGAACAGGTCGCGTGCGTTCGCACTCTGCCGCGCAAGCTCCTCAGTTTGTTGTTGGATGAGTGCTTGCTGCTGAGCCTGCGCCGCCTCGAACTCGCGCTGACGCCGGATGCGGTCTTGGATGACCTGCAACTGGTTCGCCATCTGAGTGTTGAAGGGACCAGTGGGCGCAAGACCAGCAAACTGGAGCGCACCTTGGCGCGGATCGGCCTGCATGATCGGGGTGGGCGCGGGCGGTTCAGGTAGCGGAGCCTGCGGCTGCATCCGCGAAGCCAGTTCTTGGGCCGAGATTTGACCACCGAAGACATCCAGCACCCCTTGGGTACCGGGCGCACCGGGCGGGACATTGCCCTGCTGGCGCAGCATCTGGTCGGGGTAGGCCACAGCATCCGGCCCCATGCCAGCCATGATGACCGGGCCACCCATCGGCGTGACGGGCGGTACCGGGCCAGGAAGTTGGGGTACAGTGGTGGGGCCAGCCAGTTGCGCCGGAGGAGCAGCCATTGCCCCCATCGGAGTGACCGGGGTGTAGTACGGCTGAACCGCCGTGCCAGGGCCGGGAGGTTGAGTCTGGGGGGTCGTAGCCAGCGCACCACCGGGGGTTGGATCAGGACTCTGGGCCGGGTTGAGCAGGTTGGCAGGCTGCTTGCCACGCAGGTTGGCGACAGCACCGATGGGGCCACCGACACCGAAGCCAGCGGCGAACGAGTTGATCAGGCGGTTGACGTTCTCAGGCGACCCGAAGTCTTGGTCGGACAGCCCCAGCAGCAGAGCTTCCTGACCGAGTTCCGTGGTGCCTTCAGCAGTACCGCCAACCAGACCACCCACAGCGCCACGCTTGAGTAATTCGCCAGCCCGACCCACCAACGTGGGGGTCTTGGTAATGGTCTGGGTGCCACCGGGGATGGTCTTGGTAACGGAGGAACCGACCCCCATCGGGGCAGGAGCGCCCACACCCTTGAACACACGGGCTGCCAGCAGGAACTCGGGTAGCGTCTCCATGACAGCGTAAGGCACCGAGCCAGCCAGCGCCGTCAAGCGGGCGTTCACATCGTCAGCATCAGCACCTTGCTCACGCAGTTCGCCGTAGATGTCAGCAGCACCCGTGGCAAGGTTCTGACCGTAGGACGCAGCCACAGCACCAGCGATACCGGCTGCTTCACGCAGCAGTTTTTGTTCTGCGGCGTTGAGCGCCTGCCCTTTGGCCTGCTTGGCGAGCGCAGACTTGACGCCTTCCTTCCACGCGGCTTTGCCCAACATGCTGGAGAACGCAGCGGCAGCACCGCCGACCGGGGTACCGGAGGCAGCGGCACCAGCGAGGAAACCGAGGCCCGCCGTGGCAATGGACTCGATTATGTTGGGGCCTTGCTGGGCAAAGTTCGCCACCAGCCACTCGACTGCACCGCGACCGGAGTCAATGTCCGTGAACTGGCGTTCGTATGGGCTGGTCTTGCGCAGGTCTTCCATTTGCTGGGCGACGATGCGACCACCCAACTCCTCGGCACCGGCCAATTGCAGACCGCGACCAGCCAACATCTGCATGACATCGACACCGCGACCGAAGTTACGTGCCGCCAGTGTGCCCAGCGAGGGGTTCTTGATGGCCTGAACCAGTTGGCCGTAGGATTGGACGTCCAGCGGCACCCAGTCGCCGTCAGTGGGCAGCCCCGTGGGGGGGCCACCGAGTAGGCTCTGGGCTTCAAGGATGCCCTGTGCGTCGTCGGCATCGAGGGTGACGCCTTGCACGTAGAGTTGGTTGCGGGAGCGACTGAACGCAATCGACGGTTGCACCATCTCCGGCATGGTGAACTGATTTTGACGGGCAAGCTGGACACCTAGCCCACCCATCATTGCCAGCGTGGACAGGTCGTCGCGCAGCGCGTCAGAACCCGACGCCGACGCTGCGTTCTGAAACCCGAACGGATTTACAACGGCAGAAGGGATGCCGTTTGCATCCTGATACAGAGGGTTTTCAAACGACAGTCCATTGGTTGCCATGTGTCATCGCCCTAGATTTAACCCCACAACGGGTCGCGCAGTCGGCGGCGGATTTTCGAGCTTGATGCCGCCGATCTCATCAACGTCACCGTCAGGATTGATTACAAACACACGATTGCCGTATTGGAAGTATGCCACGCCCCTACTGGAATCGACAGTAAGTTTGCCCTGCGCTTGCTTGGCACGTTCCTCTGCGAGCTTGTATTCGCCCTCGACAATCGCTTTCTGGATGTCGCGCATGGCGTTGACCATAGCGTCTCCGTACTTGCGCCTGAGCGCCAATTCGTTCTCCAGTCGAGCCATCTCCGATGCAGCTTGGCGGGCTTCGGGACTGAACTCTCGCAGTGCCATCGCCGCCAGTTCGGACGGAGACACGCCTTCCTTGACGCGCTGACCGTTGACGAAGTAGTTGTAGTTACCGTCGCTGCGCGGTTGGATGCCCACCGGAACACCCATGTACTGCGACAGGACACCGGCCAGACGGCGCGGGTCGTTGGCGAGTGCCAGTTCACGTAGACCCTGCATACCTTGCAGGTAGGTCTGTTTCTGGGCAACTTGTTGCTGCAACTGAAGTAGGCTTGCGTCAATCTGGCCGATAGACTCGCGCATCCGCATGGCCTGCTCGATACCTTGCGAGGTGCCACTTTGCATGTACATCTGGGCCAGTTGGGCAATCTCGTTGCGTTGGCGAGTCAGGAGCGCGGCCTGCTGCTGGGCCATCTGCTGGAGTTGTTGCTGCTCGTAGGGGATCGACTCGGGGTTGGCGAGGTAGAACTCGGCCATCTGCATGTTGCGGGCCTGAGTGCGCGGTACTTCCATCGGAGCCGGAGGCGTACCCGCAGCCGCAGCCGCAGCCGCAGCAGCCGGTGCTGCTTGGGCCGAAGGCGTGATACCCGACAGGATTGTGTTGATCGGGCCAGACATCGCGGCCTTGCCCTTGTCGCTGGATGCACCCTTGTATCGCTGGATCGCCCGCTCGTAGTCGCCACCCGACTCTTGCAGGTACTGCGAGAACAGTTGCGCCGCGAACGGGATGGCGGTGTTGGGGTCCAGCCGCTGCTCACGGGTCAGACCATGCACGTCAGCAATTTGAGCAATACCCAGACCGAACTTCTCACCTCGTGGCGACACTGCCCTGGGGTTGAAGGACGACTCGGTACCGATGAGCCGCTTGAACACCACGGGGTCAATGCCATACTGCTGGGCGCTCTGGGCGATCAGCGCGTCGTAGGGAGTGACTGTGTTGTCGTACTGCTGCGCAGCCTTGGTAGCCTCGGTAGGTTTAGTAGACTTGGGCGACTCGGTAGGCGCGGGCTTCGGCAGCGCGACAGGGCGCTTCCCAGTTGCCAGTTGCTGCTCCGTCTGGCGCACATACTTGTCGTAGAACGGTGTGTAGGAGAAGCTGGGCGTGGGCAGTTCCGTACCAAACAGGTAGTTGATACCACGAGCCACTTGGCTGGCAAGGTTCAGACCCGCCGCAGCAGGGGCTTGGATCACGTCCAGCACCGCAGTCGGAGCCTTGAGCAATGCCGTGCGGTTGTAACCCTGCCGAACCTCGTCAGGGGTCAGCGGTTGCGTAGGTGCAGCGGATGCGCGGGGGTACGTAGGCTGGGGTTGCCCAGCCATCGGGGGGTTGACCATGCCGCGACCGGCACCGGCCCGCGAGGGTTGAACACCGGGCGGGAGCGGTTGTTGGCCGGGGTGCAATCCGGGCGGGGCAGCAGGAGCCGCAGGAGCCGCAGGAGCGACTGCCTCCATTGGCATCTGCTGCCCCGGCATGACCGGCTGGGTGAACTGCGGGAGTTGGACCTGCTGGAACGACGGCAGTTGCGCCTGTGCCATGCGGGCCTTCAAATCGGCCAACCGATTCTGCTCCTCGATAATAAGCTGGTTCTGGCGGGCAAGGCGTGCAGTGGCCTCAGCCTCCTGCATACCTGTCGCCACACGGCCAGCACCGCTGAATAGTTGACCGAGGTTCATGTGGCCTCCTTAGCCGCGACTTTGCGATTGCTGGGTGCCAGTCAGATCGCCAAAGAATCGTCCGATGTCCGTTGCCTGCTGGGCGCGGCGCTCCTCGCCCTTAGCGTACAGGGCTGCCAGTGCGCCGTAGGCTTGGGTGCTGGGGGTCATGTAACCCGGCATGGCTGCAATACCAGCCTGCATGGTACCCAGACGACCCTGAACACCCGTGCCGTAGCCCACATCGTAGGCGGTACCCGTGTCGCGGGCAGTCGCCAGATCGTAGCGGCGGGATTCGGCCTCGCGGCGCTCACCCGACAGACCACGCAGACCAGCCTTCTTCGCCTTGGCACCAGCAAGCTGGGCGCGGCGGGCGCGTTGCAGACCGAAGTACTCGGGGTCGAAGTACTTGGACTCACCGATCAGGGCTTGCGCCTGCTCCAGACGCTGGTTGAACAGAGCTTGGTTGGCCTGCTGGAGTTGGCGCAGTTCTTCAGTCTGGGCTTGCAGCAGCATCTGCTCCTCAGCCGTCAGACCTTCACCAGCCAGCACGGAACCAGCCAACTGACCACCGGCACGCAGGATCAGGTCGGCCAGTGCCTTGGGATCACTGAACTTGTCAGCGATGGCACCGGGGACGTTCTTGAGCGCTTCGGCGAATGACTTGGGCTGGGCGGCAGTTTGCGCTGCCGTGGTACCTGCGGTCTGGGCAGTCTGCGTAGCAGCAGATGGCGCAGACACCGCAGCAGGTCGCTGGTTGATGAACGAAGTCGGGTCGCCCAGTGCCGTAGTACCGCCAGCCGCCAGAGTGGGCGAGTAGGAACCACCGCTGTAGGCGCTGATCGGGGTCGTCGCGGTGTAGACGCCTTGGCCGGTGATGACTTGCGTACCACCACCGGGGGCTGCGCCGACGACGCTCAGACCCTGCGACGGGGGCATACCCGCCGCGAGGCTGTAGTCGATGGCTTGGCCGGTTGCCAGAGCGCGATCCACCGAGGATGTGAAGAAGCCGGGGTCGGGAGCCTGCAAGCCGTAGCTGGCCGTGGTCGGGTTCAGACCCGCAGACGGGAACTGCAAACCAGCAGTCAGGCTGTAATCCACAGGGGTCATGGCTGCGGACAAACCACCGCCTGCACCAACAGCCGAAGTGGGTAGGCCACCTGCCGTGGTGCCCATCGACAGGCCAGTGCCGCTGCCACCCAGAGTCAGGCCAGTGCCGCTGGGGCCGGTACCCAGCGCGTAGGGGGAACCAGAAGCAGCCGTCGCACCGCTCGGAGCCGTGAGGCCAGTACCGCCACCGCCAGCAGAGGGCGCAGCGGCGTAGCCGCCGATACCCCCACTAATACCACCCATCAGGGCGCTTCGCCCTATGTCCTCGCCCAGCACGGCCCCTTTGACTGCGCCGAGCGCCGCCCCCGTAATGGCTCCACCGACCACACTACCTGCGGTAGCGGAACCGACCGCCGTACCGATGGCTGTGGACAGGCCGATGGACGATGCGATTGCAGGGGCTACGAACGGGATAGCAACTGCGGCCACTACGCTCACAATGGTTTTGGCGGCTTTACTCATGGTTCTCTCCTAGCTTCATTCGGACGTATGCGCAGGATTCGGTGAACCCGAACTTCTTCAGGTACACCTCGGCGCGTTCAGTTGGGGTGTAGGCATCCAGAAACTCCACGCCGTTTGCCACGAGCCACTTGATAATCGGCTCCCAGAATGCGGCTTTGAAACGGAGGAGATGGCGTCCTGCGAGCGCCATGACATCCGCGCCCTTGTGCCCATTGGCATCGAAGAACTGCAACGCCAGAATGCAAGCGACCTCGCCGTCGAGGAATCCTGCGAACATCACAGCTTTGTCCAACTGTACGGCCAGCAGCACATGCCCTGCGTCCATCTCGCCCTTGGCGATGGTGTTACCTTCGCACGCTGACTCGACCAGCGGCTCCAGAACAGGCCACAACTCAATGACCCGCTCCTTCGTCAGCATTTCAATGGACAGCGTTGTCATGTCTTATTCCTTGTACTTCTCAACGAGTGAGTCGAAGAACTCTTTGCCTTTCATCCTGACCACATGGGCTGGCACTACGTACTCACCTTCGTGCGCGTTGATCAGTACAGAACCGTCAGCCTTCTTCGAGTTGGGGGTCATGCCGCCACGAGCCATCGAAGGAATGGGCTGACCACCGGCCATTGCCGGGGTACCACCTTGCATCATGTTCTGACCGCCCACATCCTGCTGGAGCGCACGTGCAGCCAGCAGCAAAACGAAGACCAGACCCTGATCGTACTGCGGGGGTAGGTCTTGCTCAGTGGCGATACCCTGCTGAATGGCAAAATTGCGCACGTAAGGATACATCTCGGGGTTCTGAGCAGCGACCGTGGCAAGCTGCACGATCATGTTCAGTTCCTGTTGGGTCAACTCGCCAGTCGCCAGCACTTCTTGAATCGCAGCACGAATCTGGGCGATCTGCTGCGGGTGCTGGCTGGCGAACTGGTTGACCAGCATCTCCAGCATCTGCGGCGACATACCACCGGGCTGGACATTGGCCTGAAGGCCGACCGAGGTGGAGGCACCGGGCTGCGTACCACCGACCGGCATACCACCGGGGCCGATCATGCCACCCGCTTGGTAAGACGGGACGAAGGTTTGCACACCACCCATACCGGAAGACAGGCCCATCGCCGGGTTCATCGCACCGTTGTTGGGTACACTGGGGGAGCCGACGCTGAGAATGCTGGCAAGTGCCGGGGGCAAGTCCATCACAGAGGTCGGAGCCGGAACCGGAGCACCCTGCGCACTGAGCATCGTGTTGTACGGATTGTTCATGGTCATCCTTTCAGTTGGTTGATCAGCGCGTTCAGCGTGTTCCGCAGGGCCGCTACATCGTTGGCAAGTTGTTGGACGTTGTTCAACAGCTTACCGTAATCCTCCAGACTTGGCACCGACACTCCGTTGATTGTAAAGCCAGTACCTTGCGCCGTCACTTGCTGAAAAGCTGGGTTGCCCACGGGTTGGACACCCACTTGGGACTTGGTGATTGCTCGGGCCAGATCGGAGTTCGGTCCGGTCTTGGCCCCGATGAGCAGTTCGAGGTTGTCCTTCATGGCGTTCAGGGTGTTGAACTGCCAGTCCGACAACCCCGCTTGGGGGATGCTGGGGATCACGCTGAACCGTGGTGGGCGTGTTGCCATCATGCACCTCGCAAGCCGAATGGAGTCTCGGCCAAGTGGATCGCCCGGATGCGGACGTTGCCCTCGACACCAAACTCGAAGGTATCAGTGCGGTACCCAGTCGGTAGTCGAAATATGTCGCTGTCCGTGAGTTGCGTCTCGAAGATCAATTCCTTGTCGGCCCACATGCGGAACGTGACGGCATCGGCCACATCCCACAGGACGTTGTACTCGCCCCAGTCTGCGACAACAACCTCCCACTTGTCCGACGTACCGGCGTAGTCTGCGATGACACGTGCGGCACCGATGTTGATCATGTCCTTGGTCGTAATGACCTTGGACTTCCATTCCTGTGTGGCAGGCGGCTGCGTGAGGTCGTCCCACAGGTACACGTCGCCATTGGTACCCGTGGTGTAGTACAGACGCCCGGACTTGGTGTCGTACCACGAGGCGCTGAACTGGAAGTCGCAGTCCACGAAGTAGCCACCGATCTTCTCGTCACGCTCGAACACGAACGCACCGGCAGAGTGGGATGCGAAGTAGGCATCGCCATAGTACGCACCGACGACTGACGTGGGGTCAAGCTCAGTCTGCCACGTATCGTTGTTGTACAGGAGCTTGGTGATGATCGTCGGGCCACTGTTGGGGGAGTACACCGCCAGTCCATCATGCGTCGAGTACACGACGCCGTAGCCCATCGTCACCACGCTCTTGGCGTTCAGACAGGGGAACTGCGCGTCGATGCGCGACACCGAGACACCCGAAGCCGGGTCGGTCACGGAGACGATGTATGGGTACGAGTCGGTCATAACCAGCAGCGCCCCGCTGACTGCGGCAATCGCCACGATGTTGTGCTCCAGAATGGTCGCGTAGCTGCGAGGCCATGCGTGCGGTTTGTTTGGTTCAGAGAAGTACAACGTGTTGCCGACGAAGCCGACAAGGATGTTGTTCTGAATCGCCGTCAGACCTTGAAGATCGTTAGGAGGCGCATCAAACTCGTCTGTCTCCAGAATATCGAACAAATTACGGGAATCAAAATCATCAATGAAAGTGTAGTTCCCGCCGTCCCCCCAGTAGCGTGCGGGATTGTCAGTCGTCTCAGCCACGTCGTGGTACAGCGTACCAGCAGTGACTGCTGTCTCAGCGACATTGCTGTCGGTCTGGGCGTACTCGAAGGTGTAATCGTCGATGACATTCGTTACGATACCCCCCGTGATGTTGAAGGACGCCACAGAGCAGCCGCTGATCTTGAAGCGGTCATCCAGCGACAAGTTGTGTGGATACAGCGTCTTAACCCGCGAGACATTGCCCGTGCGCTGCACACGGGCCAGTGCAATCGGGAACCATAGTGTCGCCAGCCGGTAGTATTCAGTGCCAGATGCCGAAGTCAGTGTGCGGTACAGCCGTACACCGCGCACGAAGTTCTTGCCGACCGGCTTGGTCGTGGGGATGTTACTCACCGTGACGGTGATGCCTTCCTTGATGTACAGGTTCTCAGATGGCTTGGAAGCGATGGACTCCTCATTCCACGGAGTGAACCATGTGAAGACATAGGAGCGGGCCTGCGTCAGACCACCGAGTTCGACCTTGCCGCTGGTGAACGGCGTCGAAGCCACCTGCGGACCGGGGCTGAAGTAGGTCAGCGTCGTGTCGTTGACCACCGTGCATTCGACGTTGGTCGCGTTGAAGCTGCGCATGTCCAGCCGCACGTTGCCGCTGGTCGTGTTCGAGTTGGTCGTGATGACTTCGAACGTGTTGGTCGTGACGTTAGTCACAGTGTACACCCCGTCCGTCGCCGTGCCGGAGGTGAAGTCCAGCGACACTTGAGCGCCGTTGGACAGCCCGTGATTGTTGATCGTGACCACGATGGTCGTGGTACCGGCGTTCTTCCACGTGATGGTGCCCGAGCGGGCCGCAGGCGAAGGGGCCGTGACTGCGAAGATGTCCTTGTCCACCACAAACACGGAGTAGGCACCGTTGAGGTCTGCATGATCACTGAACTCCAGATCGACCACCTGACCGGGCGACAGACCGTGATCGGTCACAGTCACCATGATTGACAGAGTGCCCGATGCTTCGCTGTAGCTACCGGTGCGGGTTGACTTGGCCTGCGTGTACGTGCCAGTGCGGTAGGTGAACCCAGACACCGTGATCTGGTTGCCAGTGCGCAGCCCATGTGGCGTGCTGGTGACGATGGTCGCTACGTTGCCAGCATCCCGTGAGAAGCTGGCCGTGGTCTTGGCGGTGAAGGTTGCAGCCGTCGTGGTCAACTGCTGTGAGTCCTCCGGTACCGGCAAGCCGAGGTAGTAATAATCGACCGGGTAGGGGGCTGGGCCACTTGTTGCCAGTTCGTAGTTCGACACCTTGGGCACACCATCCCCGGTGTAGTAGAACCGCTGCTCGATCTCGTCGGTCGATGCGGCCACTGCGATGGAGACATCGCTGGGCCACGAAAGCCAGACGGGGGCTTGAGTGTCTGGGTCGCGCAGTGCGTACAGGGTTTTGGTGGTCCCGGTTCGGTTCGTGTTACCGACAACCTTGGGCTGCGGGTAGGGGATCAGATCGCCGGAGTACAACTTGCAGTTGCGTGCGACCTGTGCTGCTGTGTTCGGCAGCAACTCCGGGCTGATCTTGGGTGCTGTACCCAGAAAGTTGATGATCTTGACGCCTGCCATGTCTACACCAGTTCAAAGTGCGGCGCGTCGATGAAGGGCCGCTGCCCTAGTTTACGCCTTGCATCAACATAGTAATGCATGGCTTCCTCCATCGTTCCCTTCCAAGCGCGAATATCAGGAATGTTCCATGCAGCACCCCAGCGCAACCCCACGGCGTGCTCGATAGCAGCTTGCCTCATCGCGGCAGCAATCTCGTCGTACAGGCTCAACTCCCATGAGATGCGGTTCCCCAGAAATGCCACGAGATCGACGGCTTCGCCAGTCAGGTGCTTGGAATGAAGGGTCTGCGTAGCCCCCTTGGCGAACAACTCCTGCTGACGCTTGGTCGAGCGAACACCTTCAGTGACTGCGAAGTCCACCGTAGTGATCTGGATCGCACGCTCGACCACGGATACCAGTTCGGGGCGGACCCCGACAAGGTTATTGCGGCTGCGCTGGGAGAGTCGGAAGGTCATTTTGTGGCTACTCCTTTGGTTTTCTCATAGGTGCGCAGACCGCCGATACCCAACATACCACTGAGCACAACCCAGAGCAGATCAGTGTCGATGGCTGGCGGTGCGGGCCAGCCGTTGATGGTCGCCGCCCACGTCAGCATAGGTTGGAGGAACACGGCGTAGCCGAAGCCTGCCACCCCCACCCACCCTGCACCGGGTCGCCAGCCAGCCACCCAGATGCTCGGATGCTGCGCTTCGCGGGCGTTGATCTCAAGCTGAGCAATCACCTGCTTCAGTTCGCCCTCCATCGCCATGCGCAGGAACTCGGCCTCGGCCTGCCGCTTAGCTTCGGGGTCAGGCACGAAACGATCCAGTAGAGTCTTACCGACTTCCAACAACGGAGCGAGGATGAGTGGGTTCATTTCTTGACCTCCAAAGTACACTAGCGGCGTGCGGAAAGTCGCATCAGAATAGCCCAGCTTTACTTGCCACAAACATAGC
>Ga0116210_1001219_pt1 | contig 20073 bp, 17 predicted proteins | sample TshhotsprinmetaG_FD_94483 | JGI IMG/M metagenome (GOLD analysis project Ga0116210, IMG submission 94483) | Hot spring microbial communities from South Africa to study Microbial Dark Matter (Phase II) - Tshipise hot spring metaG | ecosystem: Environmental > Aquatic > Thermal springs > Hot... | reverse complement strand
GCCCGGCGGGAGGGAACCGGGCGCCTCGCCCCGTTGGAGGGAGGCTGGGAGGGGGGCGGTACGCCGCGAACGATGAATCCCTGCAAACCTCATGTTCGCCCGCGGGTGCGCTGGCGCAGCGCCTCGAAGAGGATCACGCTGCCGGCAATGGCGGCGTTGAGCGACTCGGCGCGCCCGGCCATAGGGATGCCAATGCGGTGCGTCGCGCGCGCCAGGCCCTCGGGGCTGACGCCGTGGGCCTCGTTCCCGATGATCAGCGCCACAGGTTGTTTCCAGTCGGCCGCGTAGTAGGGCATCGCCGCGCCGGCCTCGGCGGCATAGACCGCCGGGCAGGCGCTCAATTCAGCGCCAATCGCGTCCCACTCCAGGTCGGCGCGAATGGGCAGGTTGAAGTGCGCGCCCATGGCGGCCCGCAGCACCTTGGGGGCATACACATCGGCGGTGCCGCGGGCGCAGAGCGCCAGGCCTACGCCGGCGGCCTCGGCAGAGCGGAGCAGCGTGCCGACATTACCGGGATCCTGCACGGCATCGAGGACCAGGCGCAGCCCGGGGCGCGGGGCCAGTTCAGGCCAGGGAAAGGCGGCAACTACGCCCTGCGGGTGCTGCGTGTCGGCGACGGCGGCCACGACAGCGGGGCTGGCCTCGTAGCAGGCGGGGCGCCCGGTGAGGCGGGTGAGCAGGTGTTCCCCCTCCGGCGTGCGCCGGAGTTGCTCAGGGGCGTACAGGACCAGGCGCGGGGCAACCCCGGACGCGAGGGCATCGGCGACGAGGCGCACCCCCTCCAGAAAGAGGCTGCGCTCGCGACGACGCTCTCGGGGGAGATCGCGCAGCGAGCGCAGGAACTTCACGTGAGGATTAGCGGTGCTGGAGATCACAAATCGGCTGACGCGGCGGGGGCAGTGCTCTGAGGTGCGGCCACGATCACCGGGCGAGCCGGGCGCCCACCACTGGCCTGTGGACGCGGAGCAGCGGGCGCGCTCATCGCTGCCGCCACCACATCGCTAAACGCCCTGGGGTCCCGCACGGCCAGGTCTGCCAGCATCTTGCGATCGATCTCGATCCCGGCCTGCTTCATACCCGCCACCAGGCGGCTGTAGATTGTGCCGTTGAGGCGCGCCGCGGCGTTGATCCGCATAATCCACAGACGGCGAAAATCGCGCTTGCGATGCCGACGATCGCGGTACGCATAGGCCAGGGCATGCATCACTGCCTCGTGGGCGACCTTGTAATGCCGGCTGCGCGCGCCGCGGTAGCCCCTGGCCTGGCGCATCAACTTCTTGTGACGCTTGTGCGTCATAATGCCACGCTTAACACGTGCCATGGTTGCAGTTCCTCCCTCTGCCGGGCAGGTCAGGGGGTGGCTGTATCCCTGAACTACGCCCGATATGGTAGTGAGTGGTATTCCCTTGCGAAAACCGGCTGTACCTGTGACTGACTCAGCCGCTTGCCGCGCGCCACAGGAACAGGGCGGCATTGTCAGCGGAGGGCAGCGCCCTCCTCAACCCTCCCCTCAGAGAGGGGGATGGAGAAACCCGCTTTCCCCGTCCCCCAACCGGTGGTGGGGGCGCCTGGCGTCCCAGCAGGCAGGGGTGCGGTTCGACAGGCTCACCGCAGGTGGGGAAACCCGGCTTCCTCAGATGTTCACTTCAGACCGTAGGGCAGCGCCACCTTCAAATGCGAGCGGTTCGCGGGCGAAGTGGGCAGACCCTTGCCCCACTGGCGCTGGGAGCGACCCGAGCGATTGATCTTGTTCCCACGGACGCCCTTCTGTTGCAGCACCTTGCCGCTGCCGGTCACCTTAAAGCGACGCTTGGCGCCCTTATGGGTCTTCATCTTTGGCATATCCGAAGCCTACTTCCTTGCGCGAGGACGCAGATCCTGGTCGTCCTCATCATCAAAATCATCTACCTCGAGTTCTTCATCGTCAAGCATCTCATCCTGCAGATCGTCCTCATCGTCGAGCTCCTCTTCCTGCAGGTCCGTCTCCTCGTCGAGCTCCTCCTCAGCTTCGGGCAGCGCGGTGCTGGCAGGGCGTTCCTCAGCTAGGCCCTGGGTGCGCGCCAGTCTGGCTTTTTCCTTTTGCGCCTGCTGGGCGGCTTTGAGCACCTTGGGATTAGGCGCGAGCAAGAGCGACAGCACGCGGCCCTCCAGCAGCGGCTTCTGCTCCACCACAGCGATGTCGCGCAGTTGCTCGGCGATATCCTCGAGCATCTTCCGCCCGATGTCGGGATGCGCCATCTCCCGACCGCGGAAGCGCACGTTGAACTTGACCTTATCGCCCTGGAGCAAAAACTTCTTGGCCTGGTTCGCCTTGGTGGTAATATCGTGCTCGGCCGTTTTTGGCATCAAGCGGATCTGCTTCAGATCAGCCTGCTTCTGGTTGCGCCGCGCTTCGCGCTCCTTCTGGCTCTGCTCATAGCGGAACTTGCCATAGTCAAGCAGACGACAGACCGGAGGCACGGCATTTGGCGCCACTTCGACCAGATCATAGCCGCGTTCCTCGGCCAGGGCCAGGGCCTCGCGGATGCCAATAATCCCAACCTGCGTGCCGTTCTCGTCGATCAGGCGCACCTCACGCGCGCGGATACGATTGTTGATACGGAACCGATCCCTAATGGCTTGACTCCTTCGTCTTCAGCGTCTTGCCCAACCAGCATGTGCGATCATAGAACTTCGTGGGGTCTCCCACGCGTCTGCGTCGCGCCCCGCCGGGATGCGACAGCATATCACTTGCAGGGCTGCGCCCTCCCGAATCCCGGCCCGGGCGTCGCCTATCCGCATGTGGTCAGGCGCGCCAACCCTTCCTGATATCGAATTAGCATTATAACAGGCGGGAGGAGGGGCGTCAAACGTGTTGGCGTGACGGTCGTAGACCGCTTTGACAATGGTACGCCTGATCAGGTACGATGGGACGTCATGCCGAGATTGTGCCGTGTCGCAAAGGTTCGATTTGCTGTCAGGCGCCTGCGCGGCGCAGCCGCACATCGCCAGCGCGAACACGTTTTTTCCTGGGAGGGCTGCGCTCTCCCAGACCCTCCCCTCAGGGAGGGGGAATGGGGAAACCCGGTTTCCCCATTCCCCAACCGCTGTTGGGAGCGGCTGGCGCCCCAGCTGGCAGGGAGATGGGGAAACCCGGTTTCCCCCTATTTTCACATCAGGGGAAGAGCAGCGCCCACCTGCGCCCGACGGGCTGCCGGGCAGGCGCCGGAACATTGCGCGGAGGGTGGCGCCGTGAGGGTGGCAATCATTGGTGCGGGGATCGCCGGGATGACCGCCGCTTATGAACTGGCCTCCGCCGGCCATACGGTGGTGGTCTTCGAGGCTGCGCCGGTGGTCGGCGGCCTGGCTTCCGGTTTCCGCGACGAACGCTGGGCATGGCCGCTCGAACGCTTCTACCACCATATCTTCCAGACAGATCAGGCCATCATCAAGCTCGCTGCCGCCATCGGGTATGGCGATCGGCTGTTTTTTCGCAGCCAGATCACGGCCCAGTGGTGGAACGGGCGCGGCTATGACTTGAATGGCGCGCTCCAGGTGCTACGCTTCCCCGCTCTTCCACTGATTGACCGGGTTCGCTTCGGCGCGGTTGCGTTTTACCTGAAGTATCTCGAGTCGAACTGGCGGCGCCTGGAGCGGACCACTGCCGCCGCGTGGACTTCGCGCTGGGCCGGGCCAAACGCCTACCGCGTGCTCTGGCGCCCGCTGCTCGAAGGCAAGTTCGGGCGTCATGCCGACGAGGTGAATATGGCCTGGCTCTGGGCCCGGCTGCGCGCGCGCAGTTTCAAGCTCGGCTACTTTGTGGGCGGTTTCCAGGGCTTCGCCGACGCGCTCCTCGCCGCCATCCGCGCCCGGGGAGTCGAGACGCGCCTTGGAACGCCGATCCGCGCCGTGCGCCAGAATGCCACTGGTTGGGACGCGCTTGCACCGGGCCTGCCGCCTGAGTCGTTCGACCAGCTCCTGGTCACCGGCTCGCCAGCGCTGCTGATGCGGCTCGTGCCTCACCTGCCCGATACTTATCTCGGACGCCTGCGTGAGTTGCGCTCCATGGGCGCAGTGGTGCTGACCCTGGCCCTGACCCACCCCCTCACCGACGGGCTGTACTGGGTAAACATGCCCAAAGACCAGTTCCCCTACCTGGCTCTGGTTGAACATACCAACTTCATCGAGCCAATCCACTACGGTGGCGACCACCTGGTCTACCTGGGCGATTACCTCGACCCCGACCACGAGTATTTCCGGCTGAGCCACGAGGAGTTGCTGGCGCGCTTCCTCCCCTCGCTGCGGCAGATCAATCCGGCTTTCGAGCCGGGCTGGGTGCGCAAGAGCTGGCTGCACCGCGAAACCTACGCCCAGCCGATCGCGCCGGTGAACCATAGTCGCTCCATTCCCCCTCTGCAAACGCCGCTGAGCGGTCTGTTCTGGGCGAGTATGAGCCAGGTCTATCCCTGGGACCGCGGCACCAATTTTGCGGTTGAGCTGGGGCAGCGGGTGGCCCGCGAGATGCTCGCCATCGGCGCCGCACGCGGAGTGGTACGCGAATGAGGCGCTTTCTGGCCTCGCCCCCCCTATGCGGCTGCGCCGCCCCCTGCCCGGATGAATACAGGTTTATTTAATTGGAAGGGCTGCGCCCTCCCACACCCTCCCCTCAGAGAGGGGGATGGGGAACCCCGGGTTGTCCCATGGCCCAACCGCTGGTGGAAGCGGCTGGCGCCCTCACCGGCAGGGGGTTGGGGAACCCCGGGTTGCCCCATGGCCCAACCGCTGGTGGAAGCGGCTGGCGCCCCCACCGGCAGGGGGATGCGGAACCCCGGGTTCCCCTTTTCCCAACCGCTGGTGGGAACGGCTGGCGCCCCCACCGGCAGGGGGTTGGGGAACCCCGGGTTCCCCTTTTCCCAACCGCTGGTGGGAACGGCTGGCACCCCACAGGCAGGGGGTTGGGGAACCCCGGGTTCCCCATAGTGTCACATCGGTCCTCCATCGGCTGCGCCGCACAACACCGGAATGAAAATATGTGTTCCTGGGAGGGTGCAGCCCTCCCAAACCCTCCCCGCTGGCGGGTTGTTTCCTGGGAGGGCGTAGGCGCGGCGGCGCCGCGCCTCTACGCCCAAACCCTCCCCGCTGGCGGGCTATTTTCATGTTCGCACTTGAAAAAATAGAACAAAAGTGCTATAATTCAGAAGCGCAATCGGCGAAGGGCCGCGAGCGGCGCCCCGGTTCCTCTACCGGAGCCCGAGATAAGCATAGTCGGTGGGAGTGGCCCGGACAGGCGCGGGCTCTTCCCGGAACCAGCCTTCTTCACACCCAGAGCGTACAGCAAGGCTGCACAGACAACCAATCCTGTGAAAGGTGACGGAGATGTACGAGAAAACAATCATCTACGATCCTGAGACCCGTGATTTCGCCATGTACCTCGATGGCGAACTGGTTGGCTTCGCCCGCACCTATCAGGAAGCCGAGGCAACCCTGGATGAGCTTGAGAGCGAGTTGCTCTGGGAGGAGACGCATCGGGAAGCGGCCTGATACCCGTGACGCATGAGGCAGGGTGCGCCAACGGTTTCCGGCGCTGGTATAATCACAGGCATCCATGAAGCGCGGAAGCGCGCCGCGTGGGCAGGAACATGCCTCTGTGGACGGGGTTCCTGAGGTGAAAATATGGGGAAACCGGGTTTCCCCATCCCCCTGCCTGTGGGGGCGGCAAGCCCTTCCCACCGGCAGGGTTTGGGAGGGCTGCGCCCTCCCAAGAACAATAATATTTTCATTCTGGCGTTGTGCGCCCCGCGAATGGTGCCTATCCCGAACAGCGGCGCAGGTAATCTTGCAGCACGAGGAACCAGTTATGGCCGAGCAACCCTGGTGGCGTCGCCTGGTTGCGACAATCGATCGAGAATATGAACGGCGGATCAGGGCGGCGAGCCTGGTCACCGAATACGGCATCGCCCATCATGCCGGTCACGAGGAAGAGCACGCCGAGGAAGGCGAAGTAGCCGAGATCGTCAACGTGCCCCGAGGCACAGCCATAGGGCGCGAGCGCCGGGCCGAGCCATCTGCGTCCGGCGGCGGACACGAGCGCACGTAGAGGCGCAGCGGCGCTGCGCCTCCGGGTGCAGCAGGGCCGCCCCTCAAGACGCCGTGGGGCCGCCCCTCCAGGCGCAGCGGCGCTGCGCCTCTAGGCGCAGCAGGGCCGCCCCTCCAGGTACCACGGCGCTGCCCCTCCAGGCGCAGCGGCGCTGCGCCTCTAGGCGCAGCAGGGCCGCCCCTCCAGGTACCACGGCGCTGCCCCTCCAGGCGCAGCATCATCAATCGTCGGAGCGGGGCGTAAGGGGGATGAAGCTTCGCAGAGGGGGACGTCCACGCTCTTCGCCAGCGGCGAGACGCTCTGCGGCAAGCTCGACCAGCTCAGGAAGGATCAGACCTGGGAGCGCCAGTCCGCCTACCCGCACACGCTGACGCCGGATGTCGGGATCGGCGGCCATGTTGCGGGTTTGCTCGCTGTTGAGCCAGGCGAGCAGCTCGCCGAAGCTAGCTCCCAGCGACTGCTCCAGGCCAGCGAGGATCGACCGGGCCAGCCCCTGCCGCTCCGAGCCTTCCTCTGGCGCCAGGGCCGCCGGAGGCAGGGCCACAATCGCCGGCGTCGCCAGATCCGGTTGCACCAGCACGCGGATGAAGCTCTCGCCTGGCCGTGGTCCACTCGCATCAAAGCCCACGACGCTGCCCGCTGCTGCGCCGATGGCCTCGCGTTCCGCCGGATCGATGATCGCCACCCGCGCGCCGATGTCGAACCCAAGGCCTTCGTACCATACGATCCCCGGACCGTCGCCGTTACCACGACTGAAGGACATGGCTTCCTCCTGATGTGAACATACGGGGAAACCGGGTTTCCCCACCTGCGGTGAGCCTGTCGAACCGTACCCCTCCCTGCCGGGGCGCCAGCCGCTCCCACCAGCGGTCGGGGAATGGGGAAACCGGGTTTCCCCAACCCCCTCCCTGCGGGAAGGAGCCCGGTTCCCTCCCCCAGCGGGGGAGGGCCAGGGAGGGGGCGGCCCTCCCAGAGATACCCCATGGTCATCGCGGCGGTGTGCGGCGCAGCCGCATGGATGGCTGATATAAACATTGGGGAAGCCGCCTTTCCCCGCGCCCCTGCCTGCCGGGATGCCGGGCGCCCCCGCCAGCGGTTGGGGCGTGGGAAAATCCGGTTTCCCCACACTCCTCTTGGACTGTCTTATTATAGCTGATATTGCATTAAAGCAAGGAAATCCGGGCAACGGGGCGCAGGCACACATTGACCAAACCACAGGCGGGCGATTGACATTATACCAATTACCGTTGATGATGCTGCATCGCTTGAAGCGGTTGCAGGCGTTGTGCTGCCCAGCGTGGCAATCCAAAATCCAAAATCTAAAATCTAAAATCCAAAATCCAAAATCTAAAATGGTATCACCCTCAAACAGGGTTCGATGGTATTCGAGATCAGCCCCGCCCGGTGGCAACGAGCAGCACCGGCAATGGCTCCGGCTCTGGTTCAGCCTCCGCCAGGGCCGCGCAGGCAGCGCGCTCCCGGGGGCTGAGGGTGGTTGCGAGCGGCGCCAGGTCGGTCCAGGAGAGCAGGGGCAGCATTGCAGCGAGGGGATCGAGGCCGGGCGGGTCGAGGAGATAGGCCCGCAGGGTTACCTCGCGCAGCCCGGCCAGGCTGAGCGCAGTGCACAGGTCGGCGCCGAGGTCATCAGCGGGCGGGAGGGGCGGGAGGGGCAGCGCGCGTTGCAGGGCCACGGGCCAGGAACGGGGCCGCACCCAGCGCTGGGTAGCGCCGGCTGCCACAAGCACGCCCCCGGGCCGCAAAACACGCCGGGCCTCGGCCAGGGCGGCGGTGGGGTCGGTGAATAGCCCCAGGGCCGCCACGCACCAGACCAGGTCCATCGTTGCGCTGCGTAGCGGCAGGTGATGCGCATCGGCGCGCACCGGCCGCGCTGCGGGCGCCGCCGTTCGCGCGGCCCGCAACGCGGCTATGTCGTGGTCAAGTCCCACCACCTGCGCGCCGGGGCGACACCGCGCGGCCAGCCATGCCGTGGTGCTGCCAGGGCCACAGGCCAGATCCAGGGCCGCGCCCACCCCGGTAGGGCTGGCAGACTCCAGCGCGGCCCGGAGCAGGGCGGTGTGTGGTTCGCGTAGCGCCTCGAGATCAGGGCAGGTCATAGGTTGACGCAGCGGCGCAGCATCGCTATGCTACCATCCGTGGATATGCGGAGGTTTTGGCCATTCCCCGGCCACGGGGAAAGCCGGTTTCCGCCAGGTTCACCTCAGCCGTTTATGCGGCTGCGCCGCACGACAACGAGGAAAATAGGTTTTATTTTGGGAGGGCTGCGTCCTCCCGAGCCTTCCCCGCTGGCGGGTGGTTTCTCGGGCGGGCTGCGCCACCCACCCCCTCCCGCCCACGGGCTATGTTCAGAGCGTAGAGCAAGTGCATGCTACCACCGATCGCCGTGCGCCGTCTGCGAGCCTACGAAGGGCCGCACATCTTCGGTCCCTGGACGGGGGTGCGGTTGCAGGTGCGCTGTGACAGTAACCGCTCCCTGCGACTGCGCGCGGCAATCAAGGACGGCGCGCAGTTCATTGGCCTGGTCATCGCCTATCTGGAGGTCACGGCGCATACCGATGAGCCGGGCTATCTGATTACGGCCAGTTTCACTACCGACACGCCACGGCTCGGCGCCGATCTGTGCGCCTACGTGGTGGAGGGGATCGACGCCGAGGCGCGGGGTGACGCAACCTGGGACCGCGACGGGCCGCTCTTCGCCCTGCAGGCGCGGCGGCGCGCCGAGGCGCTGCCGGCGGCCGCCCTGCAACTGGTCGCCGAGGCCCGCTGGCGCAACCTGCCCTGCTTCACGCGCGCCGATGGCCAGGTGCAGGTCGGCTATGGCGCGCGAGGCTGGCACTTCGATCCCGAGCCGCTGCGCGCGCCGGGCGCCACTGCTCCGCCGCCGCCCTGGGAGCGTCTCGGTCGCATCCCGATCATCGCCGTGACCGGCGGGGCGCTGCGGGGCGCCGCAGTTGAGCGTATGGCTGCGGAACTCGCTGGTTATGGAGCGCAACCTGCCGTGACTGACGGCGCGAGTTTCGCGGCGACTCGCGAGCTTCTCGCCGATCCGCGAGTTGAGGCGCTGGTCGTGGGACTCGACACCGGCGACATCCTGCGACGCGGCGTGGCTTTCGACGCCTGCGACCTGGCGGTGATCAGCGACCGGGGTGATGAGATGCCGCCCGATGCCGACGACACCGAGGAGTGGCTCCGCGCCCTGGGCGTGCCGATGCTCCTTTCGGCGCAACCCGCCCGCATCAACCTCAGCGACCCGCGCCTCTTGCCCCTGGTGCCCTATGCGCCGTATGGGGTGATGGGAAATTGAACGGAAGGTTCAGGGAGGGCTGCGCCCTCCCAAACTCTCCCCCGCTGGCGGGTTGTTTCCTGCGAGAGCGCCGCCCTCCCAAACCCTCCCCGTTGCGGGCTACTGAAAGGACTGGTTGAGCGCCGCGAGGGCCTCCGGCGGCGGCCGCAGCAGCTCGGTGGGCAGTTCGGCAAGGGGTACCGGCCCGAGACCCAGACTCTCAGCCAGGGTGGGCCGGCCTTCGCTCAGGTAGATCAGGCCGGTGATGAACTCGCCGGCAACCCGGGCCTGCTCCAGCAGCATCAGGGCAGCCAGCCGGTCGGACGGGTCGTGATCGGCGGCCAGGCGGCGCAGGCGGATGACCGGACCATCGTGGAGGCGCACGTCGCGCACTTCGCCGGGCGCAAACTCTTCGACCATCTCCTCGTAGCGGGGGATGAAGGTCAGGTCGTGAAGTGGCTCTTCGTGAGCCTTGCCATAGGCGTAACTCTTGGTCGAGTCGTCGTGGTTGTTGAAGGTGACGCAGGGGCTGATCACGTCAATCACGGCGGTTCCGTGGAAGGCAAAGGCAGCCTTGATCAGCTCGCGCACCTGCTTCGCGTCGCCGGCGAACGAGCGCGCCACGAAGCCGCAGCCGGCGATCAGCGCCTCGGCGCAGAGGTCAATCGGCGGCAGCAGGTTTACCCCGGCGTGCTTCAGCCTGGCCCCCTCGTCGGCGGTGGCCGAGAATTGCCCTTTGGTCAGTCCGTAGACCCCGTTATTCTCAATGATGTAGACCATGGGCACATTGCGGCGCAACAGGTGCTTGAAGCCGCCCAGGCCAATGCTGCCCGTGTCGCCATCGCCGCTTACGGCGAGGGGGATCAGGGTGTGATTGGCGACGTGGGCGCCGGTGGTCACCGCCGGCATACGCCCGTGGAGGGAGTTGAAGCCGTGTGAGCGCCCCAGGAAGTAGGCGGCCGATTTGCTCGAACAGCCGATGCCGCTCATACGGATCACCCGGTGGGGCGGCAGCGACAGTTCAAAGGCGGCAGCAATGATCTGGCTCGCCACCGAGTCGTGGCCACACCCGGCGCACAGCGTTGATGGCGCGCCGCGGTAATCGGCTCTGGTCAGGCCGAGGGCGTTTATGGTCTGGCGTGCGGTGGTCATACTGTTGCTCCGTTTCTCGCCATGGCAGGCGCCGATGCGGCTGCGCCGCTCCGGCTTCGCTGGAGAGCCTGCGCTGAGCCTGTCGAAGCGGGGAGACCAGAGCCATGCGCGGGGGCGTTCCAATGCGCTCCAGGCCACGCTGGCTCGGATGGTCTGTCCGCCCTTAAACCGCTGGAAGGGGGGCAGAACGCTCCAAACCCGCCCCACCGGGAGGGGCGCCGCGGTTCGACTGGCTCACCGCCTGCGGTAAGCCCATTGAACCGCAGGCGGGGGGAACCGCGGGTTCCTCTGGTTTAGGGATCAATCATACCAATTCCCGTACCGCCTCCGCAACAAACTCTGCCGTGAGGGGCAAGCCGTCGCTGTGCGCTACGCTCAGCAGGCGCGCGGCGTGTTCAGGACAGTGAATGCGCAGCAGGTCGCGCATCTGGGCATTGTGGTTCTGTTCTACCACGATGCAGCGCCGGTGCCGCGCCACGAAGCGCCGCGCCGGCTCGCCCAGGGGCAAGGCCCGCAAGCGCATGAAGCTGGTGGGCAGGCCCTGGTCGCGCAGCGCCTCGCGGGCCTCGCGGATCACCGCTTCGGTCGAGCCGAAGCCGATCAGTCCCACCGTCGCGTCAGGATCGTTCTCTTCGACCGGCTGAGGCGCCAGCCGCCGCGCCGTCTCGTACTTGCGGCTCAGGCGATCCATGTTGGCCTTCCAGTCTTCCGGGCGCTCGCTGTAGACATTGCGTTCATTATGTCCTGTTCCGCGGCTGAGGGTGGCGGCGAGGGGATGGGGGTTGCCAGGCAGAGTACGGGCGCCGATCCCGTCGCCCTCGGGGTCGGCGAAGCGCACGAAGCTGCCGAGACGCTCCAGGTCCGCCGCACTCAGCACCTTTCCGCGATCCATCGGCGCATCGGGGTAGACCAGGGGATCGCTGGTCCACAGGTTCATACCCAGATCGAGATCGCTCAGGACGAAGACGATCGTCTGGAGGCGCTCGGCCAGGTCAAAGGCGCGCCAGCCGGCCTCGAAGCATTCGGCGACGTTCCCCGGCAGCAGGACGACGTGGCGGGTGTCGCCATGGCCGAGGAAGCTGGCTGCCCGCACATCGCCCTGGGAGGTGCGCGTCGGTAGGCCGGTGCTGGGGCCGACACGCTGCACGTCCCAGACGACACAGGGAATCTCGGCGAAGTAGGCCAGGCCGGCAAACTCGGTCATCAGCGAAAGCCCGGGGCCGGAGGTGCAGGTCATGGCGCGGGCGCCGGCCCAGCCGGCGCCGACGGCCATGCCCAGAGCGGCGATCTCGTCTTCGGCCTGCACGATGGCATAGGTGGGATGTCCATCGGGAGCGGTCCGCAAGCGCGGCAGGTAGACGCCGAGGGCATCGGCGAGGCTGGTAGCCGGGGTGATCGGGTACCAGGACAGGAAGCTCACCCCGCCGAAGATCGCGCCCAGGGCGGCGGCGGTGTTGCCATCGAGGAGGATCTTGCCGGTGGTGGCCCCGCCGGGTTCGAGCAGAAAGCGCCGCGCGGCGAGCGCGGCGGGGTAGTCGGCGGCGAAGCGCTCCCAGGCGGCCCGCACTACGGCGAAGTTCAGCGCCGCCGGCTGCGTCTTGCCCTTGAAGTGGTGCAAGAGCGCGCCGTGGATGTGCTCAAGCTCGATGCCGATCAGGGCGGCCAGGGCGCCCACGTAGACCATGGTAGCGGCATACTCGCGCATGCGCGGCTCGAAGCCGCTTGCGGCGACGATCTCCCTGACGGGCAGTGGATAGCACGTCACGTCGTCGCGCTGAGGACGCCAGGGGCCCTCATCAGGGTACAGGCAGATGCCGCCGGCGGGCAGGGCGGCCAGGTCGGCATCGGCGGTGTGGGGGTTGAAGGCGATCAGAATGGGCGCCACAGGGGGACGGGCGCTGTGGCCCCGGGCGCTGACGCGGATGGTGAACCAGGTCGGCTCACCCTGGATGTTAGAGGGAAAGAGGTTCTTTCCATTCACCGGGATACCCATACGGAAGATCGCCCGCACGATGGCATGGTTGGCCGTCTGGCTGCCGGAGCCATTGACCGTTGCCGCGGTGATGGCAAATTCATTCACGATGGGCGCGTTGGGAAGATTAGTGGACATCATGTTTTCTCTGTGGTGAATATAGCTCGTCTGCCTGGAGGAGATCAGAGCCGTGCGCGGGGGCGTTCCAATGCGGTACAAGCCGCGCTGGCTCGAATGTTCTGTCCGCCCTTAAACCCTTGCGGGAGAGGGGGGAGCGGGCGTCGGGACGCCCCGTGGAGAGGGGGCTGAGGGTGAGGACTCGCTGCGGCCATGGCGTCCTGATGCGCTCCGCAGAAAACTCTATCCCTGAAAGCTGCCCGGGGGCGGGCTGCGGACGCTGCCTTCCCCAACCCCGGGACCGGAGCGCATCACCGCGACTGCACGCCCCCGGCGCGGATCAGGGCCCGCAGGGTCCGCACGCCTTGATGCTCGAGATGCGTCGCCTGGGCGAGGAAGAGCTGGGCGGTGGTCAGGGCATCATTGAGCGCGTCGTGTTGGGGATAGACTGGCAGGTTGTACTGCAGGGCCAGGGCGCGGAGCTGGATGGCGGGGATGGGCATATCGCGGCTGACCTGGCCCAGCAACTGGGCGTTCTGGTGCAACGTCGCCGCCAGGCGCGAGGTGTCCAGGATCGGGCCGTGCAGGCGCGTTCCGTAGCTCAGGTCGAGGGCCTGATTGAGGAAGCCGACATCAATGCGCGCCACGTGGACCACCAGCACACGCTGGGCGAGGCGTTCGAGCAACTCTGGCAACACGGCATCAATCGGCGGCGCATCGGCCAGGTCGGCGCGCAGCAGGCCATGGATGCGGATGGAGGCGGCCTCTACCAGCAGCCCTGCGGGCGGACGGACGAGCGAGTACCAGCGGCGGTCGAGGCGGACGCGCGCCTGTTCAATCTCCACCAGGCCCACGGCCAGGAGCGCGTCACGCCGCGCGTCAAGCCCGCTCGTCTCAACATCGAGCACCACATAGCGCACATCGCGCCAGTAGGAACGCGCGTCGGGCCACGGTCCCACTTCATAGGCGCGCACCAGTTCGGGCACTGCCCGCTTGCGTTGCCAGGGCAACCTCATTGTTTCACCCTTACGCACCCGGCACGGCAGCAGCTTCGGTGACCACCGGCCCCGGGCGACAGGCGCTCCTGTGGCGCCGCCAGGGGCATAGCCTGGATCCTTGAACGCACCCCTGCAGCCCGCCTCACGCCCCGTTCCTCCAGTACGCGCTTTAAGGGCGGACAGGACGTATTGGCGCCGACGGGCGTTATGGCGTTGGGATGCGCTGGTTGGTCTTACCCCTGGCCCCCTTCGACAGGCTCAGGCTTCGCCCTGAGGCTCAGCCCGAAGGGGCGGGCCTCTCCAGCGAAGCTGGAGAGCCTGCGCTGAGCCTGTCGAAGCGGGGAGGCCAGAGCCGCGCGCGGGGGCGTTCCAATGCGGTATACGCCACGTTGGCTCGGATGTTCTGTTCGCCCTTAAACGGTACGCGCCCAGATCGAGCGCGGTGGCTCATCACGCAAGCCGTCCGGTCTGATAGACCGTAGCGATCCCACGCTGGACGCGGGCGATGGCCTGCAACGACTCCTTCAATTCCCGCTGTTCGAGCGGGCTCAGGTCGGTATACACGATCAGGTTGGTCGGCTCCTCACCACGCTCGATCTGGGCGCGCTGATGGCGCAGGCGCAACAGGCTGAGCAACTCGAAGGCGCTGACCAGGCTCTCGGCCTCGGCCTCGCCGATACTGGCCCCTGGCCAGGAGCGACGCAGGCGCCCGACGGTGCTCGTATCAATGCACCCGGCTTCGAGGGCGAAAATCCGGGCCAGATCGACCACCATAGCCGTACCGCGATGTTTAAGGTCAATCAAGTTCTTTTGATCGCCGCGGCGCTCGAGGACCACGTTACGAAACAGGTTCAATGGGGCGGGATTGCGCAACGCGGCGCGGGCCAGGCGACCCAGGAAGATCTTATTGCCACGGGCGCGGGCGATAATCGGGCGCAGGCCCCCCTCGGCGTAGAGTGTGCCATAAACCTGGCGAAAATCGAAAAAGATCCCCGAGCGCAGGAGAGCCTCTTCATCGGGCACATCGATCCAGCGCGCAAAGGTCGCCTGCCAGACGGAGAGGGGCTGGCGCCACTGCGGATTGGAGGCCATCACATTGCCGCGGCAGCGGGGAAAGCCACAGGCAACCAGCCGTTCCACCACCGTTTCGGCCAGGACGCGGAAGTACTCCGGCGCATCGGGCGGATGCTCATCGGCATAGATCAGCGCATTATCCTGGTCGGTGCGGAGGGTCTGCTCATAGCGTCCTTCGCTCCCCAGCACCAGCCAGGCGTACGGGGCAGGCGGCGGGCCAAGCTCAGTTTCCACATCGTGCAGGATGCGTTGGAGAAGAGCATCGTGGGCCACCGCCACAACGCGCCCGATATCCGAGACGCGCACCCCGGCATCGAGCAGCGCGCCGACAGCGGCGGCCACCTGATCGCCGTAGCTCCGCAGCTCCTCGAGGCTATGGGCGCGCTGGAGCTGGCGCGGCAGGAAGAGCGGGCTGTTGCTCTGGCGGCGCAAAATATCGGTATGCGTCACCATACCCACCACCACCCCATCGCGGGTCACCGGCAGATGGTGGATATGGCGCTCGAGCATGAGCAGCATAGCCTCGAAGGCCAGGGCATTGGCGGGCAGCGAGACCACGGGGGCGGTCATCACCTGGCGCAGCGGCGTGCTATCGGGCAGACCGGCGGCCAGCACCCGGTTCCGCAGGTCGCGGTCGGTAATGATCCCCGAGTTCTGGTCATAGACCTCGTAGGGCGGCAGGTTCACCAGCAAACAACTCACATTCCGGTCGCGCATCAACTGAGCGGCTTCGCGCACCGTCGCATCGGGGCGAATGGCGATCAAGGGATGGCTGATCAACTCCTGGAGCGTCGTCTGGAAGAGCGAGGGTTCGGCGCTCTGGTGACGGCTACGCACAGCAGAGGTCAGCCGGTGGAGGGCCGAGGCGGCGAAATAGCTTGCGAAGAGCGGATACTCCTCCTGGAGGCGGTAAAAGATCTCGGCGGGGAGCAGGTAGGCCAGGACCTCGGTGCGCGTACGGACGGTGACGATTGGCGGGCGGCGACGAATGAGCGACGGATAGCCAAAGGCTTCGCCCGGTCCGAGGCTATCGAACACGAGGACCTCGCCCTCCTCCTCGCGCACAAAATCAACCATCCCCTTGCGCACAATGTAGAGAAACTCAGCCGGCGGGCCGCCGAAGGTCAGCACATCGTGATGGGCGGGGAAGTACTCGATCTGGATATGCTCAGCGGCGAGCATAGCCGCCTCGGGCGGCAGTTGATCAAACGGCGGGTAGGCGCGCAGAAAGGCGGCAATTTCGTCCATAGGAAACTCGCAATCAACGGGGTGCATAGACAGGGTTCACGAGCGGGCGTGTCAACGTCACCGTGGCGCTGCGGCTGCACCTCCGCGCCACCGGCTTGTCGCTCTGTAGCCCTGAACAGCAGACGGTCAGGCGGGTTTGAACCGTGTCTTACCTCATTGTACAGGCAACACCGTGGCAGGCAAGAGGCAAAAAGAAAAGCCCTCGCGGGCGGCGAGGGCAGGCAGGAGGAGACGCGGTCGGAGCACTAACGTCGCTCGATGAGCAGGCGGATCGCAGTACGCTCTTCTTCATCAATAGCCACGTCGATAAACGAAGGCACGCAAACGATATCAATCCCTTCCTCATTGAGGTAGCTTCGGGCGATAGCGACGGCCTTAATGGCCTGGTTGGTTGCACCCGCGCCGATCGACTGCACCTCTGCCATCCCATTCTCACGGATGACGCCGGCGATGGCGCCGGCCACAGCACTCGGGCGCGAGCGCGTGGACACCTTCAGCACCTCTGCGGAGCGCTGGGTTTCGACGCCCTGAGGGGCGGCGACGCCAACAGCGCGAGCGATAGGCAGCGGCTGAGAGTTGGTCATGTGGTCCTCCTCTGTGTTGCTTGGGGTCGATACGATAGGCTGGTCATCAGACCGCGTCTCAAGGCTCATCGCAGCCTTGCCTCCTCTCGTGAGATGGGTTGCACGCAGCACGCAGCAGGCTGTCAGGATTCAAATTGTACCACAAGCAGTCGGAGCGCAGTCGGGCAATATGCCGGGAAATGGGGTGACAGACCGGCGGGCAGGCCCGGCAGCCTGTCACCTGAGCCAGGGTCAGCGCGCGTAGTCAACAGCTCTCGTTTCGCGAATAATTGTCACCTTGATTTGACCGGGATATTGCAGGCTTTCCTCGATCTTTTTGGCGACATCGCGGGCGAGGTGAATACTGGCGAGATCATCGATCTGGTCGGGTTGGACCATCACGCGCACCTCGCGACCCGCCTGCACGGCGAAGGCCCGCTGCACGCCGGGGAACGACGTGGCAACGGTCTCCAGAGCTTCCAGACGCTTGATATACAGGTCGAGCGTCTCGCGGCGCGCGCCGGGGCGCCCGCCCGAGATCGCATCGGCAGCGATGACCAGAAAGGCCTCGACGGTCGTTGGCTCTTCATCGTAGTGGTGGGCGGCGATCGCGTGCACAATCGCCGGAGAGCGACCCAGGCGCCGCGCGATGTCGGCGCCGATCAATGCGTGGGGGCCCTGCACCTCGTGATCGACGGCCTTGCCAATATCGTGGAGCAGCGCAGCCGTCTTGGCGACATTCACATTGGCGCCGAGTTCGGCGGCCATATGCGCAGCCAGGAGGGAGCATTCCAGGGAATGTTGCAGCACGTTCTGCCCATAGCTGGTGCGATACTTCAGCCGCCCGAGCAGCTTGATCAGATCCGGGTGCAGGCCCTGCACGTTTGCCTCGTAGGCGACGCGCTCGCCCTCTTCACGCATAACGTGCTCAAGCTCGAGCTGAGTTTTCTGCACCACTTCTTCGATCCGGGCCGGATGGATGCGCCCGTCTTTCAGAAGTTTGATCAGCGCCACCCGCGCCACCTCCCGGCGCACCGGATCGTGGCACGAGAGCGTCACCGCCTCGGGGGTGTCGTCCACAATAATATCCACACCGGTAAACTGCTCGAAGGCGCGGATGTTCCGCCCTTCGCGCCCGATGATGCGGCCCTTGAGTTCTTCGCTGGGCAGATTGACCGTCGAGACCGTCACCTCAGCGACGTAGTCGCTGGCGCAGCGCTGGATCGCCAGGCCGATCACCTTGCGCGCTGTTTTGTCTGCCTCATCACGCGCCTGCTGTTCAATCTCGCGGATGCGACGCGCTGCCTCGTCGCGTGTCTCACGCTCGACCTGGGCCAGGATCAACGCCCGCGCCTCGTCGCGCCCGAGTTGCGAGATCCGCTCAAGCTCCGTAACCTGCTGGAGCTTCAGCCGTTCAGCTTCCTGGTGCAACTGCTCGATCTGGCGCTCGCGACTCTGGAGCTGGCGTTCGCGTCGTTCCAGACCCTCGAGTTTCCGATCGAGATTCTCCTCTTTGCGTTGCAGGCGCTCTTCCTGCTTCTGTAACCCCTGGCGGCTCTCGCGCAACTCCGCCTCGGCATCGTTGCGGATACGCAGGGCCTCATCTTTTGCCTGGAGTAAAATTTCCTTTTGCTGGGATCGCGCTTCTTCGAGCAATAAGCGGGCTTCAGCGGTTTTCTGCTGGGCAAGGGAGTTGAGGCCGTGGTTCACGTAGGCAACTCCCAGCCCGGCGCCAATGCCCAGGCCCACTACCAGGGCCAGCGCGACCCACAGTAGATCTATCACAGTGGCCTCCTATGCAGTTGTTAATGTGCACTGAGCGGGGCGACTCCCTTACGTCAGCCCCGATGTGCTGAGTCGGACCGGAATATGGAGATCATATCCCATAGGTAGGCTAATAATACTAACGTCGAGTCGGGCTGTCAAGAATATTCTGGCCGCAGTTGGGTAATTCGGCGAGACACTCGCGCTCCCGGAGTGATGCCTTACCCCAAATGTGAACACGCTACCGATTCGGCGCCGTTTGCCGCCTACGAAGCCTTCTGGTATAATCCTGCGGGTATTTGCCTGGCACTCGAATGCCGTTTCGCCCGCTGTCTACGCCGATACCTGGCACTCTGGCGTGCCTCAGCCTCGCCCCGGATGCGGGGCGGCGGCGCCTGTGTTGCGAATGTAAAAACAGGAAAACCGGGCTTCCCCATCTCCCTGCCCGGGGGCGTGGTTGATCAGGGCGCAGCTCGCCTGGAAAACCTCGATGGTCACCCGGGCGTTATGTGGCGAAGCGGGATGGGAGCAGCCGATAGCCAGTAACCCTGTGGGCTGTGCATCTCCAGATTCTCGATGGAGGATCTTCGTATGATCCGCAAACCATGGTATGCGCTCATCGTGCTGGTTGCGCTCGTGGGCGCCCTGCCGCTGCTGGCTACCTGCGGCAGCCAGACTGGCGGCGCCGGCGGCAGCCTCTATGTCCAGCAGGTGACCGCCAATCCCGCCGCCTATGCCGGCAAGGAGATCACCGTTGACGGCGCCTATGTCTGGCGCCCCGGCGATCCGTCCATTTCGGTGCTGGCTCTGGGGGTCAGCACCCTCGATAATGGCCTCGATGCTCAGCCGCTCGGCGATACAATCTGGCTGGAAGGGTTTCCAGCCGAGGTCACCGAACACCTGCACCGCCCCGGCGACGCGGTGTACGGCTTTGTGCGCGTTCGCGGCGAGTTCTCTGCAACCGGCGGCTACGGCCCCGGCGGGCAGTACCAGTACCAGTTGAACGTCAAGAGCGCCGAGCCTATCGAGCGGGTGCGCCGCGTCGAGCAGCGTATTGATGATCGCCCCCTTGAGGCCGGTAAGGTCTCCTTCTTTGAGTTGCAGCGCAATCCGGAACAGTACAATGGGCAGACGGTTACCACCCGGGGATACTACTTCTGGAACGGGGTAATCTACGTGCTCGCCGAAGGGATCAGCACCGAGGAAGACGGCTCCAGTCCTCAGCCGCTTGGCAATCCGATCTGGATGGAAGGGTTTCCCCCCGATCAATCGGCGCTGCTGAACCTGGGGCCGAATAACAGCTACGTCTGGGGCGCGGTTGAAGTTACCGGCGTCTTTCAGACCGGGGGTGGCTTCGGCAAGGACGGGGCCTATCAGAGTCTCTTCGTTGTTGATCCGAACGGCGCCCGGCCCCTGCCGTAGCGTCGCAACGGCGCCCCGGCGCGCGCGCCGCACCCGGCGGCATCCCGCGCGAAGCGCCGGAGCGTCGCCCTCTCATCTTCTCCCCCTGCCCGGGGGGCGGCAAAGCCGGATTCCCACCCCCGTTGGGGGCGCCTGGCATCCCGGTGAACAGGAGCGGAGGGAACCCCGGGTTCACTATGTTCACGTCAGACAGTCGTGCGCCTGGCACACAACTCAGGGAGGGGGAATGGGGAAACCCGGTTTCCCCAACCCCCAACCGCTGTTGGGAGCGGCTGGCGCCCCACAGGCAGGGGTACGGTTCGACAGGCTCACCGCAGGTGGGGCAACCCGGTTTCCCCATGTCCCAACCGCTGTTGGGAGCGGCTGGCGCCCCCACCGGCAGGGGT
>Ga0116210_1001213_pt1 | contig 20170 bp, 15 predicted proteins | sample TshhotsprinmetaG_FD_94483 | JGI IMG/M metagenome (GOLD analysis project Ga0116210, IMG submission 94483) | Hot spring microbial communities from South Africa to study Microbial Dark Matter (Phase II) - Tshipise hot spring metaG | ecosystem: Environmental > Aquatic > Thermal springs > Hot... | reverse complement strand
CCCCGCGCCGTCTGCCTGACCGGTGCGCGCCGCTGAAACCCGCCCCGCGCCGTCTGCCTGACCGGTGCGCGCCGCTGAAACCCGCCCCGCGCCGTCTGCCTGACCGGTGCGCGCCGCTGAAACCCGCCCCACGCCATCTTCCTGGCCGGTGCGCGCCCCTGACCCGTCCCGCGCCGTCACCACTCCAACGCCGCAAGTTTTCGGTGGGTGATCGACACCCCCCCAACCTTAAGCTCACAAAACGACAAAGGCCATTGGCGTCTCTGCTCGCCAGTGACCATTCAGTTACACAAACGCCGACATACCGGTAATCGCGCGTCCAACGATCAGCGTATTCATCTCGTGAGTGCCTTCGTAGGAATAGAGCGCTTCGGCGTCGGCAAAATAACGCGCCACCTCGTGTTCGAGCAGAATGCCGTTACCGCCAAACACTGCGCGGGCCAGAGCGACGGTTTCCCGCATCTTTTCGCCACAGAAGACTTTGGCTAGCGAAGCATGCTCGTGGCTGATCTTGCCGTTGCGGGCGGCGATCTGGCTCATACGCAGGCACAGCGTCTGCATGGCAGTCACATTTGCCAGCATCTGCACCAGACTGTTTTGCACCAGTTGGAAGCCACCGATCGGACGGCCAAACTGGATGCGCTGTTGAGCATAGGCCAGCGCTTTCTCGTAGGCGCCCATCGCCACTCCGGTCATCGCCCATGCTACCGCGGCGCGAGTGATCGCCAGTTGGCGAGCAATCCCGCGGAAACCACCCACATTGGGCAGCCGGTTGGCTTCGGGCACCCGGCAATTATTCAGGCGGATATTGGCGTTTTGCACGGTGCGCAGCGCAATTTTGCCTTCGAGCCGCTCAACTTCGTAACCGGGCGTGTCGCGCTCGACAATAAAACCCTGGACCTGATTGTTTGATACATCACGCGCCCAGATGATATTGATATCGGCAATCGGCGCGTTACCGCTCCATTTTTTGGCCCCGTTGATCACCCACGAGCCGCGCTCAAAACGGGCAGTCGTGGTCAACCCGGCTGCGGTCGCCGAGCCAACTTCGGGTTCGGTCAGCGCCCACGAGCCAATCAGCTCGAACCGTTGCATTGGTGGCAGCCAGCGCTGCTTCTGTTCAGGCGAGCCGAAGAGATCGATTGACCCCATGCACAAACCCCAGTGAACGCCGAAAAAGGTGTAGATTGAGGGATCAACCCGCGCCAGCTCCATACAGGCGATGCCGGTCAATACCGGGCCAAGCGCATCGATGGCGTAGGGCCGCGTGCCGAAGGTTTCAGCGATAAGACGGGCAAAACCGGGCACGATTTCGTGGGGAAACTCACCGCGTTCCCAGTAGCTGCCGGCTATCGGACGAATCTTCTCTTCCATGTAAGCGCGAATCTTTTGCTGGATCTCGCGCTCTTCTGGCGAAAGTTCGGCCAGAATCTCGAAGAAATCACTATTGATCGGCGGCACCCGTTTGGGCCGTCGTTTGGCGGTAATACTTTTCAACAGCAGACCGATGTCTTGAGGGGTCACCCCACGCAGAGCGCGAAAGGTATCAATCAGTGGGAGATGCACCTGCTGCATGATGCGGGTGAGGCTGGCCGGAAGGGTGATAAGTGCCATGGATGCCTCCTGTTCAGCGTTGAGTGATAGGCAACCTCATCGTTGCCAGATATAACGTTCAGCAACAAAGGGAATGACGCAGCGCGTCAATATCAAGTGTAGCATAGCCGCGCGCGGGTGTCAATAACAATGTTGTCATCCCTGGAGCCGGTCAGCCCGGAAGCGCGCGGCAATAACGGTTGACGGTCAACGCTGCAATCGTCTACAATAACGCAAGGAAAAGATGTTGTTGCGTCAGATTGCCGGTTGCTTCATTATTCAGCTCAGAGCATCCTGTCGGGCGATGAACCTGCAGAGAGGCAACACCGCCGCAATAGCAAAGAGTGTAAAATCACAGGTTATATTCGTATGCAAAAGCTGACCGCTGCGCAGATCCGCGACACGTTCATCTCATTTTTTATCCGTCATGGCCATACCCACGTGCCCAGCTCATCGCTGGTCGTTGCCAATGATCCAACCCTGCTGTTCGCCAATTCGGGTATGGTGCAGTTTAAAGATGTCTTTCTTGGTCGTGAACAGCGCCCCTACACCCGCGCCGTTACTGCGCAGAAGTGTTTGCGCGTGAGCGGCAAGCACAACGATCTCGAAGAGGTTGGCCCCTCGCCGCGCCACCACACCTTTTTTGAGATGTTGGGCAACTTTTCCTTCGGCGACTATTTCAAGGCCGAAGCCATCCGTCTGGCCTGGAAGCTGTTGACCGAAGAGTTTCAACTGCCGGTTGAACGGCTCTGGTTTACCGTCTTTGCCGGTGATGACGAGGTTCCCCCCGACGACGAAGCGGCGGCGTTATGGATCGCGCAGGGCGCCGATCCGTCGCGCGTGCTGCGCTTTGGCCGCAAAGACAATTTCTGGGTGATGGGAGATACCGGGCCGTGTGGCCCCTGCTCTGAAATTACGATGTACATCGGCGACGACCTCAGCCAGATGCGCGCTGAGGGGGTCAATTCCGATGATCCCAATTACGTTGAGATTTGGAACAACGTGTTCATGCAATATGACCGCGCCACGATGCAACCCCTGCCGCGCCCTTCAGTCGATACCGGCATGGGCCTGGAGCGGATGGCAATGGTCATGCAGGGTGTCCACAGCACCTATGAGACCGACTTATTTGTCGCCATTATCAACCGGATTATCGGTATTCGTGGCAGCGATGAGGCGCATTATCACGCGCATCGCAGCGCATACCGCGCTATTGCTGATCACGCGCGGGCAATAGCGTTTCTGATCGCCGATGGCGTCTTGCCCGGCAACCTTGGCCGTTCGTATGTGTTGCGCCGTATCCTGCGCCGCGCCGCCTATCAAGGTCGCGTAATCGGTTTTGAGCGCCCCTTCCTGGCCGATGTGATTACAACCGTGATCGATCAGATGGGCACGGCCTACCCCGAACTGGTAAAACGGCGCGAGTTTATTCTGAGCGCAACCGATCAGGAGGAGCGCCAGTTCCTGCGCGCGCTCAGCGGCGGTATTACCCGCCTCAATGCGGTCATCGAGCAGGTGCGAGCCCGCGGCGAGACGGTCATTCCCGGTAACGATGCGTTTGTGTTGCGCGATACGTATGGTTTCCCGCTTGACCTGACGCAGAAGATTGCTGCCGAACAGGGATTGACGGTCGATGAAGCCGGTTACGAGGCGGAGATGGCCGAACAGCGCGCCCGTTCGCGCGCCGCAGCCGCCAGTAAGCGCGGTGGCGAAGCCGATCTGTGGGCCGAACTGGATGTGCCGGCATCGCATTTCACCGGTTACGAGCGGCTCAGCGATCGGGCAATGGTGATTGGAATGCTGGCCAACGGCGATACGGTCACTACCGCAAGCGCCGGGCAAACGGTGCAAATCGTACTCGACACCACTCCTTTTTATGCCGAAAGCGGCGGTCAGGTCGGCGATACCGGTCTGCTGGTCGGGCCGGAAGGCACGGTACAGGTCGAAGATACCCGTCGCCCCTTGCCCGGCCTGATTGTTCATTACGGTCGAGTGACGACCGGGACGATCAGCGTCGGCGACCAGGTGCAGGCAACGGTCGATCTGGTGCGGCGAGCCGACATTCAACGCAATCACACCGCCACCCATATGCTCCAGCGCGCGTTGCGTGATGTGTTGGGCGAACATGCGGCGCAAGCCGGCTCGCTGGTGGCGCCGGATCGATTGCGGTTCGACTTTACCCATACCAAACCGCTTGACCCGGAAGAGCTGCGCGAAGTGGAGCGGCGATTGAATGCGTGGGTGCGGGCCGATGCCGCGGTGCGCTGGGAGATTACCGGTTATCAAGACGCAATGGCCCGCGGCGCTATCGCGCTGTTCGGTGAAAAGTACGGCGACACGGTGCGGGTGGTGACCATCGAGCGCGGCAACGGCAACGACAACGTGGAATACGCTTCGCGCGATAGCCTCGAACTGTGCGGTGGCACTCACGTCAATCGCACCGGCGAGATCGGGTTTGTTCGCCTGATCGGCGAAGGGAGTATCGGGAGTGGAATCCGTCGCGTCGAAGCGTTGACCGGACGCGGCGCGGAACAATGGGTTGAGCAGCAGGCGCAGTTGTTGCGCGATCTGGCGCTGCGGATCAACGCACAGCCGGCGCAACTGGCTGAACGAATCGATGCGTTGCTGGCCGAAAACCGGCAGCGGCGGCAGGAACTTGAGGCGCTGCGGAGCAAGCTGGCCCGCGATATGCTCGATACGCTGTTAAACCGCGCGCAGACCGTGGCCGGTGTGACGCTGCTCACTGCTGAGGTTGAAGCCGACTCGGTCGATCGGTTGCGCGAGATGGGCGAATATCTCCGCGACAAACTGGGTAGCGCCGTGATTGTTCTGGGAACGCAGATCAACGGCAAGCCACAGTTACTGGCAATGGTGACCCCTGATCTGGTTCGTCGCGGCCTGAATGCAGTGCAATTGATCAAGCCGCTGGCGACTATTGTCGGCGGCGGTGGCGGCGGTCGGCCCGAAATTGCCCAGGCCGGCGGACGCAATCCCGATCAACTGGCGGCGGCAATCGCGGCAGCAACCGGAGTGCTGGCTGAACAGGCGGGATAACGTTGGGCGCAGAGGCGTGAAGTGTTGTGACTGCGCGTCTGCTCTTTGGGTAGCGAGCCGGCGCGAGGGATGGGGAGCTATGAGCACCGACGAAACGGCGATTTTCTTCGCTCGACTCGATGATACTGTCGAGTCGCTGATGGCGCGTGTCCGCGCCTCTCATGCTGCCAATATCCAGATCCTGGTTCCTGAAGGAGTCACTGCGCTTCAGCGGGTCGCCAACACCGACGCCTTGCGCGAACTTGCCGCGGCAGCCGGCATTGACCTGACAATCATCAGTTCTGATCCAGCTATCCTCAAAGCGGCCCGCCAGAGCCGGTTGACAACGATTGAGGTCACTGGGGCGCATGTGTATGTGCCGATGCACGCATACTCAATGCCCTCTTCATCGCCCGAAGATTTGCCGGCTGAGGATCTGGAATTTTTAGCCGCGCTCGATGAACTGGCTGTCGATGAGAAAGCCGGAATGGCCGACCTGATCGCCAGGCCGGATCAACCGTCACCGAAAGCCACTCAACCGGTGGCTGCGCCGACAACGCGCCCACTTCCTGCCACGACTTCCGGGCCAGCCGTGCCGCCGGCAATGAGTGACGACGATCTCGAATTTTTCGACGCGCTCGACGATCTGGCGGCGGCATTTGAACAGGAACGCGCGGGGGAACCACCACCGCCTATCGCGCCGCCACGCGCCGAAGCTGCGCCACCGCGCGCGCGCCCGGAAGATATTCAGCTCTCTGCGGAAGAAGTGACGCGGGCCGATCGAATTGCCCGGCGCAGCGACGCCGACCGCGCGCAGCGAACCGCAGCGACACCTCGCCCCAAACCTGCGCCAACACCCGCCCCGTCTGAACCGACGCAAGCGACCACCAGACGCAGCGCATCTGCTCCTGCTACCCGATCATCGCCGTGGCTGATCAGGTTGCTGCTCGTCGTGTTGATCGTAGCGGTGGCACTGCTCAGTATCCTGCTGGTTGTGACCCGCAGCGTCACCGTTGTGGTTCGCCTGCCGACGCGGGAAACGACACCCATTGCCGGCATGGCAATCCCTATGATCCCGGCGACCTCTACCCGCGCTGACGGGGCAGTGGCCGTTGATCCGATTGGTACCACTGTGGCAATCAGTGTTGACGGCGAAGTGAACGAAGGCGTGCTAACACCGATCAGTAGCGCTGCCGGCCTGGTTACGCTTCGCAACCTCAATACGCAACCGATCACTATTCCGGCAGGGAGCGAGTTTGTCGCGTATGGGCCAAACAATCAGCCGATCCCGTTCATCAGCGAAGCCGATGTCACCGTGCCCGGCGCTGTGACCAGAAACCTTGGCAATCAGATCATCACCACCCTCGGCGAGGCCCAGGTGCAAATTGTTGCCCGTTCACCTGGCAGCGCCTCAAACATTCCGGCAAACAGCATCAGCGAGCTGCGCATCGCTGGCGGGCCAACGATCAGCCTGACCAGCAATCTACTCACGATTGTCCATGACCCCATCGGCGGCGGCGCCGATGACGAGGTCTTCGTCATCAAAGAGAGTGATGTGCGCCGCTATCTGGCCGCTGCTCTGACCAGCCTCGACCAGGAAGCCCGTCGCCAACTTGAAGGCCTGGCGATGGCGCGCAACCTGCGGCTCGAGCCGACGACCGTCTCGCCCAGCCGGGCCGAACTCGAGCAACTGGCCGGCTTTGAGATGATTGTCGAGCCACCCATCGGCACATCGTTGCCCAAAGAGAACCGCGCGTTCAGGTTGACCGTGCAGGCCAGATACAGCGGTCTGGCGATCAACGGTGACGAGACGACATTTCAGCGTCAACTAGCCGACGCCTTCAATGCCCAACTGGTGCAAAACGGTCAGTTGCGCCCCGGCGATTGTCGCGCCGCGTTTATTCAAAGCTGGCGCTGGGATGGCGCAACGCTGCGCGTTGATGGTTCGATTGGACCCGATCCGGCCTGTGGCAACGAACTTGACCCGGCTACGCGCGCCGCAATCCAGAATGCGGTGCTTGGCCGTAGCCGCGCTGAAGCTGAAGCTGCATTGCAGGCGCTGGTCGCCAGCGGTCGCCTGACCGGCTTTGAATTGCCCCCTGACGTTGACCAGTTCCCCGGTTGGAGCTGGCAGATTCGGATACGCCATGAATGAACAGACCATCCTGGGGCTTGATGTTGGCGAGCGACGAATAGGTGTCGCCATTGGCGACACCGGCGCGCGCATTGCCGCCCCAGTGACTACCATCGCAGCCCATCCACCTGAGCGGGCAATTGCCCGCATCGCGCATCTGGTTGCCGAGCGCGGCGTCGCGCGAGTCGTCGTCGGATTACCGCTCACCATGCGCGGCGAACACGGCCCGCAAGCGATGGCAGTACAACGCTTCGCCGAAACCCTGGCCGCCGCAATCCCCTGCCCGGTTGAACTGTTCGACGAACGCCTGACCAGCGTCGCTGCCGAACAGATGCTGCGTAATCTTGGCCTCAAACCGGCGAAAATCAGGCAACAGATCGATCAGGTCGCCGCATCGATCATCTTGCAAGATTACCTTGACGCTCAGCGCAACCTGAACTCATCGTGCGCAGAGGCAGAGTATGAAACCCGACATCCGACCGATTAGCGCCGCTGCGACTCGTCCGCTCCGTCAGCGCATTCTGCGCCCGCATCAGGCAATTGACGAACTGGTCTACCCCCGTGACGATCATCCGCTGGCGCTGCACGTCGGCGCCTTCGTCGCCGATCAACTCGTGGGCATTGCTTCGTTTGCGCCCGAATCCTGCCCGGCAGCGCCGGCGCAAGCGGCATGGCGGCTCCGCGGCATGGGGGTATTGCCTGCCGCGCAGCGGCAAGGATTGGGCAAAGCCCTGTTGCAGGCCGGAATTGCGCATGCGCGTCGTCACGCTGGCGATCTGATCTGGTGCCACGGACGCACCAGCGCACTGCCGTTCTATCGCGCGCAGGGATTTGTGACCTGGGGTGATGAGTTCGTTGTGCCGCAAACCGGGCCGCATTACATCCTGTTGTACTGGCTGACAGTGCCAGTGCCTGCCACTACCACCTGTTGCTGATTGACAACCGCAGCGTCGGCGACTATCGCCGGATGATCGTCGGGTCAACCATCGTCTGGCGCACTGTTCCGCTTCCGGGGCATCGTTTTCATCATCAGGCAAAAGGCAAAGTCTGCCTCATTTTCAGATGCCTTTTTTGCTACAATAAACGCCAGATGAGACGATCACGTATGGAGCGGCAATGATGATCCACTTCAGAGTGTTGCTTCCGTTATCAAACAAGATGAAAAAATTGTCATCTTGAAAAGCATGCTATACCACATTTGTGAACTACCTTTTTGCTACAATGAATGCTAAACGAGACAATCAGCTACGGAGCAGCAACGATGACCCATTCCAAACCTTTGGACGTTGCATGGCAGACGCTGGTAGCCTGGACGCAAGCTGCGCTCGGTCAATCGCCTTCCGCATCGCCGGCATTGATTGCTTCGGCATGGCAGATTGTCGGTCAGGAGGCACAGACAACATGGCCTGCCTCCACTGACGGCCTGGCAACCATCTTTACCCGCCTGACGAGCCCGTCGTTGCAGCTTTGGCAGCCACCAGCCGCGTTGAGCTGCCGCGATGATGCGCTGTTCCCGGTGAACCAGCCCCGATCTCCCACTGAATCTTTCGAATCTTTGCAACAGGCGCTGAACATTGGCCTGAACGAAGCCAGCCAGACTGCCGATCCAGCCCTGCGGTTGGAACGATTGCTGGTAGCGTTGCAGCGTTACGCCTGGTCATGGCCGTCGCCGCTACCGGCAGTGTCGCTCTACGATCTGGCCCGTCTCCACGCTGCTACCCAGGCTGCGCAGGCCGCCGACCCGGATGGCGCTATCTGCCTGATCGGTGGCGATCTATCCGGTTTGCAGGATTTTCTCTACAGTATTCCGGCAGAAGGAGCGGCCCGTCAATTGCGCGGGCGCTCGTTTTACCTGCAACTGCTTACTGACGCCTGCGCCCGTTATGTGTTGCGCCAATGCGACATGCCCCTATGCAATCTGCTTTACGCTGGCGGTGGGCGCTTTTACGTGGTCGCGCCGGGTAGCGCTGCCGGGCAGGCAATGGCGTGGCGACGGGAAATCGGTCAGACGCTGCTGGCCGGGCATGCCGGCGCGCTCTACCTGGCGGTGGGCGCTACCCAACCCTTCCGGCCAGACGCCTATAGCGATAACACCTGGCGCGAGCTGAGCGAAGCTATCGACCATGACAAACGCCGCCGATTTGCCGCGCTCGACGAAACGGCTTTTGCCCGCATTTTCCAACCCCGTCCGCCTCGTCCACCGCGCGCCGACGGTCAAGAGCAACCCGATCCACTGGGCGAGTCGCTGGCCGATTTAGGGCGCCAACTGACGCGAGCCGCCATCTTGCAGATCGATCCGGTAGCGCAACCAATGGCAGGATCGACCTGGCGGAGCGTGATCAGTCGGCTGGGAGTGCTGTATGAGCTGCTGCCGGACAACACTCGACCCCGCGCGCAGGCGCTGGCGCTCGACGATGAGGCCGTACCACACGAACCACGACAGGCCATTCGGTTTGGGCAGCGGTATACCGTAACCGAGGCATACCGCCTGAGCGCGACCGATCTGCAACGCTTATCTGAGGACGATCCGGCGCAGGCGATTGACCTGGAAGTCGGTGATGTGGCGCCCCTCAACACGCTCGCCCGTCGAAGTGAGGGCATTCCGCGCATCGCCGTCCTGCGCATGGATGTAGACAATCTCGGTGATCTGTTCGGCAGAGGATTGCAGCGTCCGTCGGGATTGGCTGGCCTTGCCGTGACCGCCGCATTAAGTAGCGCGCTGAGCCGCTTCTTCGAGGGATGGGTAGGCGAAATCTGTCGCCAATTCAACCAGCGCGCAAACGGCGGCGTCTACGCCGTCTACAGTGGCGGTGACGATCTGTTTCTGGTCGGCTCCTGGCATCTCATTCCCGAGCTGGCCGTCGCCATTCGCAACGACTTTGTGCGTTACGTGACCGGAGCCAAACCCACCAACACGCCGCCTCCGATCAGTGTCTCTGCCGGGATTACGCTGCATCGCGCCGGGTATCCCCTCTATCAGGCGGCGGAAGATGCCGGTAATGCGCTCGATGCAGCCAAGGCGTATGTTCATACCGATGGGCATAGCAAAGACGCAATCACGTTTCTCGGTCGGACGCTGGGCTGGAACGAGTTTATGCGGGCGATGGCCTGGAAAGATGAGCTGCGCGACCTGATCGGTCAGGGGGCGCCGCGCACCCTGTTAATGACGCTGCAAGCGCTGGCAACTCGCGCCAGCGCGCGCTACAACCGCTCAGGAACGCCGCAGGTCACGGTTGGACTATGGGTGTGGCAGGGAGCGTATCAGCTTACCCGGCTGGCGGAGCGCTCCGGTCAACTACGACCACGGATCGAAACCTTACGCGATCAACTGGTAAGCGCCGAAGGTATCGCCGGTCGCGCCATTGTCATTGCCGGCCTCGCCGCGCGCTGGACTCAGTTGCTGCTGCGCGGCGCCGATCAACGTCGCTAAAGTGGAAAGGAGGACATTTGTGACCCAACGCGGCCCAAACCAACCCTCGATGCGCACTATCAAGAGAGAGGATCTGGAGCGGATTATCATCGAAGATTCGCCGGAGGCCATTAATCTGCTGGTCAAAGCGGCAGATAAACTCGGTAAGTATCTGAAGGACGAAAAACTTACTACTTCACAGATTCGCACCATCTTCGGCGAGGTGCGTTCCATCGAGCAAGAGGTTCCCACCAGCGCGCAGGAACTGCCGCTGGCAGCGCAACGCCGCTTGTTGATGCTGAAACCGAAGATGGCGTACCAGGTCGGTCGCTTCAACAACAACCAGGCGCTGCGCGAGTTAGCCGATACCCTCTCAGAGGCTATCGATCTGGTTGGCAACGACGCGCGCCGTTTTCGCGTCTTTGTCGATCTGTTTGAAGCCATTCTCGCCTATCATCGCCGCTACGGTGGCCGCACCAGCTAGAAGGAGGGTAGCTGTATGACTACACATTCTTCCACCAACACCCGCGCCGTCACGCTGCACGGACGCATTTTTCTCCGCGCCGAAATTGAATTGTTGACTGGTCTGCATATCGGCGGCGCCGCTGGCGGCCTGGAAATTGGCGGTCTTGACAAGCCGGTCATTCGCAATCCGCGCACCAATCAACCCTATATTCCCGGCTCGTCGCTGAAAGGCAAGCTGCGCTCGCTTATGGAAAAGGCCTACGGCGCGCCGCAGACCTTCCGCATCAACGAAGGCGTGTACGTGCATCTACCCAGAAATCAGGATGAATACCAGCTTTATCGCCCAATTGCCGGCGTCTTCGGCACGTTGCCTTCGCACGAACGCCTGACGATTACCGCCCCCACCCGCCTGACGATCCGCGACGTGCCGTTGACGCCAGAATCCGAGCAGGAGCTGCGCCAGTTGCGTACCGATCTGCCGTACACCGAGATCAAATGGGAAGCGTCGATCGACCGGGTCACTTCGGCGGCAGCGCCGCGCCAGATCGAGCGCGTGCCGGCAGGCGCTGTCTTCGGCCCGCTCGAGGCGGTCTTCAGTCTGTACGTCGGCGACAACGAAAAGCTGACCGAGGTCATCGATCTGTTTGGTTACCTGCTCGATGCCTTTGCCCAGCTCGAAGACGACTACCTCGGCGGCATGGGTTCGCGCGGCAACGGGCAGGTGCGGTTGCGCAACGTGCAGATCCTGGCGCGACGACTGCGCAATAACCACTACGACGAGCCGAAATCGATCACAACGGCCAATAGCCTCAGCGAGCTACCGCGCAATGATGTAATGAATCGATTACAGCAATTTTTCGCCAATTAAGCCGTGCCGGAGCGCTCATCATGGCCACTTTCGATGTCTATTATCTCAACCCGCCACCCGGCGCAACCACACTGGCCTTTCATTTTGGCCGCCAGGGTATCGGCCTGGAAGAGACCAACGAGACGCTGGCCTCTGATTCGCTGTTTGCGGCCCTGACCGCGCAGGCAGCGGTCAGCGATCCCGCCCGCGCGCCCAACGGCGCGCCAGCCTGGATCGCGCCATTTGTTGCCGGGCAGCCACCATTGCGCCATAGCTCACTGCTGCCGGCCATCGCCGACCTACCTCTGTTGCCCCGTCCGCTCTTGCCGTTGCATCTACCGGAAGCGAGCGTCGCTAACGCCAAGCAACTGAAAAAGCTGCGCTATCTATCGCCATTGCTGTTCAGTCTGGTGTGTCGCGGCGAACCGCTACCAGAGCGGATCATCATCTTGCAGCAAGGGAAGGTCTGGCTGAGTGAAGACGAAGCTGACCGGTTGCCGTCACCATGGAGACTGACAAACAACGAAGCGCGCGAAGCCTGGCGAGCGCGCTTGCAGGCGACACCACTCTGGCAGATTGAAGCGATACCGCGCGTAGCTCTCGATCGTCTCAGCAACGCTTCGGCTTACTACGAAGTGGGACGGGTCGTGTTCACACCAGGCGCCGGGCTATGCCTGCTCGTCAGCGTTGCCGATCCATCGGCCCGCGCGCCCTTCGAGCGCCTGCTCACCCTGCTCGGCGAGAGCGGGCTGGGTGGCAAGCGCGCGAACGGCTACGGTACGTTCGGCTGGCGGCGCGGGCAGCCACTCAAACTGACGATGGCCGCCACGCCACGCCGCGCCGTGCTCCTCTCGCGGTTTGTGCCTGCCGATGATCGCGAACTGGCGCTGGTGCGCGATGCGCGTTCCACCTACCAGATCGTCAATGTCGGCGGCTGGAGTCTGACGACAGATGGCGTCACCCTGCGCCGGTCTTCAATCATGATGCTCAGCGAAGGATCGGTGATTGCCGTCAATGATCGCCTGCCAGAAGGAAAACTGATCGATGTCCGGCCAGATGAAACTATCACACATCCGATCTATCGCAGTGGACTGGCGCTTGCGATTGGCATTCCCGGTTGATCGGCGCGACAGACAGGAGGCAGTATGCCGGCAAAGATTACTCAGGTCTACACACTGCGCATTGAAACTATCAGTCCGGTGGCGATCCTGAGCGGCGCGCGCTTGCGCGAAGAGGTTGATTTCTTTGTCAACCAGGAGACGAAAACGACCTGTGTTATCAATAGTGACGCTGCGTTAGAGCTGGCGCTGGCACGCTGGCTCGAGCGCCAACCCTCGCCGGAAGAGCGACGGCGCCAGCTCGAACAGCGCGCTGAGAAGATCCGGCGATGGAAAGAGCGACATAAGGCCGAGATCAAGCAGTTTGAACAGTCGCCACCGCGCGATCCGCGCAAGCAAGTGCAGCAAGAAGAGCGGCTCCGTGACGAAGCGCGCAAAATCAAGCAAGCAGAACGAGAATTGCGCGAAGAACAACAATTGCTGGCTTTGAGCGGCGATGTCAGCCCGACCGTGCCCGATCAGTTGCTGAGCAACAGTGGATTCGGCGATCTGATCAAAAGTGGGTTGCTCTCCGATGCCGACCTCAGTCCTGATTCGCGGCTTACGCGCTACTACTATGCCGGTCAACCGGCGTCCCAAAGCGGCCAGAGCGAGATTCTGGCCTGCGTCAAAGATGCCTTTGGCCGGTTATACATCCCCGGCTCGTCGCTCAAAGGCGCATTGCGTACCATCTTGAGCTGGGCACTGGCTCCAGAAAACGCCGGCAATGCTCTGACACAGTTTGCCAGCGAAGCAGACAAACGGCAGGCAGCCAGGCCTATCGAGCGGGCCATCTTCTACGGGCGGAAACAGGGCGATGATAGGCGAGTAAGCCACGAACTCCTGCGCGATGTCATGCGGGTAGTCCATATCGGTGACAGCCGACCGCTCAGACAGATGCCAGAATTGCTCAATGTGCAGGTCTTTCCGCAAGGCTCACCGATAGCAGTGGAAGCCATTCCTGCCGGTCTGACCTTCACTGCCACCTTGCAGATCGACCTGTACCCGCTGACCAGTCCCGTGGCCCGCGCCATCATCGACTTCGGCAACTGGACAGATCTGCTCCAGCCGGCGGCGCTCGCTGCCGGCGGCAGGAGACGGGCCAGGCAGTTGATTGAAGGCGAGAAAGAATACTTTAAAAATCGCGGCGCCCCCGCGCTTTCCCAGTTTTACCAGGAGTTAGAGAAGCAACTGGAACAACTTGATCAAACTAACTCCTTCCTCATTCCCATCGGTTGGGGCGCTGGCTGGCGAACCAAGACTCTCGATGATCGCCTGCGCGCCGACCAGCAGCGCGAGCAGGTCTTCGTCGAGGCCGTGCATCGTTACCGCATGAAGATTGACGAACAACGCTCCCGGCGCTTCCAGGCTGGCGATCTCTTCCCGGCCACGCGCAAGCTGGTTATGCGGGGCAAACACCCTTACCTTCCATTGGGATGGATGCGTATTACTATTGAGGAGCGAGGATGAACATTCTGATTATGGCTAACATCGGGAATAGCGATCTCTTGATCGACGGAAAGCGAGTGCAACGTCCGCGGCCTGAGGGCGAAACGGTCATGCAACAACTGGCGCAACACCAGATCGAATTCCCGATTCTGGAACCCTGTCTGAACTATATCCGGCAGCAGAATCCAAACGCCATTGCCCGCCTGATCTGCTTCTACACCGACCAGCCGGAAACGCCAGACACAACCAGATCGGATCGTTTCGGCGTGAGCCTGCGCGACAAAGATACAATCTGGTTTGCCCGCATTGCCGGGCAGATTTTGCCCGCGCGGTTCCCAGGCTGGTTGAGAGAGGCGCAGGCGGTGCGGATCGAAAGCAGTCACGGCGCCGATCTCAATCCCAGCATCTATGATGAAGCGTTCGAAGCCTACGATCACCTGCTTGCGCGCTATTACGACCGAGAGGCGCATCTGTGCTTCATCCTGACCGCCGGCGGCATCCCGGCCTGCAACTTCGCCCTGCAATTGCGCGCCATCATTGCCTACGGCGAGCGATGCCGGTTCATCTACCCTCCCGAATCCGGACGGATCGGCGAACTGCGAATTGGCGAGCAGATTCAGGCTACCATTCAGCGCGCGAACGCCATGGCAGCGCTCGAACAGTACAATTTCCCTTCCGCGCTTGCCAGCGCGCGCGCGGCGCGGGTCAGCAACTGGATTGTCAACATGCTCGAATACGCAGTTTACCGGGAAGCCTTTGATTTCCGGCGCGCCTTGCAGGCTATCGAGCAGGCCGAACGCCAGGCGAGCGGCAGCGTTCGCCAGTTATGCGCCGAACTACATCACAACCTGCGCCAGTTGAGCGAACGCAACGATCCGGCAGCCCTGCTGCGCGAGGTGTTCTACAGCGCCGAGATCGCCTGCCGCAACGGTCGCTACGCCGGCATGCTGGGGCGCATCTTCCGCTTCCAGGAAGGCGCGCTCCGCCTGATCGTAGAAAGGTACCTTGGCGTGCCGACCGATATGAGTCGAGCGGTAAAAGAGAGCAACCTTGCGCGCTACCTCGAACAGATCGACTCCCACCCTGCCTTGCGCGATTATCTTGAGCAACAAACCATTGACAACAAACCGCTGCGCTACCGCGATGGCCCCAACCGCCCCGTCATGCAGGCAATGATCAGATTCGTCATCGAGGGCGGCGCGCGCGCCGATGGACAACCGTTTGCGAACAAGAAAGATCGCAATCGATTGCAGACGGTGAATCACCTTTTGGGGCAGCTCGATACCCTGGCCGACCTGCGCAACCAGAGCGTCATTGCGCATGGCTATGCCGGCGTATCGCGCGAAGAGATCGATGCAATCTACAAAGGCGGCCCTGAAAAGATTATCGAAGACCTGCGCGAAATGATGTACCAGCTTGATATCGACAAGCAACCATCACCCTTCGATCGGGTCGTCCAAACCATCCAGGATGCGCTGCAACGAGGTTTATGAAAGCGATTCTCATCTGCAACGTCGGCGGTCGCGATCTTGTTTGCGCGACATTTGCCAGGGGAAAAGAACCCGAACGGATGTGGGCTGAAACTGCCCTTGCGCGCTATGCGGAACTGCGCCCGCACTTTGCCCTGCCCATCATCGAGAAAGCGCTGCATTATCTGGCGATACAACAATTCGAGCTGGAACAGATCGTTCTCATTGCCTCTGACCAATCGCCGCAGGCTTCAGAACATTTCTGGCAGAGCGATACCATCATTTCTGCCCAGATCATTCAGCGCCTGCTCAGCGATGGCTATCGCGACTTCCCGCCGGTGGATCGCGAACGGATCGCGATCTGGACGATTGCCGACGAATGCGGGCAAGGCGCCGATCCTTCCGACTATGACCAAACCTTGCGCTTTCTCGAGCGGCAGTTGCCGGCGCTGGCTGAACGCTACCCCGCATGCTCTGTCTTCCTTGAAGTGACCGGCGGCACGCCGGCTATGACGACCGGCCTGCTCATCGCCGGCACCGAAGTGTTCGGCGGACGCGCCGAAGTGCTTTCGATCCATCCCCGACAGCCACTGCCGCAGGCAATCAATACTGGACGACGGTTACTCGCGGCGCCACTGCGCGCGACCCTCCGCTCAAACGCCGCCACCTACGCTTACGCGGCAGCCGCGCGCACCTTCCTCGAGCACGAAGCGATTATCACCGACCGGCTCGACCCGACGGCAAAGGGATTAATCGCGCCATTGCTGGCCTACGCCCATCACCGCTTCAATTTCGATCTGGTCAACGCGCGGCGAGCGTTAGAGCAAACGCATCCGTCACCGCAGTGGCAGGCCGACATTGCCGACCTGCTCGCGCAGGTAACCAATCCCGACCGGGAAGCGCGCCTGGCCGAGGTCATTCACGGCGCCAGCGCCCGCTACCAGATCGGGCTATACGCCGATTTTCTCACGCAAGTGGTGCGGTTTGAAGAAAACCTGCTCCGTCTGCTCTGCCTCCAGCGCGATGTCGTCTTCATCAACCGGCAATGGCAACGTGACAACGACGGCGCTTTTATCGACCGCCAATGGCTCAACCAGCGTTCGTTCACGCTCCAACGCGACCGCGATCCCAATCGGCATCTGGCCGCCGACCGCTCGACTCTCCGCGAGCTGCTCAGACATCTGGCGCGCGAGCGGAGCGAGTCGCTTGCAGACCTGTTTACCGCCATCGACCGGCTCGACGCGCTGATCAAGCGACGCAACGAACTGACCCATCATCTCGGCGGCGTGCAAAAAATCGGCCTGGCCCGCGCCTTTGCCGGCCCCAATGCTCCGGCCAGCGCCGCCGACGACATCGTGCCACATCTGCAAAAACTGTACGAACATGTATGCGGCAAACAGTTTCCGCCATCTCCCTACCAGCGCATCAATCAGCTTCTTGACCGATTGCTTGCGCGTCGTAGCGCATAGCCGACACAACTTCATGGCAGGCGGTAACCGACGTGAAAGTGGTATACTTTAAAATATCCATGCTGCCAGCGCACCTTTACAATTGAAAAGATAAAACGGGAATGATACACTCCGGCGCTCCGACACAAGCGCCGACCCTTCTGGAACGGGGCGCGGCAAACCGCACTCCAGCAAGCACAAACCAGCGCTATCTGGAGAACACTATGCCACTGGCAATCGTCTTCACCCTTCGACCTGCTATGCCGGCCAGCGTAGCCGGCAACCTGAGCCGAGCGGCGCATGCCGCCATTCTGCGCCTGATCGGAGCGGCAGATCCAAACCTTGCCGCTCGCATCCACGACGAGGAAGGCCGCAAGCCGCTCACCGTCTCAAACATCTGGGGCCTGGGCAATGGCGCCGTTGCCGCCGTTGATCCGGCGCGCGACTATCATCTGCGCGTCACCCTGCTCAGCGATGACCTCGAACGGATAGCGGCAGACTGGACGCCGGAAGCAATCGGCGCTCTCGACCTCGACGGCCTGCCCTGGCGCGTCACCGATCGAGCCACCACTGCTGCCGGGCACCCATGGGCTGGCCAGGCCAGCTACGAACAACTGGCCGAGTCGCTGCTCAGCCGGCCTGCTCAGCTCCCGGCAACGTGGACGATCCAGTTTGCTTCGCCGACCACCTTCCGGCAACGCGGCATGGCCATGCCCCTGCCGCTACCCGACCTTGTATTTGGCAGCATTTGCGAACAATGGAACGCCTCGGCCAATTTCGCGCTACCTGAGGAAGTGCGACGGTACGCCGCTGAATGTCTGGCAATCAGCCGTTACGAGCTGCGCAGCGTTGCCAGCCCCACCAGCGGCGGCGCCATTCAGATCGGAGCCATCGGTCACTGCACCTACCGGGCGATGAACCACGACCGCTACTGGCGCGCCTGCGTTGACACCCTGGCCAGTTTCGCCTTTTACAGCGGCATTGGCGCCGGCACCACCCGCGGCTTCGGGCAAGCGCGCCTCTTATCGGCGAACGGCAAAGCGCGTAACGAGCCTCAAAAAACCGACGATGGCAACGCTATACGTGATTGAACAAGGCGCAGAAATCGGCTGCAACGGCGAACGGATCGAAGTGCGGCGAGAAGGCGCGCTCATCGGGAGCGTCCCGCTGGTCAAGCTCGAAGACATCATCATCTTCGGCAATGCCGGCATCAGCACACCCGCGCTCAAGCGACTGCTCGATCGCGGCATCGAAGTGACCTTCATGACCATTGACGGGCGCTATCAGGGACGCCTGATCGGCCAGACCACTGCGCATGTGGCGTTGCGACAGGCGCAATACGCCTGCGCTGCCGACCAGGCGCGAGCGTTAACGCTGGCGCAGGCATTCGTTGAGGGCAAACTACGCAACCAGCGCGCTCTCTTGCAGCGGTTCAGTCGCAACCGGGCCGACCCGCCAGCGGAGGCCAGGGCTGCCGCTGACGATCTCGACGCCTACATCCGCCGGGTCAATCGCACCACGCGCCTCAGCGCGCTCCTCGGCGTTGAAGGCAGCGCCACAGCGCGCTACTTTGCCGGCCTGCGCAGCCTGATCGGAGCCGAATGGAACTTCAGCGGACGCCAGCGCCGACCGCCACCCGATCCGGTCAACCTGCTCCTCTCGTTTGGCTACACCCTGCTTGCCCACAAGGTGTTGGGAGCGGTTCAGGTAGCCGGCTTCGATCCTTTCCTCGGCTACCTGCACAGCCTCGACTACGGAAGACCATCACTGGCGCTTGATCTGATGGAAGAATTCCGTCCCCTGCTGGTCGACTCGCTGGTTGTGCGGCTCTGCAACGATGGCCGGCTCAGGCCAGAACACTTTCATGCTGGCGACGAAGAGCGACCGGTAGTCATCAATGACGAAGGCAAACGCATCTTTTTGGCCGCCTTTGAAGAGCGAATGCGCACCGAAGCCACGCATCCGGAAGGGGCGGACAGCGGGCCGGGTAAAGTCCCGTACACACGCTGCATCATCTTGCAAGCGCGACGCCTGGCCCGCGTCATTCGCGGCGAACGCGAGCGGTACGAACCATTCACGGCGCGTTAACAAGGGGAACGAGATGCTCTACGTCATCAGCTACGACATCGGCACTGACCGCCGTCGGCTTGCCATTGCCCGACTGCTCGAAGGCTACGGCCAGCGCGTGTTGGAAAGCGTCTTTGAATGCGATCTCGATCCGGCGGGATACCGCCAGCTCCGGCAGCGCCTGAACCGCTTGGTCAAGATCGAAGACGGCGACCGGTTACGCATCTACCAGCTCTGTCGCAACTGCCGCGAGCAAATCGAAATCATTGGCGACGGCCCGCCGCCAGAGCAAAGCCGTGACTGCTACATCATCTAATCGACCGGCGCTGTTATTGGCGCGGGATCGCATCCGCGCGCGAAAAAACGCCGTTCAAACCGAGGCCATTGCGACAAAACGCCTGACAGAATCGAGCGATATTCCCCCCGCCGCGCAAACTGGCCTGGCCAGCGCATTGCCAGGCGGCAAAATATGTGGTATCTTCAAAAAACCAAAATCCCCGTGAGGGGATTGAAACCTGACCACCCAGCCAATCACGACGAGCGCGAGCGCTGCAACGATCGGCCAGGTCGGAACGTCAACTGGCCCGATGCGCAGCGCGCGGATGTACACGTACTGCACACAGATTGTCGTATCTGCCCAGTCCCACGCGACTGGGCAGCCAAAGCTATACTCATCCAGGTCGATAACCGTCCCGATCCCCTCAATCTCCAGCGTCTCGCGGTTACCAATGAGTTGTCGTCCGCTGACCGGCGCCGGCCCCTGCTCGACCACCGCCAGCGCGGTCTCGCGCGCGCGCAGCACTTGGCCTGGCGCGCCAACTGATGTTGCGAGTAACGCGACACTCGTTGCTTGTCCTGCCACAGGCGTCGCCAGCGCAAGCGACACGCCCGCCGGCGCCGGCGCCTGCGTATGCAGCAGCGCCTGCGCCGTCGCCCACTCCACCCACGCGACGTAGCACGGGTGGGTGGGCACGTATCCACACCACGACGCCGGCGGCGTCGTGGTAGTGGTAGTATCCGGCGTTGGCGTTGGCGCGCCGCCACTACCGCTTCCGCCGCCACCACCACCACCGCCACCACTGCCGCCACTACCGCTTCCGCCGCCACCACCGCCAGGCGTGGGCGTTGGCGTTGGCGTGGGCGTGGGCGGCACCGTGGT
>Ga0116210_1001212_pt1 | contig 20216 bp, 13 predicted proteins | sample TshhotsprinmetaG_FD_94483 | JGI IMG/M metagenome (GOLD analysis project Ga0116210, IMG submission 94483) | Hot spring microbial communities from South Africa to study Microbial Dark Matter (Phase II) - Tshipise hot spring metaG | ecosystem: Environmental > Aquatic > Thermal springs > Hot... | reverse complement strand
GCGGGGACGGAGGCCTTCACCTACACCATCTCCGACGGCCGCGGCGGGCAGGCCACCGCCCGGGTGACGGTGACGGTGCGCAACGTCAACGACTCGCCCCTCTTCACCAGTGTGCCGGTCACCGGGGCGACGCAGGACCAGCCCTACACCTACAGCGTGGTCGCCACCGACCCCGACCTGTCCCACGGCGATGCGCTGACGGTCACTGCGCCGACCCTACCCACCTGGCTGACGCTGACCGACCGCGGCAACGGCACGGCGACTCTCTCCGGCACGCCGACCGCCGCTCACGTTGGTCAGCACCAGGTGGTACTGGAGGTGCGCGATGGGGCCGGGCTGAAGGCGACTCAATCCTTTACCATCACCGTGGCGAAGGTCAACGGCGTGCCTGCATTCGCCAGTGAGCCGGTTGCGGTAGCCACTCCAGGCACACTTTACACCTACCAGATTGTTGTCGCCGACGATGACCTGATGTATGGGGATGTCCTGACCATCACTGCGCCGGTCCTGCCCGGCTGGCTGACGCTGACCGACCGCGGCGACGGCACGGCGACCCTATCCGGTATACCGGCCCGTACCGACGTGGGCAGCCATCCGGTTGTCCTTCGGGCTACCGACAAGTATGGAGAAACGGCAGAACAGAAGTTCACCATCACCGTGCAGGAAGCCCGGTACTACATTTACCTCCCGCTGGTGGTGAAAAATAACCGGTAACCCGAAGAAACAGGGGTTCTGCGGTGCTCCGCGGAACCCCTGTTTGTTTTCCGGACCGTTTGTAGCCTCAATAGTGAATATTTACCAGCGTCCCCACCTCGGCCCAGTTGAAGAGCCATTCCGCCTCTGATGTGGGCAGATTGACGCATCCGCGGCTCATCGGTTGGCCGAAGTTGCTGTGCCAGTAGGTGCCGTGCAACCCGTAGCCGCCATAGAAATACATCACATAGGGAACATTGGGCAGGTTATAGCCCGGCCCGACCATGTCATCATACCGGAGTTTGGCCCAGATGCGGAACTGCCCCGTGGGCGTCGGGGTGCGGGGCAGGCCGGTGGAAACCGGTATCACCCGCACCGGCGTATCTCCTTCGTAGGCAATCAATACCTGCCGGGTCAGGTCCACGTCAATCCAGCGGTCTTCGTGAACCGGCTTCGGGATGGGCGTCGCCGTCGGCCGACGGGTGGGCCGGGGAGTGACGGTCGGCGTCGGGGTGAGGGTCGGTGTGGGTGTGGGCGTGGGCGTGAAGGTCGGGGTGGGTGTGGGTGTGGGTGTGGGTGTGAAAGTCGGCGTGGGGGTCGGGGTGAACGTGGCGGTGGGCGTGGGGGTGGCAGTGGCGGTGGGGGTGAAGGTCGGCGTCGGGAATATGGCAGCCTGGACCCCCGGCCACAGCGCGCACAGGCCCAGGGCCACGAGCAAAATCCACATCAACGGGAGCCACCAACGGATAGACCGACGGGTCCGGGCAGGGGCGGACGGCGCGGGGGAGGCGGGTGACGCCCGAATTGCACCCGATGGCGCAGGAGAAGAGGCGGACGGTACCGGAGAATCGGCCTGCGTGCCCATCCGCCGCCGGGCCCACCGTAGGGCGGCATGGGCGCGCGAACTCTGGGGGTTGGCCTCCAGCGCCCGCGCGATGTAGGCCAGCGACGCGCGCGGGTCATCGGCCAGGTAGGCCAGCCAGAGGAGGGCCGTCTCGTTCTTCGGGTCCTCTACCAGCGTGGCCCGAAAAGCGGCTCGTGCTTCCCCCTTCCGGCCCGCCCGAGCGGCGGCAATCCCTCTGCGGACGTACTCGGTCGTCATAGCCGGTTCGTACCCCAGGCGCTTTTGAGGCGCCAGTCACCTTATAACGCGGCAAGGTCTACATGTTTGCCCAGCGGACTTTCCTGAACTGTCTTCACAAATGCTTCGGGAGGGACAACCCCGGTCTCCCGAAGAAAAGTGAGCAGGGCGTAGAGACCGGCGTTGCGCGCGCCCGCCCGTCCCCGAAAATCCCGCACCCGCACTTCCGCCCCCGTCTCCGGCACGGGTAGGGACTCATCCAGCCAGAGGATGCCCCCCTTCATCGGATGGATGCGCTCCCGCTGGTTCGCCAGCCCGTCGGCCGAAGTGATGATGACAGCGTCGGGCTGGGAGACGCCATGGTAGAAGATGGGGGTTCGGGAAAGGACGACTTCCGCCACCGAAAAGCCCACCCCCACGGTGACGGGGTAACTCCCCTTTTTGGTGGCGTAGAGGCCGGCAGACATTGCCGCCTGGGCCAGCAGTTCCGCGGCCTGCTGCACCCCTTCCCCGGCCGACCCGCCCAGGATCAGCGTCAGGCGTCCCTCTAAGGGGGACGAGTACCGTTGGGAGACGGCCAGTGTCTCCAGCAGGGACGTCGTCTCCCGCCGGGCCGGGCGGAAGGCGGGGCGGGTGGGTCCTGTCCAGACGCCCGGCTCGTATCCGGCCTGCCGGGCCAGTTCCTTCAGCCGCAGGTCGGGGTTCATTTTCACGCCGTAACTGACGCAGATTCCCAGCACCTCCACCAGGGAAAAGCCCTCCACCTCCAGCGCCTGACGGAGGACGTCGGCGAAGTCGCCGGGGGCGATGACGCGGGCGGCAAAGGGCGCGCCCGCGTCCAGCACCAACCGGGGGATGTCGTGGTGCGGTAGGGGATAGCCCTGGGGCGTCAGAACGGTACGGAAGCCGGTGGGAGTCAGGCCGCTGGGCTGTCCGCCCGTCATCCCGTAGAGCATATTGTTGTGCAGGACGACGGTTATGTCCACGTTCATCCGGGCGGCCTCCAGGATGTGCTGCAGGCCGATGGTGGCGCCGCCGTCGCCGATGTAGACGATGACCTTCTTCTCCGGCGGGAGGCCCATGGCGATGCCCGCCGCCAGCGCGACCGACCGTCCGTGCAGGCCGTGGACGGTGTGGGTGGCGAAGTTGCCGTCCACGATGCCGTGGCAGCCGATATCGGTGACCAGGACCACGTCCAGCGGCTCCATACCGATGGCCTCCAGCGCCTTCACGGTGTTGCGGACGATGAGATGGTGCCCGCAGCCCTTGCAGTAGGGAAGTTCGGATTTGACCAGGAAGCGGCTCATCGGGTCACCTCGCGGGCGATTTCGTCGGGGCGGATCATCCGCCCGACCGCAGTCACGGTACGGACGTTGGGGGGAAGACGGCGGCCGAAGAGGAGGCGCGCCAGTTGCCCCTGGTGGTTCTCCTCGGCGATGACGGCGCGGGGGTAGCGGCCGATGATGTCGTGGTAGACGGTGGGCACGGGCAGGAGCGTCCGGGCCACCAGCAGGGAGACGGGCACGCCTTCAGCCCGCAGGGTCTCCACCGCCTCGCGCGCCGCGCCGGTGGTGATGTCGCAGGTCACCACCAGCGTCTCCGCCCCCTCCTGTTCGTCCAGAGTATAGAGGATGGGGGTCATAGTCTCCACTTTGGCCTCCAGACGGCGGGTGTTCGCCATCGCCTCGTCGCTGGTGTGCCGGATGATGCCGCAACGGTCGTGGGTGGAGGCATTCAGCCGCACCTGATGGCGACCGTCTCCCACCGGAACGAAGGGCGGGACAAGGCCGTCCCCGGCGTCGTACGCGCAGTACGGGCCCGGCCCTTCGTAGAACGTCCGGCGGACGGGTGAAATCTCCTCCAGGCGCGCCAGGTCAAAACTTTCCTGCGTCATCACCATCTCTTTAGACGTCAAAAGCACCACCGGAGTTCGCAGGTCCACGGCGGTCTGGAGGGCGATGGGCGGGAGGCGCCAGCAGTCCTCCAGGTCGGAGATGCAGAGGACGGGGAGGGGGTAGCCGCCGGAAATGAGGCCGTTCAGCAGGAGCAGGTCGCCCTGGGCCCCGGCGGTGGCGGTGCCGGTCGCCGGGCCCAGGCGCTGGACCAGGATGACCAGCATGGGCAGTTCCATCATATAGGCCATATTGACCGACTCCACCATCAGGGCGAAGCCGGGGAAGGAGGTGGCGGTGACCGGCAGATGACCGGCGGCGGAGAGACCTGCCATCCACTGCAGGGCAGTGATTTCGTCGGGGGCGGGCAGGGCGATCGGGAAGCGGCGGCTGGCGTAGAAGAAAATCAGACTGGCCGGGGTGATGGGGTAGCCCACGTAGGCGTCGGCCCCGGCGCGCACGCAGGCCTCGGCGATGAGCCGGGAGCCATCGGTCAGAACCGGATGGGTTGGGTGCACAGAGAGTCCTCCGTAGCAGGGTATTGGCCCGTCAGGGCACAATCATTATATCCTCATTTCGGTTTTTCAGGAAGCAGTCACTGCAAAACCCCACACCCCACCCCTTTCCCATGCAGGGTGAATTGCTGCGCAAGCCCCATTGCAAATCTCCGTTGACAGAAACCCATTTGTCCAGTATGATTGATTGCACCACTCCGACGGGAGGTCACCGATGGCAGTGCTCTACGGCGGCATTGAGGCGGGCGGCACCAAGTTCGTCTGCGCAGTAGGCACGGGGCCGGAGGACATCCGGGCCGAAACCCGTTTCCCAACGACTTCCCCTCAGGAGACGATTGCCCGGGCCGTCCGGTTCTTCCAGGAGCAGCAAGAGCATCTGGGGGAGCCCCTGACCGCCATCGGGATCGCCTCTTTCGGCCCAGTGGACCTGATCCCCGGATCGGCCACTTACGGCTATATCACCGCCACCCCCAAACCGGGCTGGCAGAATGTGGACCTTCTGGGGGAGGTCCGTCGGGGGCTGGAGGTGCCGGTGGGATTTGATACCGATGTGAACGGCGCGGCGCTGGCGGAGGGCCGCTGGGGTGCCGCACAGGGGCTGGATACGTTCATCTACCTGACCGTCGGCACGGGCATTGGGGGTGGGGGGATGGTGGGTGGACGTCTCATCCACGGGATGCTCCATCCCGAAATGGGGCACATCCGCATCCCCCACGACCGGGAGAAAGACCCCTTTGCGGGGTGCTGTCCCTTCCACGGCGACTGCCTGGAAGGGCTGGCCTGCGGCCCGGCGATAGAGCAGCGGTGGGGTGCGCGCGGCGAGACCCTGCCGCCCGATCACCCCGCCTGGGCACTGGAGGCCCATTACCTGGCCCTGGCGCTGGCGAATTTCGTCTGCACCCTTTCCCCCCAGCGGATTATCCTGGGCGGCGGGGTGATGAACCAGCGCCATCTCTTCCCCCTCATTCGTCGGGAAGTACAGGAACTGCTCAACGGGTACATCCCGACGCCCCAGATTCTGCAGGACATAGACGCCTACATCGTCCCCCCCGCGCTGGGGGACCGCGCGGGGATTCTGGGGGCCATCGCGCTGGCGGAGTTCGCATCTCGCTGACTCCCAGCGACGGCGTCCCTGCAGGTAACAAAGCAGGAAAGGGGGCAGGGCGATGGTTTCACCTCTGTCCGGCGTCCCCTAATCTCGCAAAGGAGAATTATGAACAAAGACACCCTGCGACAGTCCGTCAATCTGCTCACCGCAATCGTCACCATCATCTTCAACGCGCTGGCGAACGCGCTCCCGTTGAACGGGCAAACAACGGGAGAAATCTCCGACCGCTTCCGGGTCTACTTCGTCCCGGCGGGCTACGTGTTTTCCATCTGGGGGCTGATCTACATCGGCTGGCTGGCGTTCGCCATCTACCAGTTCCTGCCGGCCCAGCGCCAGAACCCGCGCCTGCGGCGCATCGGCTATCTTTTCGCCCTGAGCGGGCTGGCGAACGTCGCCTGGCTCTTCCTCTGGCACTACGAGTACTTCGTCCTGACCCTGGTGGCGATGTTCACCCTTCTGGGGGTGCTGATCGCCATCTACCTTCGCCTGCAGATTGGGCGGGTCTCCGTTTCGGTGGCCGAGCGCTGGTGCGTGAACATCCCGTTCAGTGTCTACCTGGGATGGATCACAGGGGCGACAATTGCCAACGTCACGGCGGTGCTGGACTATGTACGGTGGGACGGATGGGGGCTCCGCCCCGAGGTCTGGACGCTCATCATGCTGGCTGCCGCCTTTGCGATTGCCTCTGCCGTCGGATTCACGCGGAGGGATGGGGCCTATCTGCTTGTCATCATCTGGGCGGTGGTGGGCATCGCAGTGAAGCATGCCGGTGTGCCGGTCGTGGCCGCGGGGGCGTGGGTGACGGCGGGGCTGGTGGCGCTCGTCCTCGGCATCACGCTCTTTTCCGGCAGACGGCGCCGATATGTTGCGGAGTGATGCTATCGCCTGAAGAGTCACCTCCGCGCCCATCCGCGCTCGTCCGCGTCCGATAAGAGGGGGCCAATGCCCAGATTTCAACTCGTCTCCGAATTTCAACCGACAGGCGACCAGCCGGAGGCCATCGCCGCGCTGGTGGAGGGGCTTCGTCGCGGCTATAAACACCAGACTCTGCTGGGGGCGACAGGGACCGGGAAGAGCCTGGACGGCGAAGAACCTCTATACATATTCTGTAAAGAGAACATCTGGTGGAAACCCCAGTTGCTTCCTATCGGGGAACTGGTGGACCACTGGATGAAGGCTCACCCTGAACAGGTCCAGCAAAGCGGAGATACCTGGTTCATCCCTTTTTCTCCTGACGATTCGCCGTTTCAGGTGCCGAGTCTGAATCCCGAGACCGGACATGTGGAACTGAAACCCGTCACAGCGCTTATCCGGCACTCTGCGCCCCCGACAATGTTTCGCGTCACCACAGCCTGTGGTCGCCATGCCCTGATGACCGGAGACCACAACCTGTGGGTGCTCCGGGAAGGCCGTATGCGATTGGTATCCACAACGGAAATCCGCCTCGGCGATTGCGTCCCTGTCCCCCGGAATCTTCCTGGCCCTCAGGAAGAAATGGCGTCCCTGGACCTTATCTCTTTCCTCAGCGTTGAAAAAGTATATGTGGACGCAACCAATATTCTCGCTATGTGGATTGCTGCTGGGGGCCGTAAACGTCTTCTGCAGTTTCTCAGCAAGCATTACAAAAGCCCATATAGCAAGATATACGCAATCACTTGTGACCGACCAGACTCACGGATTCCGGTGCGGATTTTTTGCTCGCTTTTAGGAGAAACCGGCAACTTGAATGGGTGCTGGGAACCAGCGCATGCCAGGGTCGTCAGTAAACTGGATCGTTGCTCCTTGCCTGCCACTCTGCCCGTCTCGGATGAGTTTTTGCGGCTGATCGGTTACTATATCGCCGAAGGCAATAACCAAAGTCAAAGTGGCTATTTCATTTGGGCCAGCCGTTCTCCTCAGATGCGACAGGATTTTGAAAGTGTTCTCACTGCTCTCGGCGTGCCTTTTACCGTCAGGAACAGCACCGATTACCAGGTATCTTCTACCCCTCTGGCTTTGTTATTGAGGCGACTGGCTGGCTCTAAGGCTGGGGACAAGCACCTCCCTCCTTTCTGGCCGCAGTTGTCCGACCGACAACTGGGGCTGCTGTTGCGCGTATATTTTGATGGAGACGGTTTTGTTGAGCGAAGTAGCGCGGTCTGTTGGGTGACCGCCAGCTGCCAACTGGCCTACGAATTGGCTTACGCACTACTGCGATTCGGTATCTGGGCCAGAGTCAGACCTACCTGGAAAAAGGCAACCAATGCTTCTCATCCAGGAGCATGGTACTGGCTGGTAACCATTTCCGGTCAAGAAAATCTGCGAAAATTTCAGCGCTATATTGGCTTCCGTGTAGCCCATAAAGTTGCTGCACTGGAAAGGCAGCTCCAGCATTCCCCTCATTCTAACGTAGACACCATTCCGGGTTGTGGGCCTCAACTCCGGCAATTACGAGAAGAAGCAGGGCTCAGCCAGATTGCCCTGGCGAAAATGACCGGTTTGTCGCGCGGGGCCTTCCGATTTTTTGAGGAGGGCCAGCGCGCCCCCCGTCGCTCAACACTGGAAAAGATACTGGTTGCCCTGCGAGGTACTGCGAATTCTCGGAGCGAAGAATGGCTTCAGAAATGGCAATCTCTCCATCGCCTGCTTTCCGTGCGGTGGTCGCCTATCCAGTCAGTGGAACGGGTGGAATACGATAAACCTTTCGTTTACGATATCAGTGTGGCGGATAATGAAACGTTTCTGGCAGGCCATGGAGGGATATTTGTCCACAACACATATGTGATGGCTAAAGTGATAGAGGCCGTCCAGAAGCCCACCCTGGTCATCTCCCACAACAAAACCCTTGCCGCCCAACTCTACGCCGAGTTCCGTCAATTCTTCCCCCACAACGCCGTGGAGTACTTCGTCTCCTACTACGACTACTACCAGCCCGAGGCCTACCTCCCCCAGTATGACCTGTACATTGAGAAGGACGCCGATATCAACGAGGAGATTGACCGGCTGCGCCTGGCGGCGATGTCGGCGGTCTTCTCCCGGCGGGACGTCGTCATCGTCGCCTCCGTCTCCTGCATCTACGCTATCGGCGACCCGGAGGAGTGGGGGCGGGTGACGCTGCGCCTGGCGCGCGGCGAACGTCACCGCCGGGAGACCGTCCTGCGCCACCTGGTCAGCATCTACTACGAGCGCAACGACCTGGAACTGAACCGCGGCCGCTTCCGCGTGCGCGGCGACACTCTGGATGTGATGCCCGCCCACAGCGAGACCGCTTACCGCATCGGTTTCTGGGGCGACGAGATTGAGCGCATCACCGAGATCAATCCCCTCACCGGCGAGGTGCTGGCCGACCTGGACGAAGTCCATATCTTCCCCGCCAAGGCCTTCATCACCCCGGACGAGAAGCGGGAGAAGGCGCTGGCCGACATTGAGGCGGAACTGGAGGAGCGGCTGCGGGAACTGCGCGCCCAGGGGAAACATCTGGAGGCCCAGCGGCTGGAACAGCGCACCCGCTACGACATAGAGATGATCCGCGAAGTGGGCTACTGCGCGGGGATTGAGAACTACTCCCGCCACCTCCAGCAGCGCCCGCCCGGGTCGCCCCCGTGGACGCTGATGGACTACTTCCCCGCCGACTACTTGCTCATCGTGGACGAGTCCCACATGACCATTCCCCAGATTCGGGGGATGTACAACGGCGACCGGAGCCGGAAGGAGACGCTGGTGGAATACGGCTTCCGGCTCCCCTCCGCGCTGGACAACCGCCCGTTGAAATTTGGGGAATTTGAGGAGCGGGTGAATCAGGCCCTTTACACCTCCGCTACCCCCGGCCCCTACGAACTGGAGAAGAGCCAGCAGGTGGTGCAGCAGATTATCCGTCCCACTGGCATTGTGGACCCCGAAATCATCGTCCGACCGGCGAAGGGGCAGGTGGACGACCTCATCGGGCGCATTCGGGAGCGGGTTGCGCGCGGAGAGCGGGTACTGGTCACCACCCTCACCAAGCGGATGGCCGAAGACCTATCGGACTACCTGCGGGAACTGGGGATCAAAGTGCACTACCTCCACAGCGAGGTGCAGACGATTGAGCGGGTGGAGATTCTGCGCGACCTGCGGATGGGGGTCTACGACGTCGTGGTGGGGATCAACCTCCTGCGGGAGGGGCTGGACCTGCCGGAGGTGAGCCTGGTGGCGATTCTGGACGCGGACAAAGAGGGCTTCCTGCGCTCCGACACGGCCCTCATCCAGACCATCGGCCGGGCGGCCCGCCACATCCACGGCACCGCCGTCCTCTACGCCGACCGGATGACCGATTCCATGAAGGGGGCGATTGAGGAGACGGAGCGCCGTCGGGCCATCCAGATGAAGTACAACCAGGAGCATGGCATTGTCCCGACCACTATCGTCAAGGAAATCCGCGACCTGACCGACCGGGTGCGGGCGCAGGTGGCCCGCGAACCGGAGATGCCGCCATCGCGGATGCCCCGGGACGAACTGGAGAAGGTGATCCGGGAACTGGAGAAGCAGATGCGGAAGGCGGCGGAGGAACTGGAGTTTGAGAAGGCGGCGATGCTGCGGGACCGCATCTTTGAGTTGCGGGCGGTGCTGGCGGAGAAGGAGGAACGGTTGCCCCCCTGGGAGCGGGACCGAAGGCTGGGAGTTGTGGGCGTCCCACGGGCTCCGATGCACGATTGACATCTCGCTTCGCTTGTGATAGTATAATTTTAAAGATGGAACGGCAAAAGATTGCAATCAGGGATTCCCTTTATCCCCCTCACCCCCCTTGCCCCCCTCTCCCCCTTGCCCGACGGGCGGGGGAGAGGGGGGAAGAGAGGGGTTTTTGGGGCGGCGGCTTCGCCGCCGCCCCAAAAACCCCATTTCCATCCCCCTCCCCCATAGGGGTGATACGACTTTACGAGATTCAACACTCCAGAGTCCCTTGCTGGATTACAGAAAGCCCCTGGGACAACGTATACTGGTTTGCGCGGATGCTCATCGCTTCCGATAAATACGGCGGTGTGGGAAGCGATACAAAAATTATGCTTCAACTGGCAGCCGCCATTCGCACAACCCTGGCATCCATTCCGAATGAAAGCGATGAATTCCTGATCACCACACTGAAAGAGACGGTCCGTCAGGTCTTACTGCGCCGATGGGGAGATGGAGTTAGAGTGAAGCGGAGGGATCATCCCTATCTCTGCACCAGCGGCAGGTATACACTGGCCCGGTGGGGGGCCAGCCCCACGCTCCGCGCGGTGCTCTGAACCCCCTCCCCGAAGACGACCTCCACCGCCATCCGGCGCGGCAACCACCCCGGCGGCGGTGAGGGCCAACTCACCGGGGTCACGTCCAGCCAGTATGTCCCCACCGGCAAGGTAGCAGTGAACTCCCAGGACGTCCCCACCGTCGGCGAGATGACGTCCGCACCCGCGCCGTTCACAAAGCGGAGCGCGGAGGGGACCGGTATCTCCCCTGCGGCCTGCACCCCGTCCCCGTCCTCGTCCCCGAAAACGGCCTCCACCTCCAGGTGGAGCGTCCGCTCCAGCGAGACCTCCCGGCAGACCCCCGCCGACCAGTCGCTCCGGTTCCCCGCTTTGTCCCAGGCCCGCACCCGAAAACACCACGTTCCCGAGCGCGGGACCGGGTATGCCGCCGTCGTGGTGCTGGTGAAAGTCAGCCAGGAAACCCAAACCCCTGTCCCCTCCCGCACCTGCAGGTCGTAGAGCCAGATGCCGGCCGCGTCGTCCGCCCCCTCCCAGGAGACGGTCAGGGTGGGGGGTGCGGAGAACTCTACGGAGCGGATCGTCGCCGTCGGCGGGACGGTATCGGTCTCTATGACCAGGTACGTCTCCCCGCCGATGATGTAGTCGCTGGGGGTGTTGCCGTTATTGGCCGTCGCGCCGGGCAGAGGGATGGCGTAGACCCCGCCGGAAGCGGTGATCGGATAGGTCACCCCGCGCCGGTCCACCAGCGTGGCGGTCGGCAGAATGGCTGGGTAGGAGAATACCGTGGCGGTCGGAACGGTGTTCCAGAGGACGCTGATCTTCCCCCGCGGCGTTCCCCAGAAGGTCACCCGGCGCACGCCACCGGAGGGGCGGGTTTCAAACCCGCCCCAACTGGTCACCATCGTCGGCGATATCAGATATGTGGTCGCCACCTGATAGGCGACGTAGGCCGGGCGCAACGACCGATCGTCCCGGATCAGGCCGAAAGGTTCCCCCATCCCGTAATCAACCCCCTGGTCGCTGCAATCCCCATCCCGGTTTTTATCGCACCAGTCGTCGTGAGCGCGGAAGTAGATGTAGCGCTGGACTCCGGCCGCGCGGGCGTTGGCATACGACTGGAGCACAAACGCCGCCGCCTCTTCCTGTGTGGCCGACCAGATATAGGGGACGGTTTCGGAGTATACCGACCCGTCGTCCCAAACCGGCACGCCTATCTCGGTGAGCCAGACCGGTTTTTCGGGGACGAACTCCCGCATTCCGGAGCGGATCGCCATCACCACATTGTAGATGCTGGAAGAGCGACTGTAGAGGTGGACGCCCATTACGTCAAAGAAGTAGTTATTTGCCGGCCCCTCCGGGTCATTCTTCAGGTTGCCCAGTACCCAGCGATAAAAGTTGGGCTTTTCATAGTACATAATCCCGCCGAAGAGGACGATACAATCCGGACAGGCGGCCTTGATGGCCCGGTAGGCCACCTTGAGCAGTTGGGCGTAGTCGGTGGACGTGCCGCTCCAGAACCCGCGGAGGTCTGGCTCGTTCCACACTTCCCAGTGCTTTACCGAATCCCGGTAGCGGTAGGCGATGGTGTAGACGAAGCGGCCCCAGTAGTTGATGGGGTCGCCGTCGGCAGTGGTCCAATCGTTCCATTCCTCATAGAGGCCGCGAGGTGGGGTGGTGTGGCAGGGGGGAGTTTCATTCGTCGGGGTGACGGTCTCCCGGAGCGCCGGGGCGTACCACATCGCGGGGCGCCGGTCCAGGCTGGGGACGACCATCATCTGGATGCAATCGCCGGTCGCGGCCCAGTTCGGCGTCTGGAAGAGGATGCCCAGGATGTTCATCCCCGCTGCCCGCAGGTCGGCCACCAGTTGATCATGGCCGGAGAAGTTCCACTGATCCTCCCGCGGTTCCAGGGCCCGCCAGGAGAAGTCAAAACGGTCCCAGCGCGAACCGGCGTTCATCACCAGAGGCAGGAACGGACGGCCCGGTACCTGGCCGAAGGGGTCGGGGTAGAAGGAGTAGCAGGTCCCCGCGAAACCGTCGGTGCCGGTTACCGGCGGGAGCGGGGTGACCGGTCTGGCGTTCCCGGAGGCCGGAACCGGCAGGACAGCGCTGACCAGAACGGCGGTCAGAATCAGAAGCCCGAAAGTGCGGTGCATGATTCCCCCCTTTCTCCACCAGTATATCTTGCGGGGGGCGAGAAATCAATAGGAGACCGCCAATTGTAACGGGGCTGTAACGGTGCGGGCAAACGGACGGGGCTTCTTCGCTGGGGAAACGGCGCCCTGCTGGCATGCAGTATTGGTTTACTGCAGAGACTGCGCCCACGGGGAGGGGGGAGAAAAATGGGGTTTTGCGGGGCGGCGGCGAAGCCGCCGCCCCGCAAAACCCATACAAAAATCCCCCTCCCCGCGGGCGCAGTAGGGGCGGACGATTCGTCCGCCCTCAACGGGGAGGGGGGCGAGGGGGGTGGGGCATCACTGCCCCACCCAGGGGTGCTCCCCCGCCGGATGAAAATCCGACTTTTTCAACAGCCTCCGCCGGAGACGGTTGGGCAATAGCGCCAGATATCCGCCGGAGAAGCCCAGAACGCCGATGGCAACCAGTCCCACCACCTGGGCGATCAGTTGACCGGGGCCGTCGCCGATAAAGCCGCGGGCGACGACAAAGCCGCTCACTCCCTGCCCGATGATCGTCCGGTACACCTCCGGGCCGACGCCGTTCCATCCCTGCCCCCAGTGCCCGTCGGCGAAGAGCGCCACCGCCAGCAAACCCCAGAGGCCGGGCAGGGCTGCCGTGGCGACCGCCGCGGCCTCATCGGCCAGGCGCAGCAGGCGGTCCACCAGATAGACGCTGAGCGGGACCAGCAGCCCGGCCACCCCCCCGATCACGAGCGCTGCCCAAGGGGAGATAAACGGCGCGCCCGCCGAAACCGCTACCAGTCCCCCGGCCACCCCGCGCGCCACCATCAGCGGGTCGCCCAGCCCCACCGTCAGCCAGCAGTAGAAGAGGACGGTCAGCGTCGCGCCCGCCATTGCCAGCAGGCCGTTGACGGCGGTGCGCCCGGCCTCCAGACGGGCCCCCTCGGTATGCAGCGGGGCGCCCAAGGCCCATCCCAGCCAGCCGACCAGCAGGAGCAACACGCCCAGGTTCGCCAGCAAGGGGAAGTGGGCCGGGGGCATCTCGGCCGGCCCCTCCGACGGGGGTTTTCGTCCCAGTGCCACCAGACCCCCCAGCGCGATAAATCCGCCCAGCAGGTAGACCACTCCGCTCCCGGCAAAATCCACCGTCCCGTGCCCCCGTTCCAGAGTCTTCCCCAAAGAGGCCAACCAGCCCCCGCCCCAGGTCCAGCACGCGGCCAGGGGGAAAAGCAGCGCGCCGGTGAGCAACCCCGTCAGGAGCCCCCAGATGCCCCGCGTCCGCCCGGAGAGGCTCAGCACCGGCAGCAGGGCCGCCGTCGCAGCCATCGGGAGGTACGTCGCAAAGAGAGTCAGCCGGAAGGGATGTTCCGCTTCCCCAGAGAGGAAGAACCCCGCCAGGCCGATCATCCCCCATCCCAGACCACGGACGCGGTCCAGGGGGGACCAGATGTATTCCAGTCCTTCCAGGCCGGGACGGCTCCAGAAGACGGCCGCGCCGCCCAGATGGAAAGCGAACCCGACGGCGAAGTATCCGACGGTTGCCAGTGCCAGCGCGACCAGTCCCTGGATGGCCGCGCGTCGTGCCCGTTCCGGTTCCATTCCGCCCCATCCCAGCAGGAAGAAGCCAACGGGGATCAGGTAACTCATCAGTATGGGGAGGCCGATACTGTTTGTCATGGGTTCCGTCCTGTGAGTTGACGCTCTTCGGGTTTGAGGTACAATGAAGACGGCCTTATCTTACCAGAATTCGGAGTTTTTGCCAACAGGATGGGGGAAGAAATCCGTCTGCTGGCCGACGGGATGCTGGGGCGCCTGGCGCGCTGGCTGCGGCTCCTGGGATACGACACGGCCTACGAGAACCACGCCGAAGACCTGGAACTGGCCCGACGGGCCCGCGCCGAAGGGCGCATCCTCCTGACTCGCGACCGGGGCCTGGCGTCTCGCAGGGGGTTGCGCACCCTGCTCATTGAGTCGGAAAAAGTCCAGGAGCAGGTCCGCCAGGTGGTGGAAACCCTGGGCCCGCCCCCCAACCCGGCCCTCTCCCGCTGTAGCGTCTGCAACGTCCCCCTGGAACGAGCGACCCATCAGCAGGTCGCCGACCGAATCCCCCCGTATGTCCTCCAGACCCAGAAGCGGTTCGGGGTCTGTCCGGCCTGCGGGCGAGTGTACTGGGCCGGGACGCACCTGCAACACATGCGGCGCTATCTGCGCCTTTTCCCCACAGAAAATCCCCTCAGCGATCCGTCGGAGAAGGAATTTCCAGCCTCTGCCAGTACCGCCAGCGCATCAGCGCCAGAATCCGGGGAGTGATGGACGTATACAGGTGGTAGCGCGCGCGGTGGACGGGAAAGTCGTAGGCCCCGATCCAGCGCACCAGACGGGCGCCGAACCCCGCTTTGAACCGGTAGACGCCCCACATCGGGTCCGATTCGTCCAGCGCGTCCGGCGCGCCCCAGAGGTCGTAGACCGTACAGCCCTGAGTTTTCGCCCAGCGGATCGCCTCCCACTGAAGCAGGTGGTTGGGCATATAGTCCCGGTACAGAGAACGGGACGCGCCGTACATATACCACGCCCGTCCCCCGAACCGAAAGAGGATGACCATCGCTACCATCTCTCCCGCTACTTCGGCGATGAGCATCTGGGCCAGTCCCGCCTCTATAAACGACCCCCACGCGTCCTGGTAATATTCCTCCGGCCGGATGACGAAGCGATCGCGAATGCTGGTCTCCTGGTACATCCGGTAGAGCAGGGGCAGGTCGTCCATCGTGCCCTCCCGGACCGTTACCCCCTTCCGCTGGGCCAGCCGGATGTTGTAGCGCCATTTGGGCTTCATTTGCGCCAGAATCTCTTCCGGCGAGGGGGTCAGGTCCAGGAGGAGGGTGTTGCGGAACTGGACCTGTTCGGAGGAGAACCGCCATCCCCGCTCCTGCAGAAGGGCCATCGCCTGGGCGCCCCAGGGGGTATCCGCTTCTATGTCGGGGTCTATTTTCAGGAACAGGGCCCCCTGCTTCCGCGCGATGGATTCCAGATCGGTCAGGACCCGGTCCAGGAGGTCGGGGTCTTCGCGGGCCAGCAGCGGGCCTCTGGGGACGTAGGAGACCTGCACGGGCAACCGGCCAGGGCGGCGGGTGAGGACCAGCGCGGCCGCGGCGGGGGCACTGTCCGTCTCCCAGAGATGGTGCACGGCGCGCCAGCCCTGCCGTTCTTTGAACGCGCCCCACTCCCAGGTCTGGAGGACGTGGGGGGCGGGCAGGCGCTGTAGCGCGTCGTTCCAGCGGCGGGGATCGTCTATCGGATGGCTGATCACGCTCTGTTCCCGGAGGATCGCGGACCCACTGCGTCCACGCAGGGCCGGTTGGTGGCTCTCGCCGGCTGAACTCCATCTCAAAGCGAAACCGCGCCGACGGTTTCGCGTCGGGCTTGGAGGGCACAAAAAGGGAACTCCCAATACGGGCATACAAGGGGAGTGGGTAGAGCGTTACCGCTGCCCAGGTTCGCCCCAGGGCAAAAATAAACCAACCGTTACTCCCCACTGTCAAACGCCGGGAGGAGCAATCGCTTCTCCTCGCGGCTTTCCACCTCCCAGAACGGCAGCCAGGCCAGGCCGCAGTAGTCCACCACCACGTCGCTGCGGCGCGGGGCGACTTCCACTTCCTCTATCTCCTCCAGTGTGGCGGCCCAGCGGTCGTTGATCGCCTCGGCTTCTTCCTCCCACTTCGCCGCCAGGTCCTCCAGTTGCTGCTGAAGGACGCGAATGGTCTCCTCGGACTCCTTCACATCCGCTTCCGCCTGTTCGGTCAGGCGGCGCTTGCGACTGACGTGGGAAATCATGTACGACGGACGGCGTCGGGTGAGCAGGTTGAGGGCGGATTCGCCGTAACTGAGCAACTCCTCCCGCTTGCGCGCCTCCAGTTCCAACTGGTCCTGGGCCAGTTCCTGCTGTTCCCGCCGCAACTTCTCCTGGATGCGGGCCATCTCCCGGTCGTAGCGGGCGCGCGCTTTGGCGGCCTCGGCATCCCGCCCGGCGCGCGCCGCCTCCTCGCAGCGCAGGCGGAAATCCCGCTGGCTCTCTCCGGGGCGGCCGTAGAGTTTCAGGACCGAGTTGGCCCAGACCGTCAACCGGATGTTGCGATAGAGGAACTCCGCAAACAGGCGATTCCAGCGCTCGTAGGCAGAAGACTGAGCCATATGGGCCGGCAACGGGCCGTATTCTCCCTCCGAAGGAGAACGATGCATCAGCGCGGCCGGGTCCAGTTCTATCCTGCTCTCCTCCCAGTTGGGCGATGCGGGCGGCGGAGGTGGTTCCACTGCCCGTACAACCCGCTCCGCATGGCGCAGGCCGATTTTCTCATTGGTCAGGTAGACGGTCCCCATCGCCAGAAGGCGCGGGAGGTACAGCAGGCGGCGCTCCGTCACCAGCAGAGTCCGGCCGGTCCGCCGCTCGTACTTATGCAGCGCCCAGTCCAGGGTGACCGCCGCCGGGAGGAAGACCTGGGGGATGTCGGCGGAGAGGGTGGGCGGGGCGGAGGTCACGGCCGCCGAAACCGGTCGGGGGGCCGCGGGAGGGGAGACGACCTCCACCGCTGCGGAGGCCGCGCGGGGGGCGGCAACGGCGGAGACCGATACCGCCTCGGGGACGGTCATCCTCTGGACCAGTTGTCGGATCTGGGTGCGGGTCAGTGGCCCGCAGAGGTAGGACATCGCCCAGCGGGTGTGGAGGAAGAGGGATTTCTCCGCCCGGACGTCGTGGAACAGGAAGACGCGCGGCCGAAGGGCGCTGATCGCCCGGCTCAATTCCGCCCGATCCAGGCCGGCCCCGGCGGTCGCCGCCGCGCCCTCCAGACCCTCCAGCACCCGCTCCTTATCCCGCTCCGTGCGCAACAGGCCCACCGCCCACGTCCCGGCGTTGGTCAGCCCTTTGTAGTCCAGGTCGGCCGGATTCTGGGTCGCCAGCATCACTCCCAGGCCGACCGCTCGCCCTTGCTTGATCAACGACATCAGCGGTCGCTTCGTCGGCGGGTTGGCGGGATAGGGCGGGAAGAAACCGAAAACCTCGTCAAAATAGAGGACAGCCCGGAGGTCAGACGTGCCCGACTGGGCGAACATCCAGTCCCGTACCGCTTCCAGAAGGAGGGTGATGAAGAAAAAGCGCTCGGCGTCGTTCAGATGCGCCAGATAAAATACGGAGGCCCGGGGGCGGCCGTCGGGCGTGCGCAGCAGGTGGGCCACATCCAGCGCTACTCCCTCCCGCCAGTTCTCAAAACCCGGCGCAGCCAGGACGCCGTTCAGCGCCCGCGCCAGGGCAAACCGTTCCTTCTGCGGGAAGAAACTCTCCAGTTCAAAGACGCCGACCTGCCGGATGGGCGGGTCCTGGACCATCCGGATCAGGGCGGGAAGGTCCAGTTCCTGATCGCTCCGCCAGACATGCTCCACCAGTTGGGAGAGGAAGATGTGCTCCGGGCTCTGCAGCAGTTCCCCCTCCCGGCCGATCAGGCCCAGGAGGGCCGAAACCAGACCTCCGATCCGCTCCCTCAGCACTTCGCTCTCCGTCTTCCAGTCCAGGTCGGGGCGCTGGAAGCGGTGGAGGATATTGACGGGGACGCCTGCGCCGGAGCCGGGGGTGTAGAGGACGAATTCCGCCCGTTCCCGCAGGCGGGCGATCCGCTCCGGCCCGATCCCCCACTGGGCCAGTCCCTCCCGCCAGCGGCGGGCCTCGGCGGCTGCCACTTCCTCCACCGACCGCCCCTCCCGGCGGGCCGCCTCCGCGTCCACCCACGGGGCGAACTCTTCCGGGGAGAGTCCAGGGAAAGTGAGGAGCAGGTTGGTCAGGTCGCCTTTGGGGTCCACCGCTATGATGGGGATTCCTGCCAGCAGCGCCTCCTCCAGCAACACAATCCCCAGGCCTGTCTTGCCGGAGCCGGTCATTCCCAGGATGATGGCGTGCGTGGTGAGGTGGCGCGAGGGATAGAAGACCGGCCGGTCGGTGACCGTGCCGGTGGATGGATCGTACTCCCGTCCCAGATACAGACCCTCCATAGATACCTCCTACGTTCTACGTTTTACTCTTTACGCTTCACGCCCCTACCTCGCTGGGTTGAAGTAGTTGTACGTCGCCGTGGCGATACGGGTGACAAGGGGGTTGGAGACATCCCATTCCAGCCACTGGGGACGGTACAGGAAGACCACGAGGACGAAATCGCCGTTGGGGCTGAAAACGATGGCCGCGTCGGCGTGGGTATCCCCGGCCCAGCCGTGCTTGCGGGCGAACCGGGTCCCCGACGGCAACCCGGCCTCAATCATACTCCCCGTCCGGTCCCCAGCCATCATCTCCAGCATCTGCTGGCACTTCTCCGGCGTGAACGCGCCCGGGTAGGCGACCATCAGCGCGCCGCCGCCGTGGGCACACTGGTAGATCATCTCCAGCATCAGCCCGACCTCCCGCGCCGTCGTCTGCATATACGGGTCGGGGTTGGTGTTCAGGTCGGTGCGGGAGTTCGCCGGGGTGATGATGGCTGGCGGGGGTGTCGTCTCGTCATACGGCGCGGCCATAAAGGTGTTGACCAGTCCCAGATACCGCATAGACGCCGTCAGGTTCTCCACCCCCTGATATGCGTCGCCCCCGCCGATGATGCCCCGCAGGAGCAGGTTGGCGGTGAAGTTCCCGCTCAGGGTCATCGTCTCCGTGAGCAGTTTCGTCTGATCAACGTCCGGGGGCTGGTCCAGGGCCCGGTAGGTCTCTATCATCACGGCAATTTTCAGGACACTCAGCCCAGCGTAGGCGACGTCCGGGTTGATCTCCAGTTCCTCGCCGGTTTGCAGGTCTTTGATAAACACGCTGGGGATGCCGTCAAAGTCATCCAGCAGGGCCTGCAGCATCTCCTCCAGATGGCGCATCTGGAGGGGCGGCGCCTCCCCGACCCGGACGACCAGTTCGGTCTGACGGCTCACGACCGACTTCAGGGCCGCCTCCACTCGCGCGCGGGACGCCTCCCGGTCCAGTTCGTAGCCGGCGCGCCCGGCGCGGAAGGTGAGCACTTCGGGCAGGGGGACGGGCTCCTGAGGGGGACGGTCGTACTGCTGGGCGAGGCGCGCCAGGAAACCGTCCAGCCGCTCCGGCGCATACTGGACGACCGGAGTCACCTCTATGGTCGGGGACGGGCGGCGCAGCAAATAGGCCAGAAACCCGTTCAGGTTGTTCCGGCTCTGCCGGACGGCCTCCAGCGCCTGGCGCGTCTGCTCCGGGTCAAACCGGAAGGCGACGCTCTCCGGGGCCAGCACGATGGATTGCTCCTGGTAAGTCAGTTGGACGGGTTGCGCGTAGGCGCCCTCCAGCGCCGCGATTACCTGTTCTGTCGTCATGCCGCTGGCGTCCATCCCGGCGACCACGACGTTATCCGGCAGCGTTCGCAGGTCGGCCCGGAATTGGGTCCACTGCCAGACCAGAAAGGCCAGCAGAACCCCGATCAGAATGACAGCGATGAGTGTCCAGTTCCCCCCACGACGGCGTCGCACGTTGTGACCTCCGAATATTTTGCCACGGATTACACGGATTACACGGAAAAAATCTGTGTAATCCGTGCAATCCGTG
>Ga0116210_1001211_pt1 | contig 20268 bp, 18 predicted proteins | sample TshhotsprinmetaG_FD_94483 | JGI IMG/M metagenome (GOLD analysis project Ga0116210, IMG submission 94483) | Hot spring microbial communities from South Africa to study Microbial Dark Matter (Phase II) - Tshipise hot spring metaG | ecosystem: Environmental > Aquatic > Thermal springs > Hot... | reverse complement strand
TGGTGGTCGCGACGCCCCGCAGGGTGGGCAGGTCCGTCGTCAAACTGAGGCGGGGCGGGAGTTTGGCGGCGATGGTCAGTTCCAGCGGGAATTGCGCCGATACGCCGTTCCCGCGGGCGACCACGGTCCAGCGGTACGTGTCCCCGGCGACGTCATCCGGCACCTCCACCCGTAAGGTGACAGAAGTGTCTTTCTCCGGCTCCACGTAGACGGCGCGCACGACGTTACCGCCGCCGCGGAAGGTAGCTTCCCATCCTTCGGGAAGCCCCTGCACGTCCAGGTAGACCGTTTGGGGGGTGGAGGCGGTCAACCGCAAGGTAAGGTTGAAGGTGACCGTCTCTCCCCGTTCGGCGACCCGGGCCGGGTAGTCGGAGAAGAGGAGCAGGCCGTTCTGCCCCTCCTGGGCGCGGGCCATTCCGGGCCCGGCGATGGTGAGGGCGAGGACCAGCAATAAAATAACCGCCCAGTTTCGTCGCATCATTCACCTCCTGAAGAAAGGTTTGATGTTCTGCACGAACGAACCAAGCGGCAATATTTCAGTTTTAGTTGTCTGCAGCGGGGATGTATTATATCACGTTCGTTCTATAAGTCAACCCCACCGGCGCCGCTGAGCGCATTTCTAACGCGGATTTAACGTAACTACCTACCATGCCGCCGGAGCGGCAATTGTTGCACATTGAAAAATGAATCGGACAACTGGCTATCTGACAGTTTTCCAATAGGACGCGGATGGACGCGGACAAGCAGTGTGGCTCATGTTCAAAAGCAGTGCACTTTCTCAAGGACACCTTCACCCCTCCCCCTTGCCCCCTCCCCATTGCGGCGTTCGCCGCACGGGGAGGAAAGGGCAAGGACAAGTCTTGCCCTTACAGGGGTTTCAGGGCGGGCGGCCTTCGGCCGCCCGCCCTGAAACCCCTCTTTTCCCCCTTCTCCCCCGCTTGCGGGGGAGAAGGGGGCCAGGGGGATGAGGGGGCGCTAATATCCGCCAACAGGTGATTCCTGCTATCGCTGGAATAATTTGTCCATTTACAAAACGGTCGGTAGTCACTTCGGTGAGTAGTGATTTTGGGCAAATGCCCCCTCACCCCCCTTGCCCCCCTCTCCCCCTTGCCCTGACGGGCGGGGGAGAGGGGGGACAGAGAGGGGTTTTGCGGGGCGGCGGCGAAGCCGCCGCCCCGCAAAACCCCTTTTTTTCTCCCCCCTCCCCGTGGGGTTGTAGGGGCAGACGATCCGTCCGCCCTCGACGGGGAGGGGGTAAGGGGGAGGGGCAAATGAAACCGGCATAGAACTGGACGGATTAATTTATCACTACCTCTCGGAGTGACCACCAAAACGGTCAGGCTGAGCCCCAAAAGGGCGTTTTTGAACTTTTGCAAATTAATCGGATAATAGGGGGCATATAGCGATTGCCGTTCCTCTTTTGCCGTCAGGTTGAAACCTGCGGCTTTGGGGCGCTGTGTGCCGACCGTCCCCCTGCGGGGACGGTGAAAACAGTTACGAGGGTTGGGAGGCAGGGAAAGCAGAAACAGGAGTCGGTGGGCGGCGGCGAAGCCGCCGCCCACCGACCGCTCCCCATGCAGCAAAGCCTCTATCGGGGCATAAAATCGGGGTAGTCCACTCCGCCGGATGCCAGATACTGCTCAATCAGGCCCGGCAACTGGGCGGGGATGTCTCCGGACCCGACCAGCACCTTATCGCTGATGAACAGCATCGGCACCCCGCGCCAGTTATCCGGCACCCGGTAGTCATCCATCGCCTTCAGCCACAACTGGTAGTTGCTGGGGTCGGAAACTTCCAGCATGCGGATTTTCAACTGGTCCCCGTACTGCTTCTGCAACGGCGGGAGGGTCTGCTCTATCACGTAGTGGCAATGGGGGCAGGTATCCGCGTAGAACAGAACTGCGCGCACGACGGGCTTCTCCTTTGGGGTTGCGGTCCCGCCGGAGCAGCCCGCCATAGTGAGTACGAAGAGAACAGCCAGTACACCAATCCCCAATGCACCATACCCAATCCCCAATTCCTGATTCCCCGTCTCTGCTGCATCTATCCTCCCGCTATTCCGAAGACTCCTGCCGGAGACTCCCCAGCAGACTGGTGAACTCCAGGGGGAAAATGAACTTGGTCGCCGGACTCTCGCCCAGCCGCCGCAGCGTCTCCATGTACTGGAGTGTCATCGTGTTGGGGTCCAGTACCCGGGCGACCTCAAAGATGTACCGCAGCGCCATCGCGTACCCTTCGGCGCGCAGGGCCTGGGCGGCCTGCTCTCCCTCGGCGCGCAGGATGGACGCCTGCTTTTCTCCCTCGGCGCGCAGAATGGCGGCTTGCTTCTCCCCCTCGGCGACCTTGATCGCCGCCTCCCGCTGACCGTCGGCCTCGGTGACCATGGCCCGGCGGTTCCGCTCCGCCGACATCTGGCGGTTCATCGCCGCCTGAATCTCTTTGGGCGGCTCAATCTCCCGGATTTCCACGCTGGTCACTTTGACACCCCAGCGCTCCGTCACTTCGTCCAGTTTGACCCGCAGGACCTGGTTGATGTGCTCCCGTTGGGCCAGGACGTCGTCCAGCATGATGTCGCCGATGACGGCGCGCAGGGTGGTGGTGGCGATGCCGATGGACGCCCGCCGGAAGTCTCTCACTTGAATGACGCTCGCCTCCGGGGCCACAACCTTCCAGTATATGAGGAAGTCCACGCCGATGGGGGCATTGTCTTTCGTGATACTGGTCTGGTGGGGGATTTCCATAAACTGCTCCCGCAGGTCCACCAGCACCGCCCGGTCAATCAGCGGGACCAGGAGGACGATTCCCGGCCCTTTGGTGCCGATGCAGCGTCCCAGCCGGAAGACGACCAGCCGCTCGTACTCCCGTACGACGCGAATTATGGAGAGGAGGAGGATCAGGAAGATAAAGGCGACGAAAAAGAAGAAAAAAATCAACAGAATTTCCATGGGAGACCTCCTTTTGTAGGGTTTGTTGAATCTCCAAATAGGGTACCAACGCCACTCCACTGCGCTCCGTGGCTCACTACGAACAGGTGCAATGCCGTTTGTAGTGCGCTACGAAGCGAAGCGGAGTAGCGCAGAAACGCCGCTTAGCTCAGTTCAGGGAATCAATCCGCCTGTTCCTGCTGTTCCGATGGGGGATGGAGCGGAGCCACCCGCACGCGCAGCCCGTCCACAGCGATGACCCGGATCGGGGTGCCGGCGGGAATAGGGTCATCGGAGATCGCCGTCCACAGTTCGCTGCGCACCTGGACGGTGCCAATCGGGGCGATAGGGGTGGTGGCAACTCCCTCGGCGCCGACAACCGTCCCCACGCCGGTTTTGGCCGCGGTCTTCTGGGCGCACAGCGCTGCCCGAAAGGCCCATCCGAAGAGCCCCGCCGAGATGGCCGCAGCGCCGATGACCGCCCACGGAGAAACCGCGACCCCTTGCCCCGGTCGGAAGAGCAGGAGGGAGCCGATGATCAGGCCGATAACTGCGGCCACGGTCAGCCCGCCGCTCTGCACCTTCAGGTCCACGAGGAACAGGGCGCTGGAAACCAGCAGGAGGCCCAATCCGATGAAGTTGACCGGCAGACGGGCCAGCCCTATGGCCGCCAGGAGCAGGCAGATCACTGCCGCCGCTTCGGGAAAGCCCGTGCCGGGGAGCGTCCACGCGGCCGCCAGTGCCCACAGTCCCAGAAGCAGGAAAATGTAGGCGACGTTCGGATTGGTCAGGAATTCCTGCAGGGTCACAATCCAATCTCCGCTCATCGGCCCCTCCTCACGGTCGCACGACCATCCGCAGGGCGTTGCAGGCCGGGCAGACGCCGCCCGGCCGGATGATGGCGAAGCCGTCCTGCGGGTCATCAAAATAGCGCATAAAGTCTATATTCCAGATGATAATGGCCCGCACCAGGCCGCTCTCCCGCGCCAGTTGCACCGCCTCGGCCAACCACGCGGCCTGCTGGGCATCGGTCGTCTCCCGGGCCCAGAAAAGATGGTCGGGGAAGGGAGGAACACCCTCCTGCGAGGCGTACCCCAGTTCGGTGTAGAAGAGTTGCTTGCTGCCGCCGAAGATGTTGTAGTAGAGTTGCATCTGGGGCAGGAAGTACCAGGAATGGTGATGGCGTCCGTCGTCGGCGGGATGACCACTGACGGCCGATGGGGATGTGGCACCGAAGTTGTAGTGGACGCCCAGATAGTCCATGCATTCGGCGCCGCCCGCGGCATAGACCCGCTGCAGGAAGATGCGGTCGTCGCAGCCATTGGGAGTGCATTCGTCAAAAGCGCCTGTGGGCGCTGGCGCCGCGGCGATGACTAAGGTATTCGGGTTGGCCTTTTTAACGGCATCGTAGGACATGCACAGGAGGCGCGTGTACGCTTCCGGACTAATATACCCCGGCTGCCACTCCCTGTCAATATTGGGTTCGTTCCAGACCTCAATGGCATCGGCGCCGAGGGCGGCCATACGCGCCAGCCAGCGGGCGTAGTTTTCCTCAAATCCTTGCTGGGCGACCATCCCCGCCGGACCCACCGTGCCCAGGAGTATCTTGAATCCCCGTCGGTGGGCCGCGCCGATCAGGGGGGCGGCCTCTTGCGGGTAGCGGGCCTGCGCTTTCACCCAGGTCATCCCGGCCGCGCGCATCTTGTCGGCATAAGGGAGGTCCAGATTCCAGACTTGTCCGCCGATCTCAAAAGTCCCCCCACGGACCATCGGCGTGGCGGAGGTGCCTTCGGCGAGGGCGGCAAAGGCGTCCGGCAGCGCGCCAAATACGGCCCGGACTTTCTCCGGGGGGTAGACTTCCAGCATACATTCCCACCAGTCCTTCCTCTCCGTTTTCTGGAGATGCCACCAGTTGATGTCGGGCCAGAAGTAGCGCCAGCGGTAGAGGGCCGGTGATCGCTCCCAACCGTAATCTGCCGCCAGGGTCGTCAGGTCCACAAAGTAGCCGGAGGGGACTTTTTCCATCGGACGGCCCCCCTGGGCGGCCGCGCTGCTATCCGCCTCCCGGGCCTTCAGGTCCCACGGGGGCACTCGCAGGGGCTCCCCTAGGCTCCCGTCCTGACGGGCCGCCCGCAGGTACACCCGCCAGTAGGTCTCATTCCCCACATCTTCCCGTCCCAGGACAATCTGTGGCGGCGTCTCGTCATAAGGGCTCTGGTCCAGGTCCACCGCCCGACCGCAGAGGTGCCAGTTCAGGCGCTGTTCGGCGTTCTCCATCGGCTGCCAGGTCAGCGCCACCGACGAGAGGTAATCCCATCCCGCCTCCTCCCGTACCCGACGCCGCAGGGCCTGGAAACTATCATCCACCCGGTCGTTCAGCCGCAGCCATTCGTACTCCCCGCTGGCGTCGGGGAGGTAGACCAGGGAGACCAGCGTCTCGGTCGGCGATGAGGATTGGATGAACTCGGTGTAGAGGGGCGCCTCGCGCTCCGGTTCGGCCGCGCGGGCCCGGGCGATGGCGCGCACCGAGAGGGGGACCGTCCCCCAGACCGGCCGGGAGATCAGGCCGGGGTCGCTGTAGATTTCCTGGGAGAGGCCCCAGCCGTACAGGCTGGAGGCGATCAGGTAGGAGTACCCCGCGCGCCGGTAGACGGTGAGCAGACTCTGACCGTCGGGGGCCCAGGTGGGGGCGGAACCGGAACCGAAGAGGTCGGTGGAGGAGAGGCGGAGCATCGGCTGGGCCTGCGGGCCGCTGCGGGCGGTCCACTCCAGGGTGCTCACTTGAACGGTGGCGTATCCGGACCGGGAGATGGTGTAGGCCAGTTGCTTGCCGTCGGGCGACCACGCCGGATCGGATTCGTTGATGTCGGGGCTGTTGGTCACGTTGATCTCCGTCCCCGCCTGCTCCCCTTCCAGGACGTACAGGAAGATGTCCTGGTTCCCGTTCCGGTAGGAGACGAAGGCCACGGCCGAACCGTCGGGCGACCAGGCCGGACTGTAATCGGGGTTGGGGTCGGTGGTCAACCGCCGGACGTTGCCGCCCTCGGCGTCCATCACGTAGATATCCAGGTTGTCCTCCCGGTAGGACTCAAAGGCAATCTGGCGGCCGTCGGGGGACCATGTGGGGCCGGCATCAAAGCCGGGGTGACGGGTGAGGCGGATGAGGGCTCCGCCCTCCAGGTCCAGCAGGTAGATGTCCCAGTTGCTCCCGCGGCGGGAGGCGAAGGCCAGCAGTTGCCCGTCGGGCGACCAGGCCGGGTCGCGGTCCTCCGCCGGATCGCTGGTCAGGCGGACGATTTCGCGGGGGGCCTGGTTGATGGCGTAGATGTCGCTGTTGCCGTTGCGTCGGAGGGTGAAAGCAATGGCGCCACCGCTGCCGAAGGGGGTGGGGCTGGGGGCTGGGGTGGGGTTCGGCGGCGGCGTCGCCGTGACAACGACGGTCACCACCGGCGGGCGGGCATTAAGCGCCACCGTGGAGTGGTAGAGGGAGAACCCCAGCGCCGCCAGGACCAGACTGTTTGCCAGGACCAGCAGGATCAGCAGGCGGAGAGCGCGCGGGGAGAGCGTCACCGGAGCGGGTTGGGTGATAGGTCGGCCTTCGGGGGATCGTTGAAAGCGCTGCCGGATGGTTGCCCGAAATCGCTGCAGTCGGGATCGGGCTACCTGATTGGCATTGGTTGCATTATCCATTTATTTCGTTTGCCACGAAGGACATACAGGACGACACAAAGGACACAAAGAACATTTTTCTCTGTGTTTCTGGTCTGAAAATAAACTGCGGTTCGGCTCGTGGGTGGTCACTCCGATAGGTAGTGATAAACCTGATCGTCCAGTTCTATGCCGGTTTCATTTGCCCCTCCTCGTTGAGGGCGGACGGATTGTCCGCCCCTACGGCCCCACGGGGAGGGGGGAGAAAAATGGGGTTTTGCGGGGCGGCGGCGAAGCCGCCGCCCCGCAAAACCCCTCTCCATCCCCCCTCTCCCCCGCCCGCAGGGCAGGGGGAGAGGGGGGACCAAGGGGGGTGAGGGGGCATTTGCCCAAAATCACTACTCACCGGAGTGACTACGGCTCGTGGTATCCAGGACGCTATTTTCATGCTTTATGATGCCCTTGGGGGCATGTTAAACTGCGGTTTTTTTCGGATCACCACGAAGGGCGACACAAAGGGCACCAGGAATGCGGTTTTACAAAACCTCTTCCAGCAGTCGCCGCACCTGCTCCGGGCGGAGTTTCTCCAGCGGTCGCCGCACCAGTGGGCCGGCCTTGAACGTCGGTACCTGCTCCTCGTAGGACGGGCGGTCCTCTACCTGGTAGAAGACGCCGATGGGGATGCGGTCGCCCCACTCCAGCGCCCGCTCAAAGGCCGCCATCTTGTCGGTGACGTCGTAGTTCGGGTCGTCCTGGAGTTTGTAGACCCGCGGCCGGTAGAACTCGTAGGCGTAGGAGCGGTTGAAGGTGACGCAGGGCTGGAAGACGTCTATCAGCGCATAGCCCCGATGGCCCAGCGCCTGGACGATTACCTCGGTGAGATGGCTCAGGTCGCCGGACCAGGCGCGAGCGACGAAGGTCGCCCCCGCGGCCAGCGCCAGCGCGATGGGGTTGACCGGCAATTCAAAGGCGCCCCAGGGGGAGGTCTTGGTCTTCTGTCCCCGCTCGCTGGTGGGCGAATACTGGCCCTTCGTCAGGCCGTAGATGCGGTTATCCTGGATGATGTCCACCAGGCCGATGTTGCGCCGGGCGGCATGGAGCATGTGGCCCAGTCCCTCGGCGTAGGCGTCGCCGTCGCCGTGGGTGCAGATGACCCGCAGGCCGTGGTTCGCCAGCCGCACCCCCGTCGCCACGGGGACGGTTCGGCCGTGGAGGGTCATATAGCCGTTGGCGCGGGTGTAGTCGGGGAGTTTGCTCCCGCAGCCAATGCCGCTGACCAGCATCACTTGATGGGGCGCCAATCCCACCTTCGCCAGCGCCCGTTTCACCGCGTTCCAGATGGCAAAGTTCCCGCAACCGGTGCACCAGGTCGGCCGCACCGGACTGGCAAAGTCGTCTATGGTGACCATGGGGCCTCCTTGTAAAACGTAAAAACGTAAAGCGTAAAGCGTAAAACGTAATTTTTACGTTTTACGTTTTACTTTGTACGTTGTGCAAAATGTACTCCGGCGATAGGGGCCGTCCGTCCCATTTCAGGATGCGGCGGGAGACGGTGTGGCCCGTCGCCATGCGGAGCAGGTCGGCAAACTGACCGGAGTAGTTGTTCTCCACGGCGACCGTCTCCCCGACGAGCATCTCCTCCACCCCCTTCGGGACAGGCCAGATGTCCGTGAAGTGGAGCATCCGGGCGCGCCGGCCCTGAGCGTTCAGCCGGTCCACCGCCTCCCGCAGCGGGCCGTAGGTGGAGCCCCAGGCGATGAGAGTAAGGTCGGCATCTTCGGCGCCGTAGCGGGTCGGCAGGCGCATCTCGGCGCGGGCCGTCTCCAGTTTGCGCATGCGCTTCTCCTGCATCCGGCGGCGGTTCTCCGCGTCCTCTTCAATGTGACCGTACTCGTCGTGCTCGTCGCTGGAGGAGGCGTAGATGGCTTTCGGATGGCCGGGGATGGCCCGCGGGGAGATGCCGCTCTCGGTGAACCGGTGGCGCTTGTACTCCCCTTCCAGGGCGTCCAGTTCGGCGTCAGTCAGCGTCTCGCCCCGGTCAATGACGACGGCATCAAAGTCCAGGTCCTGGGGGGCGATGTCCCGGACCGCGTTCGCCAGGTAGTGGTCGGAGAGGACGAGGACGGGGGTCTGGTAGCGGTCGGCGAAATTGAAGGCGCGCCCTCCGGCTTCAAAGGATTGCTCCACGGTGCCCGGCGCCAGGATGATGCGGGGGAACTCGCCCTGGGAGGCGTGGAGGACGAAGAGGAGGTCGCCCTGCTCGGTGCGGGTCGCCAGGCCGGTGGAGGGGCCGGGCCGCTGGGCTTCGTAGACGACGACGGGGACTTCCGTCATCCCGGCCAGGCCCATGGCCTCCACCATCAGGGAGAAGCCCCCGCCGGAGGTGGGGGCCATCGCCCGCACTCCGGCGTATCCGGCGCCGATAGCCATGCAGAGCGCGGCGATCTCGTCCTCCACCTGGATGGTGACGGCGCCGTACTCTTCGGCGTGACCCGCCATCCACTCCAGAACGGGGCTGCCGGGGGTCATCGGATAGCCGGAGACGAACCGGCATCCGCCCGCCAGCGCGCCCATTGCAAAGGCCTGGTTGCCGTTGAGCAGGAGGCGCAGCGGGGCATTGGGGACGGCTTCCATCCGGAAAGGGAAGTCGGCCAGAAACGGGCGGGCGGCTTCCACTCCGGCCTGGATGACCCGCAGGTTGGCGTCCACCACCGCCTGCCCTTTGCGGGCGAAGTTATCGCGCGCTACGCCCTCTATGTAGGTCGGGTCAAAACCGATCAGGCCCGCGGCGACGGCGAAGATAAGGGTGTTGCGCATAATCGCGTTCCCGCCCTTCTCCTGCGCCAGTTGGGAGAGGGGAATGGAGAAGTACCCCACATCGGGCCGGCGGGGGATTTCGGGCAGGCCATCCTTTTCGTCGTAGACGACGGCGCCGCCGGGGACGACTGCGCCGATGTGCCGCCGCACCGTCTCCTGATCCAGGGCCAGGAGCAGGTGGACGGGCTCGGTGTGGGTGTAGAGAGGACGGCGGGCAATGCGGACGGAGAAGAAGTTGTGTCCGCCACGGATACGGGAATGGTAATCGGGGAGGCCGAAGACGTGGAGGCCGCCGCGGACGAGGGCTTTGGAGAAGCCCACGCCGCTGGACTCCAGCCCCATCCCGGCCTCGCCGCCGATACGGATGGTCAATTCCTCTGTGGGCTGCATCGTTTACCTCCTGGAAATCGGCCCTGCCTCCCGCGGGGGACGATGAGGGGAGAGGAGAAAAGGGAGGAAGGAGTCAGATTAAGTATACCAGACTCGTCTAAATTTGCAACAGGGTGTTTTACTACGAGGGCACGAAGATGCCGCGAAGAACACGAAGATTTTTATTTTTGTGCTCTTTGTGGTTCTCAAAGGAGATGGGTCGGGAGTTACTGAATCCGCACGACCACCCGCCCTCCCTTCCAGAGGCCTTCCAGATTGTAGTAGGCCCGCACCTGGGGGTCAAAGATGTGTACGACGACGGTGCCGTAGTCCATCAGAATCCAGCCGGACGACGGCTCCCCCTCCACATGCAGTGGGGATGCGTCCAGTTTTTTCTGGACCTCCTCCCGCACGCCGCTCTCCAGCGCCTGGAGTTGCCGGTCGCTGGTGCCGCTGCAGAGGACGAAGTAGTCGGCGAGGGTGGTCAGTTCATGGATGTCCAGAAGCAGAATGTCCTCCCCTTTTTTCTCTACGATGATGTCCACGATTTGTCGCGCCAGGTCTATGGGTTCCAGAGGGACCTCCTTCGTAAGGTGTAATGAGTAAAACGTAAAAACGTAAAAATTTATTCAGCCATACGACTGTTCCAGAAAAAACCGCTTATCGGGGATGTTCATATACCCCCTCACCTCCCTTGCCCTGACGGGCGGGAGAGAGGAGGGATAGAGAGGGATTTTGCGGGGCAGCGGCTTTGCCGCCGCCCCGCAAAACCCCATTTTTCTCCCCCCTCCCCGTGGGGCTGTAGGGGCGGACGATCCGTCCGCCCTCAACGGGGAGGGGGATCAGGGGGGAGGGGCATACGCGCACCATCGGGATGAAACGGCAAAACCCGTCAGAGCCAAAACGGCTGAATAGTTACAAAAATTTCAAGGTTTCCAGCGGATGTGGGCGATGGCCCAGAGCGCTCCGCCGGCAACGACCAGTGCCGCCAGGACAAAGGGATGAAGCCCGATGGGCTGTTCGGCCAGCCAGCCCGCTGTCGCCGTCCCCACGACAATGCCCAGGGAGAACATCGCCGTAAAGATGCCGGAAGCGACTCCTCGCGACGACGCGTCCGCCTCGTCGGCGATCAGTGCCGACATCGCCGGGAAGAGAAAGCCAAAACCGACCCCATAGAGAAACATTGTCCCCATCATCGGCCCCCATTGCCGAAGGACGGTCAGAATCAGCAAACTGGCGGCGATGAGCACCAGTCCCAGCACGATCACCGGCAACCGCCCCCTCCGGTCGGAGAGGTGGCTCAACGGAGAAGCCTGGAGCAGGATGGCCGCCAGAGCAAAGGCTCCAAAGAGCATCCCCACGCGCGCCGAGGAGAAACCCAGGTCTCTACCGATCAGCGGCAGCAGGACCAGCAGGGTGCCCAGGGCAAAGGTCCAGCAGAAGGCGGACGCGAAAGATACCCAGAGGCGCTGGCGGCGCAGGACCGCCCGTAACGGTGACCGATCCGAGGACTGGCGCGGGGCAAATTGCCCCCGGAACAGGGTCAGGACGACCAGGGCGACGGCAAACATCAGAACGGCCAGGCCGATGAAGACGGCATCGTACCCCCAGCGGTCCCGCACCAGACCACTGAGCGGGGGGCCCAGCAACCCGGCCGTCCCAAAGGCGATGCCGTAGAGGGCCATCGTGCGGCCGCGCTGGCGGGGGTCGGCCATGTCGCTGAGGGAGGCCAGCGAGGCGGGGGAAATCAGTGCCGCGCCGATCCCGTGCAGGATGCGTACCACGATCAGTTCGGCCGGGCCCCGTACGATGGAGTAGGCCAGCAACGACAATCCGGCCACCGAAAGACCCATCAGGAGGGGCGTTTTCCGCCCCACCCGGTCGGTCCAGAAACCTGCGCCGAGGTTGCCCAGCAGGTTGACCGCCGAATAGACCCCCACGATGATGCCAACGAGGCTCAACGAGGCCCCCAGTGAACGAGCATACGGGGACATCAACGGGAACAAGGCGTGGGTATCAAAGAATGCGGCAAAGGTTGCCAGGGATATAATGATGAAGTCAATCCGCATTCAGACCTCCTGCGTCCGTATCTGACATCAGTAAACCGCTCCCCCGCATCACCATCAGCCAGATGCGAGCCTTGGGGCCGTTCAGATTGGGCGAAAAGAGACAGCCCATCTCCTTCAGGGCGCGATGGCTTCCGGGATACCCGTAGGCGTCCCAGACCCGCCCGGAGGGGCAGCGGGAGGCGATGAGGACGGTCACACCATCGGCGATCGCGCGCTCTATGACGGGCAACCACCAGGGAGGAATTCGCCCACCGCCCAGAGCCTCCAGCACCACCCCGCGGGCGCCCCGCGCCAGAGCGTCCTCCAGCGGTTCGGCCCCCATCCCCACCGCCAGTTTAATCAGCATCACTCGCTCCTCCAGCCGCGGGCAGGGGACCACTTCCCGCTCCAGATGGAAGGGAATGTGGACCCGATCCCCTTCCACCCGCCCCAGAGGCCCCCAGCCGGGGGACTGGAACGTGGCAGGGGAGAGGGTGTCCATCTTGGTGACGAAGCGCGCGGCGTGGATTTCGTCGTTGAAGACGACTAACGCCCCCAGCCCGCGCGCCTCGGATGAGGCCGCTACCCGCACCGCTGCCCAGAGGTTCGCCGGGCCGTCGGCGCCCACGTCCGAGGCGGTGCGCATCGCGCCCGTCAGCACCATCGGGGTGTCGCCGGAGACCGTCAGGTCCAGCAGATAGGCCGTCTCCTCCAGGGTGTCGGTCCCGTGGGTGACCACGATGCCGTCCACGAAGGGGTCGGCCGCCCAGTGTTCTGCCCGTTCCCGAATGTGCCAGAGGTGCTCCAGGGTGAAGTGGGAACTGGGCAGGTTGCAGACTTCCTCCACCACCAACTCCGGCGCACCGGGCGGGAGGACGGCGGTCAGGTCGGCGGCGGTGAGGGCAGGGATGGCCCCCCCGGCCTGGGGGTCGTGCCGCATCGCCACCGTCCCGCCGGTGGTCAGAACGACAACGCGCTTACCGGTCATCTTTGCTCCGGGATCTGGATTTTCGCCTGCCCCTACAGCCGCACGGGGAGGGGAAGAAGAGTTGGGATTTGCGGACGGCGGCGAAGCCGCCTCAAAAACCCACGCCTCCCCCTTTCGGCGAATTGCTGCGCAAGCCCAATTGAGCGAACCGCAGGCGCTTGCGTTTTACTTTTTATGCTTTACTTTTCACTTCCAGATGCGCCGTATCGTTCAGGCACACCAGGCGAGGACGGCTCAGGTCGGGAACGTTCGGCAGAGGCTCAAACGCGAGAACGGTCAGCGAAGCGGGCGACACCAATAGCCGACGGAACAGGTCCAGCGGCAGCCCGATGTAGTGCGCCACCGCCAGCCGGATCGGGTCGGCGTGGGAGACGACGGCGACCGTCTGCCCCCGATGGGCAGCGCGAATCTCCTCCAGCACGGCGACCACCCGGACCTGGACGTTCCACGATCGCTCTCCACCGGGATAAGGGACCATAGAGGGGAGGATTTGCAGGGGAAGCCAGTGCGGGTGTTCCCGAATCCGGACGTTCAGTTCACCGCTCCACTCCCCACAGTCCACTTCGTTCAGACCGGGATGGATGCGCACCTCCAGGCCGTGGTGCTCGGCAATGAGCCGGGCTGTCTCCAGAGTTCGCTCCATCGGGCTGGAGTAGACCGCTGCCAGTTCGGTCCGGGCCAGCCGCCTCGCCAGCGCCTCCGCCTCTGCCCGCCCCTCTTCGTTGAGATGGATGCCGGGCATCCGGCCCCCCATCCGGTGCTCTTTCAGCAGATTATTGCTGGCATGCCGGATCAGCAGCAGCGTCGTGGTCATGGTGCCCCCTGAAGCCCCGGCTCGTACGCCGTGATCTTCGCCCGCCAGGTCTCGGGAATGGGAGTGGACCGGCGAGCGGCGTAATCGTAGCAGACCTGGACCGTGCGCGCAGTGGCGGCGAGCCGACCGTCTTCCCCCTCCATCCGGTACTCAAAGACGAAACTGGAATTGCGCATCTCGCTCACCCGCACCCAGATGGTCACCTGTTCCCCCAGATAGAGCGGGGCATGGTAGGTACAGGTCGCCTCGGCCAGGATGATGCCGACCTCCTCCGGGTTGCGGAAAGAAGCCAGCCCCAGTTCCCGCAGGTAGTGCGTGCGGGCATGCTCCAGATAGGTGAAGTAGACGGCGTTGTTGACGTGCCCCAGCGCGTCCAGGTCGCGCCAGCGGACTTCCAGGGTGGTGGAGAAGCGGAATTTGGGATCTGTCATACACCTTTCCTGCAAAGAGTGTCAAAAGATTTCTTTAAACCACCAGGAACACAATGGACACAAGTTAAAAAACTTTGTTGATTCTCACAAAGTCCTATCACCCGGTCTTTAACAGAGTCTCATAAAGTCATACCCATCCCTTGCCCTGGTGGGAGTCCGAGCGTTCGTCCCGAGTCTTCTTTGTTGCCAGGGATTCCCTTTATCCCCCTCACCCCCCCTGCCCCCCTCTCCCCCTTGCCCTGCGGGCGGGGGAGAGGGGGGAAGAGAGGGGTTTTTGGGGCGGCGGCGAAGCCGCCGCCCCAAAAACCCCATTTCCATCCCCCTCCCCGTGCGTCTGTAGGAGCGGACGGATCGTCTGCCCTCAATGGGGAGGGGGGTAGGGGGGAGGGGAAATGTCAATCCTCCAGAAGATCGCATCCTTCCGGAATCACAAGCCGGATTCACCCCATAGGGCTGGTATGACTTTTTGAGACTTTGCCAAAAGATCGTGATACGACTTTACGAGATTCAACAACTTTGTGCTCTTTGCGAAATCCTTCGGGTCCTTTGTGGTTTTTTTAACCTACGGGATGGTGTGGAAACGGACCTCGTCGGTCTCCAGATTGAGGACGCAGATAGAGCGGGGTTCCAGCCGTACCCCGCCCAGCGCGCCGGGGTTGATTACCTGTACCCTCCCCTTATGGGAGTGGGCCCGGCGATGGGTGTGACCGTGGATGACGTACTCGTACGTTCCGGAGTCTATGAGGTGCCGCAGGAGGGCACCGTCGTCGCCGTGGAGGAGCGCGATGGAGCGACCGTCCAGGGTGAATTGATGCAGGCGGGCCAGGCGTCCCCCCTGCAGATTATCCACTGCCAGTCCCAAGGCGGGCATCCGGTCCATATTCCCCAGCGCGAAGTAGACGGTGAACTCCGCCAGCGCCTCCACCACGGCCGGCCCGCAGACGTCGCCGCAGTGGAGCAGGACGGTGACCCCCTCGGCGGTGAAGAGGTCATACGCCTTGCGGACGTTTTCCAGGTGGTCGTGGGTGTCGGAGAGGATGCCGACTTTCATAGACGGGAAAGATGATAGCAGAAATCCGGCAAGTTGACAAGTGTTGGAACAGAGGTGGGATTTGCTGCACAAGCCCCCTCCGGGGAGAAACTTGCAGAAATGGGAAATGCGAGTATAATAGAAGCAATCCCTTCCCGGAATTGTCATCTGCTCCCAACCCGTGCCACCCCACGAGGAATCATATACCCAGGAAGGACGCCGATTGCTCTTCCCCCTTCTCCGGAGTTCACAGTGCCGGGAAAGCCCTCTATAAAAATCCGCTACGGAGGAAAATATGAAAACAGTATTTGTCAACATTGAACGGTGTGTCGGCTGTAAGCAGTGTGAGTTCGCCTGCGCCGTCGCCCACTCCCGCTCAAAAGACCCCGTCCAGGCCCTCTACGAAGACCCCCTGCCCCGAAAGCGTATTCACGTGGAACCCGGACCCGTATTCAGCACCGCTTTCCCCAATAAATGCCGCCATTGCGATCCCGCCCCCTGTATGCAGGTCTGCCCGACGGCAGCCATCTACCGGGATAGGGAACAGGACCTGGTGCTCATTCAGCCCGCCAAATGCATCGCCTGCGCAATGTGCGCGATGGTCTGCCCCTTTGACGTCCTCACCTATTACCCGCTGGGCAACGGAGGGCCAGCCCGCGTGGTAGCGGTCAAATGCGACGGATGCGCGGAGCGCGTGAGGAAAGGACTCGTCCCCGCCTGCGTGGAAACCTGCAAGGTTGGCGCTCTTCTCTACGGCGACATCAATGAACTGGTCCAGGCAGGCCGGTTGCGGGAAGCCACCGCAGTGCTGGTCGCCGCGACCGCTGTTGCTCCTCCCCCCTCCCCTGTCCCGCAGCCCGTCGCCCTCTGGCGGTCCGGAGGCACAGCGATCAGCAAACTCCGCTCCGTTCAGGAGAGATAAACCGTCTCTGCCCCCGCTTGAACGTACATTCCCAATCTCCGAAACGTGTTTCCCTCTCCCGGAGTGAACTCCGGGTATCCGGAAGAGCACCTTTCAAACCAATCTCTGGAGGAGGATACAGCCATGAATGGCCGATTCCGTCAATGGACAATTCAGGAAGATGCGGCAAAGATGCTGGAGTACGCTGCGGAGCAGCGTATAGAGACGGTCTGGGACCGTCTGGCCAAGCAACAGCCCCTCTGCGGCTACTGCGAAATGGGCCTCAGTTGCCGCAACTGTACGATGGGCCCGTGCCGTATAGACCCGTTCGGCGAGGGGCCGCAGAAGGGAGTGTGCGGCGCGGATGCGGATGTGATCGTCGCCCGGAACCTGGGGCGGATGATCGCCGCCGGCGCTTCTTCCCACAGCGACCACGGGCGGGACATTCTGGAGACCTTTCACGCCCTGGCCCAGGGTAAGACCACCGGTTATCAGATCACCGATGAGGCGAAATTGTTCCGATTGGCCGCCGAACTGGGTGTCCCCACCGACGGGCGACCGATCAACGAAATCGCCCTGGACCTGGCAGAAGCGCTGCTGGAGGATTTCGGTTCCCGAAAGGAGCAGTTGGGTTTCCTGGGCCGGGTCCCCGAGGTGAGGAGGAATTTGTGGAAAAAACTGGGCATTACCCCCCGCGGGATTGACCGGGAAAACGTGGAGATGCTCCACCGCACCCATATGGGAGTGGACAACGATTATGTGAACATTCTTCTCCACGGCCTGCGCACCGGTCTGTCCGACGGCTGGGGCGGCTCCTTGATCGCCACCGAACTCTCCGATGTGCTGTTCGGCACCCCCACCCCGAAGATGTCTCAGATCAACCTGGGGGCTCTGAAGGCCGACCACGTGAACATCGCCCTGCACGGACATAATCCGATGCTCTCCAGCGTCATCGTCCAGGCTGCTCAGGACCCGGAGATGGTCGCCCTGGCCCGGGAGAAGGGCGCCGCAGGCATCAACCTGGTCGGCCTCTGCTGCACGGGCAACGAGATTCTGATGCGGCGCGGCGTCCCGATGGCTGGGAACCACCTGATGCAGGAACTGGTGATTATGACCGGTGTCCTGGACGCGATGGTGGTGGACTACCAGTGCATTATGCCCGCCGTGGTGGATATCGCCCGCTGTTTCCACACCCGTATTATCACCACTTTTGACAAGGCGAAATTCCCCGGGGCCGCCCACATTTCCTTTGAGGCCAACCGCGCTTATGAGACGGGCAAGGAGATCGTGCGCCAGGCGATAGAGGCCTTCTCCCTGCGCGATCCGAAAGCGGCCCGTATCCCGGTAGAACCGATGGCGATGATGACCGGCTTCTCGGTGGAGGCGATCCTCCAGGCCCTCGGCGGAACGCCCGAACCGCTGGTCGCGGCCATCAAAGACGGGGCCATCCGGGGTGCGGCGGGCGTCATCGGATGCAACAACCCCAAGATCCCCCAGGACTACGGCCATATCGTCCTCTGCCGCCGACTGATTGAAAACGACATCCTGGTGGTCGTGACCGGCTGCTCCACGGTGGCCAACGCCAAGGCCGGACATATGGTCCCCGAAGCGGCCGACCTGGCCGGGCCCGGGCTGCGCAGCGTCTGCAAGGCGCTGGGGATCCCGCCCATTCTGCATATGGGCTCCTGCGTGGATAACAGCCGCATTCTGGTCCTGGCGGCCGCCCTGGCCAACTATCTGGGCGTGGATATAGACCAGTTGCCCCTGGCAGGTGCGGCGCCGGAGTGGTATTCGGAGAAGGCGGTCGCCATCGGGGCCTATGTGGTCGCCTCGGGCATCTTCGCCGTTCTGGGAGTGCATCCGCCCATTTTCGGCAGCAAGAACGTGGTCCAACTGCTGGCCAGCGACCTGGAGCAGGTGGTCGGGGCGAAATTCGCCGTGGAGCCGGATCCGGAGCGGGCCGCCGGGTTGATCCGCCGCCACATTGAGAGCAAGCGGAAAGGGCTGGGGCTCCCCTTCGTAGAGCCGGAGAGCATTCCAATGCCCTGACAGGAACAGGGCGGCGGGCCAGGTCCCCTGGCCCGTCGCCCGCGCAAGCAAGGGGGTCAGACCGATGAGCATTCTCATTATCGGCGCAGGACCTGCGGGGCTCACGGTGGCGGAAACGGTCCGCCGCTACGATCCGAACGTCCCCATTACAATGATTTCTGCGGAGCCGTTCCCGCCCTATTCCCCTCCCGCCCTGGCGGATTACTTCCTCTCGGGCCGGGAGGAAACCATCTTCTGGAAAGGGACGGACATCTGCGACCGCCTCGGGGTCCACTACCTCCCCGGAAAGACCGTTCGCTCCGTCCAACCTCGGGAAAAAACCGTCTATCTGGACGACGGCACCTCGCTTTCCTATAACCGACTGGTCCTTGCCGCAGGTGCCCGGCTGTATGCCCCCGTAGAGGGGTACGATATGCCCGGCGTGTACAATTTCAAGTCCCTCTCCGCGACTCATGAACTGCACCGAAGCATTCAGGAGGGAGCCAGGACGGCGCTGATCGTCGGGGCGGGGTTCATCGGGGTAGAGATCGCCATCCTGCTTTGCAAACTGGGCCTCTCGGTGACGATGCTGGTGCGCTCACGGGTCCTGCGCTCTATGTTGGACCCGGAAACGTCTGAACTGGTCCTGGGGAGATTGCAGGAGCAGGGGATAAACGTACGGATCGGTCCGGAATTTGACGCGGTCGCCTTCGTCGGAGATGGAAGAGCGCGCGGGGTACGGGTCCGGTCCGGCGAGGTCGTTGAAGCGGACCTTCTCATCGCAGCGACGGGGGTCAAGCCCAACGTGGAGTTCCTGGAGGGCTCCGGGGTCGCGGTCAGTTGGGGGGTTCTGGTAGACGAGTACCAGCGGACCAACGTTCCGGACGTCTTTGCCGCAGGGGACATCGCGGAGACGATAGATCGCCAGACCGGAGAACGGTACGTCCACGCCATTTTCCCCAACGCCGTGGCGCAAGGACAGGTGGTCGCCTACAATCTCCTGGGGTTCCCCACTGCCTATGAGGGGGCGGAGCGGATGAACAGCCTCGCCCATCTGGGTCTGCCGCTGATCGCGGTGGGAGAGATGGAGGGAGATGAGGAGATCCGGTGGAGGGCGGACCAGAGGCTGCGGAAAATCTTTCTGCGTAATGGGCAAATCGTGGGCTTCCGCCTCTTCAATGACCTCAGAGCGGCGGGGGTGTACCGTTCGCTGATGCTGAGCGGAAAAGACGTCCGCCCCTTCCGGGACCGCCTGACCACGACGGACCTGGGGATCGCCGATGTTGTCGTACCGGCCGTAGTTGGCGGATAAGGACGGCCGGCACCAGCCCGCGCCTGACTGAGCAAATCCATACCTGCTCAGGCGTTGAGCCGCAATAAAAACCGCGCCTGGAAGGCACCTCGTGCCCTTTCAGGCGCGGTTTCAATGGGTGGCGGTAGATTGCAGGGGGCGCCGACGCCCCCCATCGTTACCTCATAGAGACCTGCACCGGTCCCCTGACGTTGTCGTTCTCGTTCGTCTCCCCCACCGTCTCCGCCAGATCGTAGGGCCAACTATCCACCACAGCGTAGAGGATGTGCGGGTTCGGCGTGGCGGCGAAGTACCCGCGCCAGAAGGTGTACCTCGCTTCCCCCTGATCAGAGCGGAGAACGCGGGCCTCTCCCGGTGCCAGTCCCACTACCCGCCAGGCAACCCCCTCTGAACAGACGTCGTTCCAGGGGATGCCCGGCGCCGGAGGACGGCTGGGATCCAGGTAGAGGTCCACCCAGAACGTCCCCGCCGGGGCCGAACCGACGTTACGAACCGTCACGCTGACGATGACCGTCTCCCCGGGAGCGGGATTGGTCGGGCTCCAGGAGATGCTCTCTACCACCAGGTTCGGCCCGTGGTTGCGCATTACCAGCGGCAGGTAGACGTAATGCGTCGGGATGGGCACCAGCGTGATCGTCGCCGTGGCGGAGCGGCCGTCGGCCGTAGCGGTGATCGTCGCCGTCCCGGTCACCGTTCCCGCCGTGAAGGTTGCCAGGGCGATGCCGCCCGTGGTGGAGGCCGGGTTCGGCGCGATTGTCCCCAGCGCCGGAGCCAGTGTGAAGGTCACGGGAGTGCCATTCGCCACCGGGTTGCCCCACCGGTCGGTCACGGTGGCGGTGAGCGCGGCGGTGCTGGAGCCATCGGCGACCAGCGTGGTCGGGTGGACGGTCAGGGCGACGGTGTACGGCGCGCCGGGGATCAGCCGGACCGTCGCCGTGGCGGAGCGGCCGTCGGCTGT
>Ga0116210_1001198_pt1 | contig 20412 bp, 18 predicted proteins | sample TshhotsprinmetaG_FD_94483 | JGI IMG/M metagenome (GOLD analysis project Ga0116210, IMG submission 94483) | Hot spring microbial communities from South Africa to study Microbial Dark Matter (Phase II) - Tshipise hot spring metaG | ecosystem: Environmental > Aquatic > Thermal springs > Hot... | reverse complement strand
GACTCTCAAACGCGCCTTCATCCTGTGGCTCCCCTATCTGGGATCACTGGTGGGTGTCATGCTGTGGCGGGCGCTCTTTTTTGGCTATGGCTTATACAGACCCATCTTCTATGAGATGCTGGCGCAGAATCCCCTTAACGCGCTGGCATACTGGCTCAACCGCACCGTGCAGGATGCCATCCTCACCGCAGTGATGGCGTGGGGCAATGCCTTCCAGACCCCCGGCGCGCAGGAAATGGTGCCGCGTCTGCTCATGGGCTACTACGCCGTGGTGGGAACTGCCTTCCTGCTGGGACTGGCGGTCATCTGGCTCACCCGCACCCCGCGCGAATCGGCGCCCCCGCGCCCCCGCCTGTGGGTCACCCCCTTCCTGCTGGGACTGGCAGGGCTGACGGTGGCGGGCGTGCCCTACTGGCTGACCGGTTTGCCGGTGCAGTTGTACTTCCATGCCGACCGGTTCACCCTCTCCTTCATGCTCTCCGCCGTGCTGGTGACGTGCGGACTGTTCTTTGCCCTGCCCCTGCCGCGCGGACTGCGCCTGGTGGTGTTGAGCGTGTTCCTCGCCTTCTCGGTGGGTTATCAGTATCGCAGTGCGGTGGTGTACCTGCGCGACTGGGTGGTGATGCAGAGGATGTTCTGGCAACTCTCGTGGCGCATGCCCGCTTTACAGCCCGGCACCACCCTGTTATCGAACGAACTGCCCATGCGCCACTATTCGGATAACTCGCTCACCGCGCCGCTCAACTGGATGTATGCGCCCGACAACACCGAACCCCGTTTGCGCTACATCCTGTTCTATCCCACCGTGCGGCTGGGCGCCAACCTGCCCGGTCTGGAGAAAGGCTTGCCCTTCGAACTGGATTATCTGGCGGCAACCTTCCAGGGCAACACCGCTCAGGCGGTCACCTTCTGGTACAAACCGCCTGCCTGCGTGCGGGTGCTTGACCCGGAGATTGACATCGAGAACTGGACACTGCCCATCTACCTGCGCGATGCCATGGCCATTCACGATACTGCCCCCATCCTGCCGCAGGGCAACCCCTACCTGCCGGAGATCCTCTTCGGCACAGAACCACAGCCCAACTGGTGCTATTATTTTGAAAAAGCCGATCTTGCCCGCCAGCAGAAGGACTGGGAAGCAGTAGCGCGCTGGGGAGAGCAAGCCTTTGCCACCGGCGATTATCCCAACGACCCACTGGAGCGCTTCCCCTTCATTGAAGCCTACGCCCATCTCGGCGAGTATGACCGCGCCATGGAGCAGACCCGCCTGGCAGGAGACATCTCCCCCGTCTATCAGCGCCTGCTGTGCCGCCTGTGGCGGCGCATCGAACGCGAAGCCCCGCCCACCCCGGAGAGAGATGCCTCATACCAACAGGTGATGAACGATTTTGCCTGCGATGAACCGTTTACCCCGCCGCCGGGCATCACCCCGGAGCGCTAAGTTTCACATCCTTGAGGGAGGAGCACTGGTCATGAAAGTACTGGTTACTGGAGGAGCAGGGTACATTGGCAGTACCATTTGCTCGGCGCTGGAAGATCACGGACACACCCCGGTCATCCTCGACTCGCTGATTACCGGCAGGGAGGAATTTACCCGCGGGCGCATCTTCTACCGCGGCGATATCGCCGATGCGGCGCTGGTGGAGCGCATTTTCCGCGAACACCCTGACATTTACGCTACCATCCACTGCGCCGCGCTCATCGTCGTCCCTGAATCGGTGGAGAAACCCTACGAGTATTACACCGAGAACGTCTGCAAATCGCTGTCGTTGTTCCACACCCTCAACCGTCTCGGGTATGGACGGGTGGTCTTCTCCAGTTCGGCTTCCATCTACGACGTGGTGCCGGGCTTCATGGTCACCGAGGAATCGCCGCTCAAACCGGGCAGTCCCTACGCCCGCACCAAGTACATGATGGAGATGATTCTGAAGGACTTCTGCACCGCCTACCCCATGAAAGGCATCGCCCTGCGCTACTTCAACCCCATTGGCGCCGACCCGAAAATGCGCTCGGGCATTCACGTGAAAGAGCCATCCCACGTGCTGGGCAAACTGGTGGATACCGCCCTGGGCAAACTGCCCTGCTTTGAAATCACCGGCACGAACTGGCCCACCCGCGACGGCACGGGCATCCGCGACTACATTCACGTGTGGGATCTGGCACTGGCGCACATCCAGGCAGTGGAGCAGTTCGAGCAGGTCTTTGAGCGTCTGGGCGGAAACACCCGCTACGCGGTTATCAATCTGGGTACCGGACGCGGCGTGACCGTGCGCGAACTGGTGACCGCCTTCGAGAAGGTGTACGGCAAAGAAATCTGCAAGGTGGAGCGTCCCCCGCGCCCGGGCGATGTGGCGGGAGCCTACGCCAACGCCGACACCGCCCGCCGTCTGCTGGGTTGGGAGGCGCGTCTGCCCATCGAACAGGGCATCGCCGACGCCCTGCGCTGGGGAGAAATCCGCCACACCATTTTGAAATACGATTAAACGCCTGTGTTATAATGACTCTACAGGTCGCCCGCAATGCCCTGCGAAACGCCGTCGCTGGGGTGCAGTGTTGGTGTGTGGTAGGGCAGGCTGGAAAATGGGTGCGCAATCGTTGAAGTCCTCACTTCGTCTTCCCCTTCTGGTTCTTCTTCTGCTGTCCCTGTTGGCTACGCCTCTTTCAGTTCAGGCGCAGGGACAGATGCAATTGCTCGCCTATGGACTGCGTACCGACGCCTTTCCCTCCATCTCCTTCTTTCTGGAAGCCTACGATCCTCAGGGCAACTTCCTCACCGACATTCAACCTGCCGAAATTACCCTGAGCGAAGACGACGCCCCGGTTGCCGTCTCCTCTGTGGAGGAAATCGAACCGGGCATTGAGTTTACTCTGGCGTTTAACCCCACCCGCGACCTCGCCCGCCGTTTTGGCGACACCACTCAGTTCGATCAGATTCGCCAGACCCTGCTGGACTGGGCAGGACAGCAGCAATCCCGCGGAGGGAGTACCTTCAGCCTGTCCACCGAAGGAGGCTTGCAACTCATCCGCGCCCGCCAGCCCGCCGAGTTCAGCGGCGCCTTGAGCGCCTACCAGCCCGCGCTGGAACGCCTCACCGTCCCCACCCTCTTCCCGCTGGTGCAGGCGGTCAACCTCGCCGCCGATCAGATCAACGACCCCACCATCAAACGGGCAGTGCTGTTCGTCACCCCGCCGTTGCAGGGCGAGCAACTCAACGGGCTGGAAGACCTTGCCGCGCGCGCCGTGCAGTTGCGCGTGCGCGTCTTCGTCTGGGTGGCAGTCCCCTCGCTGGACGGCACCGCCCCCGATACCGCCGCCCTCCAGCGGCTGACAGACGCCACCGGCGGCAAACTGGTGCTGATTGCCGGGCAGGAAACCTTCCCCTTGCTGGAAGAGTGGCTCAAGCCCCTGCGGCGGGTGTACCAGGTGCGCTTCCTTTCGGGGGTGCGCGCAAGCGGAACGCACCGCCTCACCATTGCCCTCAACCGCTCCGGCATGCAATCCCTGTCCCCCGCCACGCTGACCTATGCCATCCAGATTGCCCCGCCCAACCCCATCTTCCTTGCCCCACCCAATCAAATCGAACGCCGCTGGACGCAGGAAACCGCCCAGCAAGCCAGCCAGTTGACTCCCCAGAAAACCTCCCTGCAGGCGCTGATTGAATTTCCCGACGGCTATGCCCGCGGACTGCGCTTCTCCCGCCTGTATGTGGACGGCACCCTGGTGGATGAGAACACCACCCCGCCCTTCGATCAATTCGAGTGGGATCTGGCGGCGTTCAACACCCCGCGCACCGCTTACCTGCAACTGGAAGTGGAAGATGAACTGGGCTTGACGGCAAAGAGCATCATCCTGCCGGTGGAAGTACTGGTGGAAGAACCACCCCGCCGCACCCTGTGGGAGCGCATTTCTTACCGCGGAGTCATTGCCATCGGCGCGGTACTGCTGGCGGCGCTGGTGCTGACCATGGTTTTGCTGGGCGAAAGCCGCGCCCGCCGACAGCGCACCCCGCGCCTGCGCCGTTCGCTGACCGACCCGCTCACCCAGCCGGTGAGCATCGTTCAGGATGCCGCCCGCCCCGTGCAGGAACGTGCCCGCCCCGTCACGCGGACGGGCTTTGAGACCCCACCTGTCCCGGCGTATCTGGTGCGTCTGGGCGAGGACGGCGAAGCCCTGCCGGGCACGGTGGTGCCGCTTTCCCGCACGGAGTTAACCCTGGGAAGCGACCCCCGCGAGGCAATGGTCATTGTGGACGATCCCAGCGTTTCGGGTCTGCACGCGCGTCTGGTGCAGGAAGAAGAAGGCAAATACCGGCTCTTTGACGCCGGTTCGCAGGCGGGCACCTGGGTGAACTTTCAGCCGGTGCTGCCAGAAGGAGTGCTGTTACAGCACGAGGATTGCATCCATCTGGGACGGGTAATGTATCGCTTTGACTGCACTCAACCGGAAAAGAAACGGGAATGGCACACACAACCTGTTCAGGGGGAATGATTCATGAGGCGAATGGAACGCCCGGCAGTTCCGGTGGCGGCAATCAGCCACCCCGGAATGAAACGCCGCGGCAATGAAGACCGTTTTGGCGTCTTTGCGTACCGGCAGCACCCGCCTTTTTCCCTGCCGGTCGTTTTGCTGGTGCTGTGCGACGGGGTGGGCGGTCACCGCGCCGGCGAGGTGGCGGCGGAGATTGCCGTGGAGCAAATTGACGCCGCCGTTGCCGCCAGCGACGGTTTGAATCCGCCTCAGATTTTGCGTCAGGCAATTCAGCAAGCCAGCGAAGCCATCCGCCAGCAGGCGGAGCAAAACCCCGATCAGATCGGCATGGGCGCGACCTGCGCCTGCGCCTGGATTGCCGGCAGACGCCTCTACACCGCCACGGTGGGCGATTCGCGCATTTACCTGATTCGTGACGGCAAAGCCCACCGTCTGAGCATTGATCACACCTGGGTGCAGGAAGCCCTTGAACAGGGCATTCTGAAACCGGACGAGGTAGAGGGGCACCCCAATCAGCACGTCATCCGCCGCTATCTGGGCTCGCCTCAAATTCCCGAGGTGGATTTGCGCCTGTGCTGGGACGAAGCCCCCGCACAGAACGACGCTCAGCGTCTGGAAAATCAGGGGTTGTTGCTGCAGGACGGCGACCTCGTCCTGCTGACCAGCGATGGGCTGACCGATCTGGTCTCGGATGGCGAAATTGCTGCCACCTTCACCTCCCAACCTCCCAGAGAAGCCCTGTCCCGTCTGGTGGAGATTGCCAACACCCGTGGCGGTTTCGACAACATCACCATGGTGGCGGCGCATATCCCGCCGGCGCAGTACCGCGAGGAAGCCACCCGACCGCTGAAAACGCACACACCCTCCCGTTCCCGCCGTTCCCGTGAGTGGCTGGGATGGTTGGGGGTGATTCTGCTCCTGCTGGGCGTTGCGGCGATTGCCGGATGGTACCTGATCGGCGGCGTACAACCCCCACCGGTCACCCCGACGGTTACAGCAGTTGCCTCGCCTCAGGCGGTACCAGCCACCAGCCCGTCCCCGCCATCCACGGCGACATCCTCTCCCCCCACCGCCACGCCTGAAACGCTTTCCTCGCCCACGGCGCAATCTGGCGCCGCGCCGACCTTCACCCCCTGGCCCACCCGGCTCCTGCCTTAGTCGCGGAAGCGTTCGTAAATTGCCAGCACCTTATCGGCGTAGGAATAACCCACGTTCATGGGACCGTATGCCATCAGCCCGTCGCGCACCGAGCCGCGCTTGCTGATCAATCCGGCAAGCATGCGTGTACCGTAGCGGATGTTGAACTCCGGGTCGAACAGTTCTGCCATGCTGGGACGCGAGGCAAAGCACGGTCCGTTGACACAGCGGAAACTGGCGGCAATGCCATCGCGCGGCATCACCTGCATCAAGCCCACCGCACCGCTCCTGGAGTATGCGTCGGGTTTGCCGCCGCTTTCCTGCACAATCAGCGCCGCAATCAGGTCGGGATCCAGCCCGTTCTCGTTGGCGTAACGGGTGATGAGCGCGCACCAGCGGTAAACCGCCTCGGGAAAACGCGGGCTGACCTCGCAGGCAGAGTCATCGGATGCCGGGGGGTCTTCCCGGGGTGCGGGCGCATCTGCGGCAGGAGGTGTCTCTACCGCTTCGGCGGCATCGGCGGTCTCGGCAGGCGCAGAGAGCGTCTCAGCAGGCGCGGAGAAAGACGGCTCCTCGGTGGATGCCGCCACCACCTGAATCTGCCCGATGGCGTTGGCGGCAAAGATGAGGAACGCCGCTCCCAGGGCAATCCCGCTCAAAATCCAGCGAAATGGGATGGTCATACCTTTATTATATAGTACATATGTTCTATTTAGCAAGGATGATTCGGGGAGATTTTCCGGGATAAACCGGGAACCAACCTCTCAAGAACCTCCCATTCTCCATCTCTCTGGTACAATATTTGTATGCGTGCGCGGTGGATGGATTTCCTCCCCCTCTTCCTCGGTGATACCCTTGCCATCCTCGTCATCAGTGTGGTTGGGTTTGCCTTTCACGGGAGCGCGCTTGCCCGCGTGTGGAGCACCTTCCTGCCCCTGCTGATCGGCTGGGCGCTGATTGCCCCCTGGCTGGGACTGTATCAACCGGTGGTGTTCACCCGCATTCCTCAGGCATGGCGCGCCGGGCTGGCGGCACTGCTCGCCGCACCCATCGCCGGCGTCCTGCGCGGATGGTGGCTGAACAGCGCGGTTCTGCCCGTCTTCGTGGGCGTACTGGGAGCCACCGCCGCCCTGGGGATGATCCTCTGGCGGGCGGTGTGGGCATGGCGCGCTGGAAAGCGGATGTGACATGGACGAACTGGCATTGATTCAGGAAGCCCGCAACGGCGATTTCAACGCCTTTAACCGTCTGGTGCTGGCATATCAGGATATGGCGTATCATCTCGCCATGCGCATGCTTTCTGACCCCGATCAGGCGGAGGATGTCACCCAGACGGCCTTCCTCTCGGCGTACCGCCACCTCTCCTCTTTTCGCGGCGGCTCGTTTAAAGCCTGGGTCATGCGCATGGTCACCAACGCCTGTTACGACGAACTGCGCCGCCGTCAGCGCCACCCCAGCACGCCGCTGGAACCGCTGGATGACGACGACGAGAGCATCGAAAGCCCCTCATGGATGGCAGATGATGGGCTTTCTCCCGAAGAACAACTGGAACAAAAGGAACTCGACCGTGCCATTCAGCGCTGTCTTCAGCAACTGGATGAGGAATTCCGCGCGGTGGTGATCTTCATTGACCTGCAGGGCATGGATTATCAGGAAGCCGCCGAGATTCTGGGCAAACCGCTGGGCACGGTCAAGAGCCGTCTGGCGCGCGCCCGCCTCAAACTGCGCGACTGCCTGCACCGCTTCTGGGAACTTTTACCCCCGCTGTTGCGTCTAAACACTCAGAGAGACGATTAACCATGAACGGCGACCTTTCCTTCCGCGAGTATGAACGCTTTTCCGCCTATCTGGACGGACAACTGTCCCCGGAGGAAGTTTCGCGTCTGGAAGAGGATTTACGCCGCAACCCGCAGTGGCGTCTGGCGCTGGACGAACTGCGCGAAACCCGCGCCCTCTTACGCCGGGCGCCGCGATACCGCGCCCCGCGCAACTTCACCCTCACCCCGGAGATGGTAGGAAAACCAGCCCGTCAGGGCTTTTTCTCGTTCCTCTCCGCGCGTCTGGCTACCGGCATGGCGGCAGCCGCACTGGTCGCCACCCTGTTACTGCAATTCCTGCCTGCCCTGCGCTTTGCCGCCCCCATGGCGGCGGCGCCTGCCCCGCAGGTAGTGGAAAAAGCCGCTGAAATGCAAACCGTCCCTCAGGAAACCCAACCCGCCATCCTTGCCCCTGAAAGCGCCATGCGTGCCGCAGTACAGCCCACCGCAACCGCACCCATCATCATCTGGAACGCGCCGGGCGGTCTGGGCGGCGGCAGTGGCGCCCCCGAAGGCTACGGCGGTGAAGCCATGAAAGCCGCAGGCGCGCCCTCTCAGGAAGGCATCGTCACCTATCAGCAGGAGACCACCGCTCAGGGCATGGGCGGCGGAGGAGCCGAAGCCGGAGCCAGCGGCATGGCAACCCCCGGCGAAGGCATTGTCCATTACGGCGATCAACCGGCGCCGGGCACGGTCCCACCGGTAGTGCCCACCGAAGCCCCCTCCCGCGCGCTGACGTCCGAAGCCACCCCCGCCGAACCCGTGGAGGGCAATGGTCCCATTCTGGGCGTGCCTGCCTCCGGAGAAGCCGGGCAGGTGATTGCCGCCCTCCCCGCACCGGAGGAGAGCGAACGCCCGTCTGCCGCGCCCCTCGAAGCCCCCGCCCCCTTCTGGACACCCGTGCGGGTGGCGCAAGCCGTGTTGCTGGGCATGGCGGCGCTCTTCGCCGGCATGGCGGTATGGCTGCGCCGGAAAGGATGAACCCCGTGGCAGGAAAAGCGCACTTTTGCATTCAATGTGGAGCGCGGCTGGAGACGCGCTTTTTGTTTGGCAGAGATCATCAGACCTGCCCGCAGTGCGGCTGGATTTTCTTTGAAGACCCCAAGGTGGCGGTGGCGGTGCTGGTGGAGCGCGGCGAGGAAGTCCTGCTGGTTCAGCGCCTCAACCCGCCCCTGCAGGGATTGTGGTCCCTGCCCGCCGGATTCATGGATGCTTACGAAAACCCCGCCCGCGCCGCCGAGCGCGAATGTCTGGAAGAAACCGGGCTGGTGGTACGGGTCACCCAGTTGCTGGGCATCGTTCCGGGACGCGAGCACCCCAACGGTGCCGATCTGGTCATCGCCTACCGCGCCGAGGTCGTATCCGGAGACCTGCAGGCAGGCGACGACGCCGTCAAAGCGGCATTCTTCCCGCGCAGTGACCTGCCGCCGCTGGCGTTCCGCGCCACACAGTTGATTTTAGAGGGCAAAATTCCCCAGACGCATCAGCACATGGAATAAATCGGGTCAGCGCACCCAGCGCCGCAGTGTCCCGCTCTCGGTGGTGAGGAAGAACATCCAGTGCGGCTCTGCCGGGTCGGCACGCACGGCGTTCACGTTGAGGGCGCGCAGTTGCGGTTCCAGTTCCACCCAGGTCATTCCCCCATCTTCGGAGAGGAAAGCCCCGCCCTGTCCGGCGGCAATCCAGCGCCCCGCCCTCGCCGCATCCGCCCACAGCGCAAAGATGGCGCGCCCGGTCAATCCCAGCGCGCTCCAGGCGCTCCCGTCCCAGCGGTACACCCCGCTGGCAGTGCCGGCGTACACACGGACAGGCTCGGCAGGATCGGTTGCCAGCGCGTACACACTGCCCCCCGGCGCCGGTATCGGCGTCCAGGTGGATCCGCCGTCTTCGCTGCGTTGCACCGCCCCGCTGGAGGTTGCCGCATATACCTGCTGTGGACTGGCGGGATGCACCGCCAGCGCCGTCACGCTCTGCCCGTTCAGCCCCGCCGCGTTCCAGGTCAGTCCGCCGTCCATACTTTTATACACCCCCGCACCGCCCGTGCCCAGGTAAGCCACGCCGGCATCCGAAGGCGCAAAGGCAAGCGTCAGCATGGCAGTAGAAGGCAGGGCGCTGGTCTGCATGGCAGGAGCCCCATCGGGCATCAGCAGGGTCAAAGGGTCAGGAGGAGAAACCGGCAGAGGCGGCACCGATCCCTTTGCGGCAGTCCCCGTGTCCTCACCCACCAGCGTTAACTTCATCCATGCAGAAGAGGGAGCATCCAGCCGGTACAGCCCGCCCTCGGTCAGGGCAAACAAACGCGTCGGACTGGTGGGATGAGAGAACAGCCCCCGCAGATTCAGGTTGCCCAGCCCGCTGTTGACCGGCGTCCAGGTCTGCCCCTGGTCAGTGCTGAGGAAGATGCCCCTGCCGTACACCGCCGCATACCAGCGCGGCGGAATCCCCGGAACAATTGCCAGCCCGGTCACATTCAGGTGCGCCAGCCCGCTGGACATGTTGCTCCAGGATTTTGCCCCGTCGCTGCTGCGGTAAATGCCGTTGCTCACCACACCGGCATACACCAGCGCGCTGTTGTCCGGGTTGACCAGCACGCTGTACACCAGTTCGTTCGTCAACCCGGTTACCGCCCACGACTGCCCGCCGTTGCCGCTCTTCAGCACCCCGTGATTGGAGAAGGTGGCGGCATACACATTCTCGGGCGCCTGCGGGTCAAGCGCCATGCCGTACACCTTGACATTGGGGTAAGCCAGCAAATTCCAGGTGACCACGTCATTGGTGGATTTGTAGAAACCGGTGCGGTGCCACACCCCCATGTACGCCACACTGGGATTGCGGTAGCGCGGATCGAACAGCACCGCCCGTCCGGAGAGGTCATCCACGCCGGTATTGGCAGGACTCCAGGTGCGCCCGTAATCACGGCTCAGGTAAGCCCCATGCTCATGCGTGGCGGCAAGAAGAATGTTGGGGTCGCGCGGCAGCAGCGCAATCGAGTACACCCAGTCCTGCTGATCGCTCCCCCCCACGTTTTCCAGCACCGCCCGCCAGGAATTGCCCCCGTCCTCGCTCTTGTAAAGGATGCCCTTCCAGGGGGGAAGGGCTTCGTCTTTGTAAATGCGCGTCCCTGCGTACACGCGGCTGGAATTCTCCGGATCCACCGCCAGCGTGTACACAATCGCACCGGCGGCAATCCCGTTGTTCACCGGCGCCCATGTCAGCCCGCCATCGGTGGACTTGAACACCCCACTGCGGTACGTGCCGGCGTACAGCGTGGACGGATGGAGAGCATCCACCGCCAGCGAGTTGATCATCAGATTGGTCAAGCCGTCCCGCGCGGGGAACCAGTGCACCCCGCCGTCGGTGCTTTTATACACCCCCGCGCCAAACGTCCCCGCATAGACGATGTTGGGACTGCGCGGATCGGTTTCCAGCGCCACCACCGAACCGCCATAGGGACCCACCCACTGCGGCGGCGGTTCGCTGGAAATCAGAGGGAGATAGGTGGAGAACGGCGGCTCTCCCTCTCCATGAACGGGCAAGAACAGAAGGAACAGGGAGGCAAAGCAAGCCAGCAAAACCAGCCACGCACGCAGTTTCACCATGCCGGTCAGGGATTTCCTCTCTACAGGCGTTTCACAGGCTTACCGTGCAACCTCTGTGCCACTGCGTTCGACCAGCGCGCGCAGTGCCAGCGCATACGACAGCCAGCCAAACCCCGCAATCGTACCCACGCACACCGGCGCAATCAGCGAGCGCTGACGAAATGCTTCGCGGGCATGCACGTTGGAGAGATGCACCTCAACCACGGGAATGCCGATGGCGGCAATGGCATCGCGCAGGGCAATTGAAGTGTGCGTGTATGCCCCCGGGTTGAACACCACCCCCTCTGCCCATGCCCGCGCGCCGTGCAGGGCTTCAATGAGTTCCCCTTCATGGTTGGACTGAAAACAACGGATGGACACACCCAGTTCCTGCGCCAGCATCTGCAGGCGCGCGTTGATCTCCGCCAGCGTCAGCGCGCCGTATACCTGCGGCTCACGGGTGCCCAGCAGGTTCAGATTGGCACCATGTAAGATCAGATAGGCTTTCATGAAGAAGAATTATACAACAGGGGCGCTTTCGCCCAGCATCTGCCGCTGTATCGATTCGCGTTCTACCGTGATAAACCGCCAGAAAGCCGCTCCAGCGCTCCCTGTGGGGTTGAGGCGGTGACGACACATGTAAATTTGCTGTTCAAAGGTCATCCCCCGCACCCGCACAACCGCCACATTGGGCAGGTATAAATGCCGCAGGACCATGCCAGAAACAAACCCCACCCCCGCCCCCTGCGAGACAGCAATGGCAATGGCTTCCGAATTGCCCATCCGCAGGACCACCGGCAGGTCGTAGATGTTAAAGCCTCGTTTTGCCAGTTCGCTCTTCACCACGCAGTACGTACCGGCAGTATCTTCGCGCAGGATGAAACGCTCGCGCGGCAATTCCTCCAGGTCAATCTCCCCTCGCCTCGCCCAGGGATGATTTTCAGGCGCAATTAAATGCACCGGATCGGTGAGGAAAGGGAAAAACTCGTAATGGTGGTCAAATTCTTCGATACTGCTGGAAAACGCAAACTGAGCATGACCGCTTTCCAACGCTTCCAGCGCAGCAGCGCGGCTCACCACCAGACACTGCGCGCTCACCCGCGGATAGCGGGCAAGGAACTGGCTCAGAATCACCGGCAGGACGTACTTGCCCGGTGTGGTACTGCAGGCAATGATCAACTGCCCGTTAACCTGATCGCGGCTGGCTTCCACCAGATCGCGGGCGCGAATGTTCAGCGCCACCAGTTGATGCGCCACCGGTAGAAAAGCCTGTCCTTCCTCGGTCAACGCCAGTTTGCGTTGCTGACGGTGAAACAACGCCTTGCCCAGTTGCGCTTCCAGCGATTGGATGGTCTGCGTGACGGCAGGCTGGGAGAGGTTCAGTTTTCGGGCGGCTTGCGAGAAATTGAGCGTTTCGGCGGCAACGATAAACACCCGTAATTGATGAGGGTCAAACATACCTCCATCTCCCTGATAATAAGATTTACTTATCGAATTTTATCACACTTCAAAATAGCAGGATATGACCATTCACACTTACAGAGTTGGATGAATATCCTTAAAATTGGATGAGATTTGTGAAAAATACCACAAAGGAGAATGCGCATGAGGAACTGGCGTCTCTGGTTAGGACTGGTGGGGTTGACTCTGGTACTGCTCAGCGGCTGTGCGCGCACAGCGCAGGTTGCCGAGCCCACCGCTCAGCCCACCCCCGAAGTCCCACCCACGGCGATTCCCACACCCACCCCAAAAGTGGATTACTGTCTGGAATGCCACACCGACAAGGATCGCCTCATTGACACCGCCAAACCCGAGGAAGAGGTCATCTCCGAATCCGAAGGGGCTGGCTGAGGGGGCGAACTGGCTCCGTTGGAGCCATGGGAAAAGGTGCTGGTCAGCACCGACTTCAAAGAAACCACCCACGGGCGCTTTACCTGCGTGCAGTGCCACGGCGGCACGCAATCGCCGGATAAAGACACCGCTCACACCGGTATGGTTGCCGATCCTCTCACCGAGGGCAAGGGGCGCTGTGATCTGTGCCATAAGGAAATTACCGAGCAGTACCCCGACAGTTTGCACGCCTCGCTGGCGTCTTACAAAATTTCCATGTATGCCCGCAGTGTGCCGGAGAATCACCCCGCGCTGGATGAAGCCTACAACAACCACTGCAGCACCTGCCATTCTTCCTGCACCGACTGCCACATCACCCAGCCCCAGCACATGGGCGGTGGTTTCCTGGATGGGCACAAATTCGTGAAAACCCCGCCGATGACCCGCACCTGCACGGCATGCCACGGGACGCGCGTGGGCAATGAATACCTTGGCAAGAACGAAGGCATCCCCGGCGATATCCACTTCCGCCAGGGGCGCATGAACTGCGTATCCTGCCACGAAGGCGCCACCCTCCACACCACCCCCGAAGATGCCCGCGGCAACCGCTACTGGGGCGAGCAAACCCCCGCCTGCGAGGACTGCCATCAGCAGGTTGGCGCATCAGGCGACCCCATTGCTCAGCACGTCCTGCATAAGGATAAACTCCAGTGTCAGGTATGCCACTCGGTGCAGTACACCTCGTGCGATGGCTGTCACGTTGCCATCAGCCAGAAAACCGGTAAGCCCTTCTTTAAGACCGAAGCCACTTACCTGACTTTCTTCATCGGAAAGAACGCCACCGATAACCCCAACCGCCCCTATGAGTACGTGACCGTGCGGCATGTACCGGTGGCGCCCACCAGTTTCCAGTACTACGGCGAGAACCTCCTGCCGAACTTTAACCTGCGTCCCACCTGGATGTACACCACCCCGCACAACATTCAGCGCAAGACGCCCCAGAATTCGTCCTGTAACAGTTGTCATGGCAACAGCGAACTGTTCCTGACGGCTGATAAGGTCAAACCGGAAGAGTTGGAAGCCAACCGCAGGGTCATCGTCGAAGAAATCCCTGCACCCATTCCGGGACAATAACACACCATTCTTATCGAGGAGAGAAGTATGTCTCGCAAATTGTCTTTACCGCTTATCGTTCTGGTACTGATAGCGCTGGTATTGAACGCCTGCGCTCCCGCCGCAACCCCCACGGTTGCCCCCACCAGTACCACCGCGCCGGTGGTGGTTGAACCCACTGCCACCCCGGAACCCACCGTTGCCCCCGATGTGGCGGCGCTGTGGAACGATTTGATTGCCAGCCTGCCCGCCGATAAGGGCTATGGACTGGTCTCTGCTGCCAAACTCAATGAGGAACTGGCAGAGAAAGCCCCCTTCCTGCTGGACGTGCGCGAAGCCGCCGAACTGGAGAAGGACGGCTACATTGAAGGCGCCGTGCACATCCCCGTGCGCCAGGTGCTGGATAACCTCGACAAACTCCCTGCCCAGGATCAACCCATCGTGGTCTATTGTGGCTCCGGTCACCGCGGCGCCTTTGTGATGGCGGCACTGCGCTTCCTGGGTTACACCGATGTGGTCAATCTGGTGGGGGGGCTGAATGCCTGGAAGAAAGCCGAACTGCCTGTGGTTACCGGCTCCATGCCCGAAGCCCCCAAAGCCGGCACCGCCCCGCAGGTGGATGCCCTGCGCCTGGAAGGGCTGAAAGCCTTCTTTGCCGGTCTGCCTGAGGGCTTTGGCACCATCAAAGCCGGTGATTTGAACGCCGCCCTGGGCGAAGCCACCAAACCCTTCATTCTGGACGTGCGCACCGAAAAAGAATATACCGAAGACGGGCACATTGAAGGCTCCGTGCACATCCCGATCAATACGTTATGGGCAAATCTGGACAAACTGCCCGCCAAAGATGCCCGCATTGTCGTGCTGTGCAAATCGGGTCACCGCGGCGCGCTGGCTATGATGGCACTGCGCATGAACGGCTACACCGATGTGGTCAACCTGTTGGGCGGCACCAATGCCTGGGTGGCAGCAGAACTCCCGCTGGTGAAGTAACGCAGAACCGAAAATAGCCTCTCAATCTCCCCGAAAGGACTCTTTCGGGGAGATTTTTTTAAATCTCTTTTCTGGAGCGGTGGTAAAATGTTCTTACTCCATTCATTTCATCCGAAAGAGAATTTCCATGGCAGACTCAAACGTGACCCGAATGGCACAGGTGCTGGTGGACTACTCCACCGCCATCCAGCCCGGTGATACCGTGCTGATTGAAGCCACCACGCTGGCAGAAGAACTGGTGCGCGAGGTGTACCGCCGGGTGCTGGAACGCGGTGGGCATCCGCACCTGTTGCTGGCGCTCCCCGATCAGGATGAAATCTTCTACGCCGCGGCATCCCGCGACGAGCAACTGGATTTCGTCCCCGCCCTGCATCACTACGCCGCCGAAAACTTCGACGCGCGCATCCGCATCTACTCCGAGGGCAACACCCGCGGCTTGAACAGCGTCAACCCCGCACGCCAGGCACGCCGCCAGAAAGCCCTCTCGGTGGTTCAGCGGGCAGTTTTCCGCCGCGCCGCCGCCGATCAACTGCGCTGGGTGAGCACCCTCTTCCCCACCCAGGCATACGCCATGGAAGCCGGTATGGGCTGGCATGAGTACTGCCAGTTCGTCTTCTCCGCCTGCGCGGTGGACGGTTCGGTTGCCGACCCGGTTGCCTACTGGCAGGAAGTGGGCAAACAGCAGCAGAAGTTCATCACCGCATTCCAGGGACACGACCGCGTCACCCTGCGCGGTCCCAACGTGGACCTGACCCTCTCCATTCGCGAGCGGCGCTTCCTCAACTCCTGCGGCATTCACAACATGCCCGACGGCGAAATTTACACCGGTCCGGTGGAAGATTCGGTAGAGGGCTGGGTGCGCTTCACCTACCCCGCCATTTACGGCGGGCGCGCCGTGGAAGGCGTGGAACTGACCTTCCAGAAGGGTCAGGTGGTCCGGGCAACCGCACGCACCAACCTTGAATTTCTGGAGCAAACCCTGAACAGCGACCCCGGCGCGCGTTATCTGGGTGAATTTGCCATTGGCACCAACTTCCACATCCATCGCTTCACCGGCAACATCCTCTTCGATGAGAAAATTGGCGGCACGTTTCACATGGCGCTGGGCAACAGTTACCCCGAAACAGGCGGACGCAACCAGAGCGCCATCCACTGGGACATGATCTGCGACCTGCGCACCGACTCCGAAATCCTGGTGGACGGCGAGGTGGTTTACCGCAACGGAGAGTTTTTAATCTAGGGTTATCTTTCCTGAAATCAACTGAACCTGCCCACAGTGGGGCAGGTTCTTTTGTTCTTTACAGGAGATGGGGGATGATTCGAGCGTCTTAAAACTCCGGCAGGTGATGATCGAAACGCTCGGCGGGCAGACCGGTAAACAGCGTCAACACCTTTAACCAGGCGCGGCGCTCCTCGGGCGTCAGCGGTTCTTCGCGGTATTCCCAGTTTTGCTTGCGGATAAACTCCAGCATCTCGGCGCGGTGCTTTTTGAGACGCTCAAGGGTGTCTTCCAGCACAAAATCGGTGGCGCGCGGGAAACGATCTCCCGCTTCGTCCATCCAGCCACGCAGATGCTTCAGACAAATCCCATCCGATTGCAGGTAGGCTTCGCGCAGGCGCGAATCGCGCTCCTCCAGCGCCTGCATGAAACTGGAGAGCACGTTCATCCCCGCCTGTTTCATCTGCTGGCAAACGGGACATTCCACCGCCGGAGCATGTCTGGTGCGCCGGAACAGCCCCATCCCCGGAGACATCCTGCGCGCCGTCCGCCGTTTGCGCAGGTCTTCCAGCGTGTTTTCAACCAGCGACTCGTAGATGAGATTCACCCCCAGCGCCGGACCGCTTCGGGAAAGTTCCATCGCCACCAGCAACCGGGTGTGGGCAGGACAAAACCCGCCTGCACTGCGCACCTCGCGGCGCGTCTGCGGATCATTGGTGTGTTCCCACAGCAAATGATCCACGGCGTTCAACGCGGCTTCGTGCTCCAGTCGGCACACCGCACAACCCGGCTTGCGCAGGGCTTCTTCCAACCGCACCAGCGTCAGAGCAAACGGCATGGGCACTCCTTTAGGGGAATAAACTGAAGCAAATATATCATTTCCTGAGTCGAACAAACGAAAAAGAATTACTCCTTGAAAAGATTTTCATAAACTGTAATAGCAGGAGTTTGATACACAGGTATCCAATTTGCCTGGACTTCTTTCAGCATTTTTTGGGTTTCTGGAATAACATATTGCCCCCAACTGAGAACAATAGTATCGACTATCCAATATCTCGCCTTATGATAATCTGTATCAAAACGCAATCGTTCCTTGGGAATTCCCAGTGGGAAGTGAACGGTACCTCCCTGGTTTACCGCTATGGAAATTTGATAATCTGTTGAATTTGCATGGATTGCCCATGCAATAGCAGGTGATGCAAGTACCAGATCATCAGTTGATACATGGCGATTCACATATTCCGTAACTGCGCGGAATTCATCTAGGGGAATCATCAGCGAGTCAAAATCTGTTGAAAAATGTGTCATCACCTGTTGAAATAAATTGAATAAACTGCCAAAAAAAGGGAAAATAAAAACAAGCAGTAAACATATTGTAAGGAAGGCTCTGACATAACCCGTTCCAAAACCTGTTAATCGATTCAACGAGAAAACCTCTAAAATTTTTCCTGGAAAAGACACAATGTATTCAATTCCCCGTGCAGACAAAACCCCTATACCCAAAAAAACGAGAGGATAATAAGGCAAAAGATAATAAAAACTTTGATACCCTATTGAAACACTTCTCAATAAAATTACAAGAGGAACAAAAAAAGCGGTAAACGATAAAATCGCTAACCGTTTATTAGACAGCAACAAGAATCCAAACATACCTAAAAGGAGCAAAGGATTTTTATCCAAATCAAAAGCATAAACTACCATTATTCTTCCCAATTGCATCACAATCGGAGCATTTATCCTCAAAGAGGTAAATTTCCAGTCAAATAAAAAGGAATCCCCAAATGCCATCCATGATAAAAAAAAATGAAAAAGTAAGGGCAAAACCAGAATCAAGAAAACCCAACCGCTCTTTTTCCAATTCACCAATATGGCTGTTAAAGCGATGAAGATCAAATACCCGACATAAGCCAGTTCAATTAGCACCCCAATTGAACCTAAGAAAGCAGCCATTAGAAACCATCTAAATTTATCTGTCTGAATCGCTTTCCATAATAACCAGAAAACCACAACCGTCAAAGGAGCGAGCAAATTGTAACCGAACCCCATTCGGGAAAATAAAACGGCTTTGGGATCAACGGCTAAAAGAAATGACGCAAGATAAGGCACCAGTGGAAAATCTTTTGAAAGGATATCCTTAAGACAATAAAATAGCAGGATTACCGTTAAGACCCCCGCAAAGGCTGTGACTGCTCTTAATGTCAGCAAATTTACAGGGAGAAATCTTGCAAGTATCGTTAAGAGGTGAGGAAAAACGGGCATACGCCCCAGTAACAACAAACTTCCTTGTACTCCCAAGTACTCAGAACGCCCCTTAATTAAGTTGTCGACCACATTCAAAATAGTCCCTTCATCAGAATAAATTCCCGGATTGCTTTCCAGTTTGTAGAAACGGGTAAAAACTGCTGCTGCAACAATCAATGAAAAAATAAAAATGTGCAGAATTCGTAAAAATTTTCCTGAAACCATTTCTTACCGCTCCAACAGGTAAATATTTACAGGCGCTGCCTGTGGATATTCGATTTTTCCATAGTAGTTTGCTGACCGAATATAAAAATTCATTCTTTGATGAATATGAGGAGAAAGTTGAGAATCATTGCTATATATAATCCAAACCCTTTGATTTTCGAGTTTCTCCAGAGGTACTTTCTGTAAGTTAAACGCCTCCTGAAAAGGCGGAATCATAAAGCCAGGAGGAAATTTTTCGTCAAGCAAATAATGAGAATGTCCATCTAAATAAAAAGCAAAAGGCAATAACGTGGTTGCAGTGGCATGATAAAAAATATCCCCCGATTGAATTTCAGGTTTCAGGTTCTCTAATTTTTCTTTCAAATATCCCCCTTTTTGGTTTGGACTCCAAAAGAGGAGATACAGAACCGATAGAGCAATCAATACACCCAATATAATCTTGCCAGTTATTTTATACTCATTCAGAAGATACGCCAGAAACAGGATAGTTACCGCTGATATGCCACTTAAGGAACGATATACTATTAAATGTCCACTATGGTAAAACATACCTGCAATAAAAATCATGAGGATCGGAAATACACAAAGAAGCCCAGGTACAAACAACAACCTGAGATGACTGGCTTTTTGAATAATCCCCAGTAAGAAAAAAGAGAGGAATATTACAATAAGAAAGATAAGACCACTTATTGAAAGGATAAAGTTAAGTAGAGACATGTTATCAATCCAAAATACATGACTCAACTGGAAAAACAATCTCTCACCATTTACCTCTGGCACATTGATTCCAGAAAAAAATCTTCCTTCTAATGCCTTCCCCCATATAAAAATCCAAGGAAAAAAAGAAAGGATTGCCCCAAAACCTGTGTAGAAAATTTTTCTCCATTCATGTGGATGGTTCAGGAAGGCAATGATAAAGAGAGTCATCACATAAAATGGTGCAGCACTATTTGAATAGAGAAGTAAGCCACTGCATGCCAGAAATCCCCAAAATTTTTTTTGAAGGATAAATAAAAAACCTTGTAAATACAGATAACTCATCAGAGCATATACACGAGCATCTTGCGCCATCCAGATTTGATACGGTAATAAACCAAGCAGCAGTAAAGTCATAAAGCGAAGGGATTTTTGCACCTTATAAAAAGCCAGTATTTGCTCACCAACCCAGAGTATCCCAATACTGAACAAAAATGAAAGAATGCGATATCCCCATGCTTGTTGAGGAAAAATCAACACAACCACCTTTTCCAGAATTTCCCATAATGGGGGATTGAGTTCAAAAGAGATGAGCCGAATCATTGGAAACAAAGGCAAACGAGTGAGAAAAATTGTCAATGCTTCATCATACCAGACTGAATTTTGTTCCAGACCATGCGCTCTCAGAATAAATCCAATGCCTAAAGGAAACCATAAATAGAATTTTCCAGAATAAAGAGAGGAGAGTATTCTCTTATACTTGCCTTTTAAAATAGACTTTATCATAATCTCTTTTTTCATAAAAATCTTCTGAACAAGGATAACCTCCTCCTGAGATTTTACTCGTACTTTCTCTTATTATCCACTCACTTATTCATCTCAACTGTATTGCGATTTCTCTTTCCATTGACCCTTTTTATCCAGAATCCGCTATAATCACTTCAGTATGCACTGTCTCTCAACCGCCATACCCGATGTGATGATTCTCGAACCGCAGGTATTCCGGGATGAGCGCGGCTTCTTCATGGAAGTCTTCCACGAGGAAAAGTTCGCCGCTCTGGGATTGCCCACCCGCTTC